>Ga0257110_1001262_pt1 | contig 11947 bp, 8 predicted proteins | sample LP_taG_7_FD_190184 | JGI IMG/M metagenome (GOLD analysis project Ga0257110, IMG submission 190184) | Marine microbial communities from Northeast Subartic Pacific Ocean, Canada - LP_J_2015_P26_10m | ecosystem: Environmental > Aquatic > Marine > Oceanic | place: Canada: Northeast Subartic Pacific... | reverse complement strand
GCACCCTCAGTCTCCGAGCTAATTTCCAAGCTAAAGGAATCTGTAAAGTGGCCACGATCCACACTGAACCTCGTGTCTTTTACGTAGCCAAGAAATCCGCTCGAATTTTCAGCACCCGGAGTGGCTACAGTCAAATACCCCATCTGTTGCCCTTCTTCAATTCTCCCAAAGGACACCCCCGCATCCTGATCTGGATAGTCAGCACCCTCCGATCCAAATTCCGAAACAATGGTGACGCCATCCGGCTTCACCAAGGCCAGATACTCACCTCCGGATTTTAGACTGAAATTGGTATGCAGTTCTCCCCCTACTAACGAGCGGTCTTTTCCTGATGCCCATACAAGGAGATAGTCACAACCTTCCAATAATCCCTTCGGCAAAACCCACTTTTTTAGATCACTTGCATCATCCGTTAAAAAGTATCCCTCTAAATCTGCCACCTCCCCACTGGGGCTATAAATTTCAATCCAGTCAGAATCGTCGCCATCTTCATCAACGACCAAAGCGCCGTCATTACTCGCCATGAATTCGTTGATCGCAGGAACGCCAGGCTCTGCCACAGCCACCGATACGTCTCGACTCACCACGCCATTCGCATTTGTCGCCGACAGGGTAAAAGCCTGTGAGGAAACTAAGGTTTTCACCACCGAAGTCCCAATCACCGGATTACCGTCTAAGGACAAGCTATCCGTATTAAAAACGACCCAACTTAAAGTCGCCTTCTCGCCCGGCCCAACAATGGACGGAGTCGCGAGTAACTCGTGAATCACCGGTAGGTTTGTTACTGTCACTTCACGCTGTTCCGTCGAAACTCCGTTGGTATGACTGACCGTGATTTCATAAGTCGTCGTCCCGGCAGGTCCTGGATCGAGCGTAGTGGAACCAACGCCATTTGTCGTGTTTGCCATCACCGAACCAACACCTTGATTGATTGACAGAGCGGTCGTGCCCGGATCGACTTCCCACGAAAGAGTCACCGGTGTTCGAGGAGAAATTAGGGAACGATCTACCGTAAATGACTGAACTGCTGGCGGAGAATTCAATTCAAGAATGGGAGTAAAAGTGAATCGAGTATTTGGTGTTGGAAAATCGTCGTCCACTCGCTCATCGACAAGATCCCAATTTATTTTATCCTTACTTCCCTCCAAAATCCACCGCACCGGATCGCGCTGTGTAGCATCGTTCGCCGTAGACCAGCGATATCCATCCACCATCATTGCACTCCCAAAATCGAAAACCAGAGACCCTTGATTGAAATCCAGCCACTTCGTGGCAAGTGATCCATCGACCGCCAAATCAGGAGTTTCCCCGTTTGGATTTCGGCCGCCCGGATTCCACACAATCGGACTTCCAACTTTGATTCCCCCTAACAAAAACTCAAATTCGGCCAGCTGAACGCAGCAATCATTGGGAACCCTCAATTGGGTGGGCGTAAAGCGATAATACTGATATTCAACTTCTCCATCCTGCAAATTCACCCGCGAAAGATTAACTGCGCCTGGAGTCGGCTTTCTCAAAAAACCATAGTCACTTCCGGTCCACCCATATGAAACATCTTGGTCTTGCGGGGGATACTGTGGCGAAAACTCTTGGATCACAGTCGTGCCATCCCGCTCAATTATTCCAAGATACTCGCCGCCTTGATCTAGACTAAAACTGGCGCGTAACTCTCCTTCTACCGCATCTTTTGTAGATGCAAAAATAACCAAATAACCATTCGGTTCCATAATCGTATCCTTTGGAACCAACCAAATCTCACCTTCACCAATAGGTGAGTCAGTCAACCCATACCCACCAATATTTACCGCAAAAGGATTTGGATTATAGAGCTCAATCCAGTCGGCAGGATCCCCATCAATATCACAAAGGATCCCATCTCGACTTTGCAAGGCCATGAACTCGTTAATAGTTGGAGGAGTCATTGAATCGACAACGTAAACCCGAATCGTAGTCGAAATATTACCGAAAGCATTCGTTGCCATTAATGTATAATCAGTGGTTACCGAGGGAGTAACTACGGCTCCCAAATTAGCTTCCACCACATCTCCATCCAAGGTAACCATATCCGCTCCGACAACCTCCCAATTCAAGGCCAAGGATTCCCCGTCCAGAATTCCAACCACCTCGTCCGACATAATGCCCGACGAGCTAAGACCTGTGTAGGTAATCTGTGGTTTGGATTGATTCAGCTCCAAAATTTCCAGCAAAGACAGTCGACTTGTGGTTACCGCTTGATCCTTATCGCTACGATCATCCATCAAGGCCCAATCCACACCATTCAAACTTCCTTCCAAAGTCCAACGAATAGGATCTCGTTCCGTAGAGTCGTTAGCCGTACCCCAGCGATAACTATCGACACTCACAACCGAGGGAAATGTCAAAATTACTGGTTGCCGATTAAAATCAAGCCACTTGGTCGAGGTGTCATTATCAACAAGATTACCCGGCCTTTCGGCATCGGGATTGTTGCCACCCGGATTTAAAACCATTGCACCAGTGCGCTGGATCCCGCCCGAATACAACCGAAGCTCAGACATCTGGACAGCAATTGCCGCGGCTCCATCGCGAAGCTTCACCGGAGTAAACCTAAAATGACGATAACTCGCGACATCTCCGTATGAGATCCCACCCACTACAATCAAAAAAATCCAAGCAGTTAAAAGTTGGCGGAAGATCATTACCGGGCCGCTATCATAGCGCTGTTCAAGGGGTTCATAGGTGGCCTGCAATGATGTCGAAGTTAAATGCTGGGAGATGTTTTTATTCCTAAGATAATCTTATATGTCCTAGATGAGACTGCAGATTTAATCTTCATTCGCACTAGAGACCGGTATCATGTCACTGGGTCGATTGGAAATTCACTTTTACCGTAGGAGACTTACAGTCGACTAGGGATCTAAAAAAGTTAGGCCGAACCAAAGTTGAATGTTCAGTTTATTTCCACTTTAAAGAAGCCTTTGAGACTCCCCGAAACCGGATTTGAGAAGGGCCCAAAGGTAGTCGTCTCACTGTCAACCTTAGCTCGTATATCATCCTCAATATCGGTAGTCCAATCGATCAAATCAGGTGAATAATAGAGAGTATAACTTTCCCCAGGTCTTGAGAGCCAGGTGACAGCAATCATTTCGTCGCCCTTACTATAGTCGATTTCAGTGATCAAAAGATCGACAAACGAATTACCTACATTTTCAAAAGCAACCTCTGAAACTTGCATCGAATTTGCGGAAGCAGCATCTTTGACGGTGGGGAAAATCAACATGTAGGAGGTATAAGTTTTAGTATTAGCAAAATCAACCGTTTGAAACGAGCCGGTGGAGAAAGGAGCGTTGCCAATCGGGGTTGCGCTGCTTCCTCTTTCTGAAGGGAGTTCGATCGCACCTTCGCTGATCAGCGTAAAGTCCGTTTTTGAATACGTTGTCCCAGGTCCGCCTTTAACGATTTTTTCATTTGCCCCGTAGAGTTGGTAACTGGCCGGATCTCGGGCCTCGGCGTCGTTGGCTGTCCAAAAAGTCATACGATTGACTAAGGAACTTCCAATCGCAGGTGTGATGATTACACCGGTATTGAGTTCGGAAAAATTCAGATATTTGGCTCCGCCCCCACCAAAAAACCCATCAATCAGCTCTTCGGGTGGCTCTGCGGAGGGCCAATTATTCCCTCCGGCTACTCCGGATGCTAAGCCTTCGACGAACCCAGTGTCAGTGAGGATTCCACCAATGATTTGATCTCCTGGTGAGAGAATCAGATCAGCCAGACCTTCGCAAGCAAAGCTCACGGAGATAACAGTAATAGTTGCTAATTTTGTGATGAAATTTTTCATATGGTATACACATTGGTAATCGGAGGATCCCACAGGAAGCTCTAGCCAGACTCTTTATTAAATCTGTGTTGATCACAAACTCTTTTATATCTAGAAAGGCTCAGATTTTCTGAGGGAGAGCTAGCTAAAAAAAACCAAGAAAATCAAATCTCACTGTAGCAAGCTGATTTCCTATCATTTTTCTACATTTCAGATTCTATTCAAACACCTGATATGAATAATTCTTGGGGATCATAATCATTCCCTCTGCACCACTGTCTAATTACTTGTTTTGCTTACTGTTCCCTCTCGACCTTCAACAATATAAAAGCTACACTCCGCTATAGAGGATGTTTTTAAAAAGTGACCGCTACATCACCCGGCAGGTATCTGTCACAGCGCTTTATGCGGTTCTCATTTTAAGTGTCGTTCTAGTCCTCGGCAATATTTTCAAGGAAATTAACGAGCTCCTCGTTGAACGACGTGCCCCTATTTCCTTTCTTGGAGTCTTTATCCTTAAACTATTACCTGTATCCTTGGTATTCACGATCCCATGGGGTTTTTTGGCAGCAGTGTTACTCGTTTTTGGGCGACTTTCCTCAGACCAAGAAATTAATTCTCTTCGCACCGCAGGCATGGGACTTTATCGCATTGCCTCTCCTGTCCTCTTTATGGGTTTGCTTCTTTCACTTCTATGTCTCTGGCTAAACGCGACAGTTTCCCCGCGATCCAAAGGCGAACTTAAAGTGATGCTTTACGAAACCTTTAAGGAAGACCCACTTCGGCTCCTTGATCCAGGTGTCGTTCAATCTCGAATGAAAGGGCAACGAATTTATATCGAATCCCGGAATCCGGATGACAGCTTTCAGGGATTTCACGCCTATGAATTGGGTGCAGATGAAACCAGCGAATGGCCGGCTGGATATTTATATGCCCGCGACGTTGCATCAATTACTCCTGACAAAGAGGTCGAAAAACTTGAATTACGACTTAGTGGGGTTTGGCTGGAAAAATACGATGAGAACCAGGCTATACAGCAAGGTTCCGCCGGAGCAATCGAACCTTGGATCCTACCCTTTGCAGCTGGCAAATCACGTCGATTAAAAGCCAATCGACTCGATAATGAGCAAATCCGAGGACTTCTAGCGGACCCACCCACCAACTTAACCGACGAGAAACTGGACGAATTTGATGCCGAACGAATTCGCCGAATCTCCTTTTCTTTTGCACCCCTCGCCCTTGCCTTCGTCGGAATCCCTCTCGGGCTTTCTACCCGCAGAAAGGAGACTTCATCTGGATCAGGAATGAGTCTTGGAGTGGCTGTAGCCTACTTCCTCTTCTTTATTATTGCTGATGAAACCCAGGGCTCGAGCCTGATTCTCACCAAAGTTTTAATGTGGGCTCCTAATCTGGCCTGTCTCGCTTTAGGGACTTTCCTCTTTTGCCGTGCCACCAAACGCGCATAGATTACTAATATGGATAAGGTGATGCGACAAATCAGACTCGCATATCGCGCTTTTGGGAAATGGGCTGCAAGCAACCAGCTCCGCCTTTTTCCCTTCAGAAAAAACATCTCAGGCTACACCTCACTGGATGGCAAAGCGGATCTTCGAGCTGCGATCAACATCGCCCTTCTGGCAATTCCCCAAGGCATGGCTTACGCCGCAATCGCCGAACTCCCGATTCTTTATGGAATCGTGTGCTCGGCAATCGCCGCTATTATTGCTCCCCTTTTTGCAAGTTCCAAGCATACCATTCTGGGTCCTACTAATGCGACCTCACTCATGGTATTTAGCTTCTTCGCAGCCGGCACATACTCCAGCGCCGAGAAGTTAAATCTCATGCCTCTTCTGGTTCTGATGGTCGGCGTAATCTGCCTGATCGGCGCAATCCTAAAGGCTGCCGAATTAATTCAATACGTCAGCCAAAGCGTCCTGGTGGGATACATAACTGGTGCTGCCATCTTAATTATTATCAATCAGTGTAAGCACCTTTTCGGTGTGAGCGAAGTCGTTGTTCCTGCCAGCAACTTCTTTGGCATGCTCAGCGAACTAATAGGGGCGAAAAAATCCTACCTTTGGCAGCCCGCCGTTGTTGGAATCAGCACCCTTGCCGTTTATTACACCATGAGCAGGTATTTGAAGGCTTTCCCTAATTTTGCAATCTCACTCGCTCTTGCCTCAATTATTTCAACCTTAATCGGATCTCATTTCCCCGGCTGGGAAGCCGCCGTTCCAACATTCCCGAGCTTTTCTCTAAACGACCTGACCCTGCGCTTACCCGAACCAACAAACGCAGGTTTATTTGGTGACATCTCGAACCTTCTTGGCGTTGCCGTCGCTATCGCTTTTTTAGCTACTTTGGAAAATACGGTGATGGCAAAATCTCTCGCATCTCGGACGGGAAACAGAACCGAAATTAATCAAGACATGATGTCAGTCGCAATGAGCAACCTCGCCTGTGCGTTCACAGCCGCAATGCCTTCATCCGGTTCTCTAACCCGCTCCGCGCTCAACTATGAATCCGACGCACGTTCCGGCGTTTCCTCGATTCTCGCGGGATTCTTTTCCCTCATCGCGCTCTTCCTTTTCGCATTCTTAATCCCCAACCCGGTAGCATTTATACCCAAAGCGGCTCTTGCTGGCTTAGTCATCGCAGTGGCTGCGTCCTTGATCAGAAAGAAAAATATCAGAATCTGCCTTCGCTCAACACCCGAGGATGGGGGTGTTCTGATTCTAACCTTTCTCGCTGCCTTAATTTTCCCTCTCTACGTGGCAATTTTTATCGGGGTCTCATTATCAATTTTCTTGTTCCTTCGAAAAGTTTCCCGCCCCCATCTTGTCGAATACGAGATTTGCGATAACGGTGAGCTCCGCGAGTTGGATCAAAAACAGACTCGTCCCAATCCTGCAATTTCGATCGTTCATGTTGAAGGCTCACTCTTCTTTGGCGCCGCCGATCTTTTTCAAAGCCAGGTCCAGCGCCTCGTTGTTGACCCCAACATTAAGGTAATCATCCTGCGCCTAAAAAATGCCCGGCATCTTGACGCTACCAGCGTCATGTCCCTTCGTGAACTCATTCACTTTGTTCGCTCCCATGATCGCCACCTCATTGTATCGGGAGCAACCCGCGACGTTTACAAGGTACTAAAAAGCTCAGGGGTTCTACAAACTCTTCAGCGGGGATGCCGTCGCAAGGAAGGCGAAACCAACCTCTTCTTCAACGCACCCAGCAACCCGAACATATCAACCCGGGATGCTTTAATTCGGGCCCAGGAACTTCTGGGAACCGAAAAAGCGGAGGTTAAAATCTACTTTGATCCCTCGCACGAGAAAAAAGGCTCACCCTAGACTTTTCATTTCAATACGATACAATCGCCACGTGAGAGAAGAATTTGAAGATCGCGCTAGAGAAGCTCTTGCCCAGCCTAAGAATGTCGGTGAAATGGACGATGCCGACAGCGTCGGAACCGTTGGTTCTCCTGACTGCGGTGACATGCTTCGCATGTGGCTGAAATTCACCGAAAAGAACGGAAAAAAGGTAATCGACCGAGCGTCCTTTCAAGCATTTGGATGTCAGACCGCCATTGCCGTCGCATCTATGGCCACCGAACTCTTAAAAGGAAAAACACCCGAAGAGGCCCGTGATTTGAAGCCCGATGAACTTTCTGGAGACCTTGGGCCCCTTCCTCCAATGAAGATCCATTGCGGCCAACTAGTAGAGCAGGCCCTCAAAAGCGCGCTTGATGGCAAGGAGATACCCCAAAAAAAGACGACTGAAACCTTGGCTGGAAACCTACAATCTGCGCCATCGCAAAAAATAAGAATTATTCCTCTTGAAGATGGCGAGGGTAATTAGCGTCCTCCCCTTCCTCGGCACCCTTTGTACCCTTGGCACCTTAACAGGACAGACCTGGCTCAAGAAAATTCATCCACCAACCGGGGCTGGGAAATATTTGGTCACAACTGAAGCCGGACGGTTCGTTTACCAGACCAGAAGCTTCCGAATCGTGACTTTTAAGAAGCACGACCACACCCTAATGACTGATTTCGCGAAGTGTCTCGAATCAGTCCCTTTGGCGCTACAAAACATTCCTGCGTCTCTTTACGCCCCATCAAAGAAGCAAAAAGGACAACTTCTTATCGTAAATCACAATGCAGATTATCTTGCCGCTGGCGGAGCTAAAAATACCGCGGGCTACTACGATGGAGTAGAGAACCGAACCCTAATCAATTGGACTCATTTTAGAAATAACACCACCCAAACACGCGTTCTTCAGGAACCGGCATTCGATCTCATTATTCATGAATTAACCCACCTTTCGATGCATAATCTAATGTGGAAATGCCAACCTTGGCTTACCGAAGGAATCGCTGAATACATGGCTGCTTCGCATGTTGGACGGGGAAACTTTGACTTCAGTCAGATGGATCACGCGATTCGCAAAAGAATCGAAAAGCACACTAAACCCGGATCTACCAGCAGCACCGCTCTCGGAATACGCTCCCTGCTCTCTCTCTCTTCAAAGGGATGGCTTGAACGGACAGCCAACGTTGATGCGTGGGAGGCCTTAAAAGCCTACAATGGCGCCCTATTATTATCGCACTATTGCCTTCATGGCGGAACGGAACGACTCAAGAAAACCCGACAGCATTTCGAAGCACTTCATAACATCCAAACAAAAAGTCTAAAGAAGCCCCAACTCATCTCGGTTGACAATGCTAAGACGGTCGAGATAGCCATCGCTGACTACTGGAAAAAGCGGGGCCTTCAAGTAAATTTTGATCATCTAAATTAAGCCTCTTGCTCATCGACTTTCTTTTATAGAGCTGTCTTCGATCTTCAATTCTTCATCAAAAAAGTGGTGCTTTAAAAACTTGACTACAGCCTTGTCCACCGAAGGGCCAAACCCTCTTCCATGCCCACCATCCAAGACAGTCAGAAGGACAGAAGGCACCTTCAAGGCATCTAATTTTTCGTCTAGCGCCTTACCCTGAAGATAGGGCACCAGTGGATCTTTTGTACCATGGACAGTCAGAATAGGAGCATCATCCTTAGACAACTGATGAAATGGTGAAGCAATTTTCGCCCTTGCTTTTAAAGCAGAAACTTTCCCTCCCAGAAGCTGCCCTTCCGGTGAACTCGCTGCATTATGATCCATTGAGCTCCCCTGCTGATTCATCACTAAAAAATCAGTGGGGCCAAAGAAATTGATGACCGCCTTTACTGAGGTTGACTGGTCGATATGAGATCCCAATGCCCCATCAAGCTCAGGGTGATTCTGCGTCGTCCCCATAAAGGTTACCAGGTGTCCGCCCGCGGATGCTCCCCAGACCACAATCCGATCTGCATCAAGGTGATACTGTTTGGCATTAGCCTTCACCCATCGTAAGGCTGCTTTACAATCATGAATCTGTGCCGGCCAGCCCTTCTCCGGTGTAAGCCGATAGTTAATTGAAACAATAGCACAATTTAAACCAGCAGCCTTCAGTGCTCTCCCTGGACGATCTTTACTCCCCTTCCTCCAGGCACCCCCATGAATCCATAAAGCCACCGGGTGGGGCGATTCCGTTTTAGTTTTGGGAATATAAAGGTCCAAAGTCTGTCTCGGATTTGCATTACCGACATAATCAATATCATTGATTCGGCGCAAATCAGGTGCAGCAATAGCTACACCAACACTCAGCAAAAAAACCGCTAGCCGTCTTTTCATATTGGATAAATAAGATATTCCTGCCCTGTTGCAATCGAGTAAATTGCACCCAAGTAAAACCTGCCATAACCGCCGGTAAGGCTACCCACCTAATCAATCTCCCCTCAACTCCCGACCTAGTTAGTTTTTGAGATCGTCGAAGCTCAAATGCTTCGATTGCGAGTTCCTTGTCGACCTGAGCCAACTCAACAAAAAACCCCGTAACCATGATGGTTACGGGGCTATAAAATGGAGCCACCTGACGGACTCGAACCGTCGACCTACTGATTACAAATCAGTAGCTCTACCAACTGAGCTAAGGTGGCTTAGCAGCGAATCGACTAAGCTATCTGTCCCGCTGGGAAGGCGGATGATATCCCTCAATCGGAAGCTGACAAGTCCTGATCTTTCAATTTTATCTCCTTCAAGATGATGGCCGTAGCAATCACGATAAGAGCAGCTGAAAGCCCTCCCACCCAAAAGGGCCCGAATGCGGCCGCGAGTGGAAAGGCCAAAAATGGTGCTATGACTCCTCGGCAACCCGTAAGAAAAGTGTGTACGCTCATATATTCTGCGACATGCTCAGCTTCAGAAAATTTAGTCACCCAAAGGCTCCATACAACGTTTCCTCCCGCTCTTGCCACTCCGTGTAACCCGATTCCTAAATAGAGTGCCCATAGTCCATCTCCCATGTAATAGAAAATGATTCCTGCTGCAAAAAAGGCGTTCAGGATACAGCGCAGAAGGTAGAAATTTAGCCTGTCGAAGAGCCTACCCCAGACCAAAACAAAAACAAAGAAACAGGTTTCTGGAATGACGGTAGTAATAATACTGACGTGGTTCTCGCTGAGATCAAAACCATATTGCTTGTTAGTGATATATTCTACGAAAAGAGAAAATGAAAGGAGGTTACCAATACCAAGAATCATCCAAGATACGAGTAAACGTCGAAACCGATGATTTTCGCCTGTATGCCTGAAGGCATCGAAAAGCTTCACTTTATTAGAACGGCTCAATTTTACTTTTTCAATTCCGAGAACACACCCTGCCATCATGAAGGAAGAACCTGCATAAATTTGTAGCAGCAATGGGTAATTATTAAGTGAGGCCGTGAGCAACCAACCGAAAAGAAAAGCCGCGCCAATCGCATAGATCTTCCTCATAAAAGCAGTTATTGAGAACAACTTACCACGAACCTTTTCAGGATAATGACTGTGATAAATTTGAGAGAAAAGTGGGAGGTTCAAAGTCAGAGTGACTAAGGCGACCACCATTCCAAACATGTAAATCTCGAAACAATCTCCCGCAAATGAACTAATCGTAAAACCAATACCGGATATCCCAAAGATGACGGCCAACATTAAATTTGCCGAAAGACCAGTTCGCCTGACCGCCTGAACGACAAAAAGACTCAGTAGTAAGCCAAGACTAGGCAACGCAACCAAAGTCGCTTTTGCAACCCCGCCAGCTTCAAATACCCGATTCGCGATTAGAATTGAGAAAGTCGTGCCCAGAGTTTCGACTACGCCCGCCGGAAAGGCTCGTAGGTTTTCGAGATGAAAAGTTCGTGAACGATATTCGCTCTCACCCACCTGAGCCTCCCTCATCCGGTGTTTTGGAAGCCAACCACCAATAATAAACCGCAGCCACCAACGCTCCGGCAACCCCTACATGGAGAACCTGAACCGCGGCATATATACCAGAGCTACTCAAAATCAATCCCATTACCATCAGCGCAAAAACTAAACCAAGGACTAGGCGAGGAATCCCTCCCTTCCACTTCGACTTGTATCCCAGCCAGAGAGCTGCAATTAAAATAGACCACGAAAAACTTCGATGAATGAGATAGATTAAGGACTCTGAAATTTCATCAATCCAACCACCACGAGATGCAATCCCCCGTTCCATCATGAGCTTATCTGTAACTTCACGGATTTGAGATCCCATTGCCCATTCAATCATCACACAGGATAAAAGAATCATGACTTGCGGACGACTTGGGCCAGCAATCTGAGTCCTCAAAAATCCTGGTTGTACGCCCCCCCAGCACAGGTAGGTAAGAACAAAGAGCTGAAGAAAAGCCAGAGCCATGTGAATCGTCACCACCCCGGATCGCAAACCGCTGGCCACCACCACGATTCCAGTCAGAGCACTTATAATCACCAGAGCAAAAGCACTCACACCGAGCTTGGGCATGATTCCGCTCCTCAAACAGGCTATCATCAACAAAAAATTTGCTAGTAAAACCGGCAAAGCAAGGAGCCGATTAATGAACTCGATCCAAGTCTGAACTGGATCATATTCCTCAAGAAGCCGCTCCACCGTGATTTCATCTGGATTGCGACCAAAGCGTTCGGCAGATTTCTTAAATCTTGGAAGCTTCTTTTCCAGGTAAGCCTCATCAACCTGCTCGATACTTGTTGGAGGAACCAATTCACCCCAGCAAGTTGGCCAGT
>Ga0257110_1001261_pt1 | contig 11956 bp, 8 predicted proteins | sample LP_taG_7_FD_190184 | JGI IMG/M metagenome (GOLD analysis project Ga0257110, IMG submission 190184) | Marine microbial communities from Northeast Subartic Pacific Ocean, Canada - LP_J_2015_P26_10m | ecosystem: Environmental > Aquatic > Marine > Oceanic | place: Canada: Northeast Subartic Pacific... | reverse complement strand
CTGAAAATACTGAAAATACTGAAAATACTGAAAATACTGAAAATACTGAAAATAACAACGAAAATTCATTACATTCAAGAACAAGAGAAGATATTGCAAATATTATAGGTAATGATATTATGAATCAACTAAATAGACATACAGACTCTTCAGGAAATCTAACAGTTGAATATTCATTTATTACTCCTATTCCTATAAATGAAAATATACAAGAACATTCAGTAAATTCTATGAATATCAATTTAATAGATAACTCTAATAATTTATCTCCCATAAATGAACGAGAATAAAATATTTATTTCAAAAAATTGAAGTAATTTAAAAATAAACAATAATTAACAATATTATAGAATGTTGAATATGTTGACATATGTAACAGATGATCATATTAGCTTAGTTAAGGATTATTCTTCACACGCTTGGGAAATTGGAGGTATTTATTTGATATGGACTTTTACACATTATACTGCATCACATTTATATGTTAAATTTTGTACGCCATTATCTATTTCCGGTTTTATACTATCACCATTCACCGTAGCAACACCACACTGTTCTGGTTTAAGATGGTGTATTAACAGAGGTTCAGAAACTGTATCAACAATGTGGATTACAATGGGAACATGGCTAACAAAAAAAATAGTATTTCAAGGTAGAGCCAAACAAGAACTAGTACAAATTATTTAATTTAAATACAAAACTTTATTTAATATATGAGTGAGTTATGTATTTATAGAGGAAAGGTTAGAGATATTTACGATATTGACGAAGATTTTTTATTGATGCGAGCTACTAATCGCGTCAGTTCTTTTAATAAACATTTAGGTATTGTTCCAGGTAAAGGCATTATGCTTAATAATATGAGTAAATTTTGGTTTGAAAAAACTAGTCACATAATCAATAATCATTATGTTTCTAGTAAAGGTTCTAATATGATTGTTAAAAAATGTACTCCTATTAAAATTGAATTTGTTGTAAGAGGATATATTGCGGGTAATACATCTACAAGTTTATGGACACATTACAGTAATGGGGAGAGATTATATTGTGGTATTGAATTCCCAGATGGACTAGTAAAAAATCAAAAACTTACAACCCCAGTAGTAACTCCTACTACTAAGAGTGATAATGATGAGCCTATATCTAAAAAAGATATTATTGAACAAAATATTTTAACATCTGATGAATGTGATTTTATTTATACAAAAGCTTTACAATTATTTAAATATGGACAAGAAATAGCTGATAAAGCAGGATTTATTTTAGTAGATACAAAATATGAATTTGGAAAAACAGTTGATGGTGAAATTATATTAATTGATGAAATTCATACTTGTGACAGTAGTAGATATTGGTTAAAAAATACATATGAAGAGAGATTTACTGAAAAAAAGGAACCAGATAAATTAGATAAAGATTGTATGCGCGATTGGGTTCGTAGTAAATGCGATCCATATAAGGATACTATTCCAATAATTCCAGAAGAGTTAATTCAAAAAGCTTATAATAATTATAAGTTTTTTTATGATAAACTTACTAGTTCATAATTCTATTTTTTTGACTTCTTCTTATCCTTTTTATCTAATGCTTTTTGTGCTTCCTTGTGTTTTTTTAGTGCTTCTTTTTCTTTTTTCATAATTAATGTAGCAGCACTTAATTTTTCATCTAACTCATACATTTCATCTTCACAGGAATTATCGCCTCTTTTAATTCGTTCTTTTAAAATTTTTAATTGTTTTGTCATTTTCTTTATTAAATCTCTATCAATGTCTGCTGCCTCAGTTGGACTCTCGATTTTATTACCTAATGCATCAAATTTATCTTCTTGTTGACTAGGTATGGATTTCTTTTTTGCTTTGGCTGCTGCTAGTTCTTTTGCTTTAACTGCTTCCATCCATTCACAACCAGAAATATAAACATTTTGATCACCACGAACATCCCAAATCTCAGGTGCGATATCCCCAAAAAATTCTGCATTATGAGAAATCATTAAAACCCCTCCTTCAAAATTTTTTATTGCTGTTGACAGGGCACCTAATGAATCTCTATCTAAATAATTTGTTGGTTCATCTAAAACAACTAAATGGGGGCAAAACCACATCGATGCCCCAATAACACATTTTACTTTTTGTCCTCCTGATAAATTTTTAATTTTTCCATATGTTCCAAATTCTTCATATAATCCAAAATCATCTAAATGTTTTTGTATTGTTATCGTTGTTAAAGGTTTAACATTACCAGATTCTGCTGCTATCTTATCATCTACACGCTTCATTAATTTAAAAAAACCATTATTTTCCAAAACTAATTTTGGAACATATAAATTTTTATCTGTATCCATACTTGTTCCATCTAATTTTCCCCATTTTACTTCATATTCATATTCATTATGTCTTGTTCTTCTACCAACCAATTCTTTAACTATTCTGGCACAATCTGGAAATATACCATTTTGTATATCAACTGGTGGTGGTTTTTGTCCTGAAACTAAAACTTCCATCTTATCAAATATAACCTCTCTCTCACCTGTTGCATTTCCTGCTACATCTAAATCTGCTGCTAATTCTTTAAGATAAACAATAAATACTTGTTTTAATTTTGCTTTCTCTTCATCTGTCATTTGAGCTGCATCCATAGCCTGCTGTTCTTTGTCTAATCCCCCTGAAAAGCGCCACTGAATATATTCAACCGGAGACATTTCCATATGTTGTTCTATATGGTGAAAAGCATGTTGAGCAACATAAGCTATACGACAATTTTGATGACGATAAACTTCTGCACAACATTTATCAGGTTTGGTTTCTCCAACAATTACTTTTATTAAAGTAGATTTTCCAGCGCCATTTGGACCTATACAGGCTATTCTAGATGCTTGGGAACATTGAACCGAAACATCCTTAAAAACAGGTTTATTAGTTCCTGGATATGTAAAACTTATATTTTTTGCTTGAATTATCGCTTTAGTTTTAGATTTAACACCTTCTAATGGTCCTGGGATTGGAAATGTAAATTTAAGTTCTGTATCGTGTATTGAAAAATAAGCCTTAGCCATTGGACACTGTTCAACAAATTTATCTAAATTACCAGTATAACGTTTAAGCCGCATATTTTCATAATGGATAACATCTGTTAAAACTTTGTTTAAAAACTTAGAATCGTGAGACACTACTAATGTTGTTACGTGCGCACACTCTGGTCCTGTTAAAAAATCACATAACCATTGTTGTTTTTGTACATCTAAATGATTTGTTGGTTCATCTAGTAATAAAAGATCCGCATTTAAAAGAACAGCTCTAGCTAATGCTAGCTTCATTTTCCAACCTCCAGACAAATTACATATTGGTTTTTCAATTAATTCATCTGTAAATTCCATCTCAAGCAATTTTTGTCTAATTTTTTCACGTCCTAATGGTGATAAAACTGGCTCTTGAAGACAGAAATCTATTGTTGGTGTATTTGCATCAGAACCATCAATATCATGATCTACAAAACAAGCTCTTAATTTCATTAATTGTTCTGCTCCTGGAAATCCTGAAAGTTGTCCAGATGAAATAGCACGCATTAATGTTGATTTTCCACAACCATTATGTCCAAGTAAACCATAAATTCTTCCTCGTCTAACATGAAAATTTGTTGTATTTAATAATATTTTTCCACCATAAGCCAATTTAAATTCTACATTACATAATATTTCTCCTTCACCATCAGGAATATCTATAATTTTATTTTTTTTTGGCATATAACTTTCAGCCTTTTTCAAGTAATTTTTTGTAACTTCTAAAGCATTAGATGCATTCAAAAATTGTTCTAAATAAACTTTACACGTTTTTTCCCATTCAACCTGATGAAAATTGTCTGTCTCCGACTGAAATTTTGTTAATTTAGAAATATAAGATATTATTGGATTATGTTTTTCATCTAAATTATAATCAGTAACTGTTTCTTTAATACTTTGTTCTATAAAATTTGTCAGTTGATTAGGAGTTATTGTTTCTATACAAGTTGTCATTATACAAAGTTACTCTATATTTGTATATATCATTTTTTTATAGAATTAATCTATTTTTGTTTCAGATAATATTTTTGTACCCATTTCTATATCTATATTCAAATCTTTCTTGTTTGTTTCGTATTGTGTAAGAATTTGTAATATAAATTCTGATATATCTTTATCATCTTCAAGTTCTAATGTTATCATTTCTTCACTAGAAAAATTAACTTGATCTATTAATTCATCCAATAAGGGGTATCTACTTTGATTTTCCTCAAATGAAATAATAACTCTATTTATTTCGTTTTGTTTTTCAATCAAAATTTTTGTTTTCTTTGCATCGAAAATCATTGATTTTGTATTCTTTACTGTTTTATCTGGTATAAATCTAAACAGTTCTGTTGAAATAAGGTCATCACAAATCTCAGGTTTCCTGATTTTATCATAATAGGGTGTTTTCTTAAATGTCTTCTTAAATTTATCTATTATAGGTTGTTCTATCTTAGGACTTGTTTCTATAAGTCTGTCATATTCTTCTTTACACATCTTAAGCATCTGTTGAATATTAATTCTTTCATTAGGTTTTTTAGCTATCTCTACTTTAATATTTCTATAAAATTTATCCCATCCTATTGAACTAACCCTATGAGATTCTACTAATTCATTAATCTTTAAGAATTGTGCAATAGTACTAATAATGCCTGCAGTAATATTTAAACCACCTACTATCATTACATAAAGACTAAGAGCACTCGATGGAACTCTTTCTTGTGCAAAATTAGCAGTACCTGTTAGTGTTGATATTATAATAACAGGTATTGTAAACCATTTTGCCTTTATAGAATATGATGAATTTGCTTGTGAATGTAGCCATTTATAACACATTGCTTTATCAGCCCAATCAACTAAAATTTTTTCGTGTTCTTCACCCCATTGGTGTATTTTAACTAATGGGATATCATCAAACGCACTATCAGTGTCAGTTTTTGTTGTCATTATTATATTACATCATTATATTAAAATATCTTCTTTAATATAATAAATTTTGGTTATTATATACATTATATAATATGGATAATACTAATAAAGTATTAGTACAAATTAATAATACTAAACTTGCTTTTAATAAATTACTATCTGTAAACAATAACATTTGTTCATTATTAGATACTTTAAATGATACAAGAAATTTATTAAAACAAGAATATGTAGATATTGTAAATAAATACAATAAGTCTGATTATTCATTTGGATTAGATACATTTAATTTTCAGACTAAGCTAATAGATAACGATTATCAAAATATAAAAAAAAATTATAGTCTTATCACTAATAGAATATATTTTGATTATTTTAAACTTATTAAAATGATAGTTGATGTTGTAACATTTAAAGATAGTATAAAAAATAATAAAGTTCAAAATCCAAAATATAAGTATGACTATTTAGATATATATAAACCTTATAGTATAGATGTAATTAAGGATATTTTTATATATATTATAAGCATAATTGAAGAAAGTTATCATTATTTAACAGAAGAATGTAAAAGCCATTCAAATTATGAATTAAAACTAGAAGATGGTATTAATATTAATAATTTTGTCACTTATTATGATTTTAAAAATAAATCAAATCTACAAAACATTCTATTATACATCAATTATCTTAATTTTTTTATTAAATTACATAATAAGTATCTAAATAAAGTATATTTTAGGCTAAATTTAATATATCAACAACTTAATTGCGAAGTTAAAATAGATAAATTTAACACTAAAAAACATAACAAGGAGGATATTATAAGAGATATTAATGAATTACAAAATACACAACTATCTAAATATGCATATGATTCAACTTATTCAACAAATAGTAATAAATTAGAAGATACCGAATATTTTGACGCAGAAAAAGATGAAAAGTATCTAATTCATTGTAGTGAATCTTTAACACCTCAAATAAATATTGAACCCAATAATATAATTGAAAATATTCTACACGATATTGATAATTCTGAGGAAAATCAAAATTTAGTAGTAGATAATGATTCTAATATAACTTTTAATTAATATCGATCGGAGTTGGTATTATAATAGGTATTACTGGAAAAGCAGCTATCTCCAATTCGATACTGGATACTCTTCTGTAAGCATTCCATACTTTGGATCTAGCTTCTCTTCGTTTTTTCTCAATATCATAATAATTAACTAATTCTGTTTTAAGACTATTAATAATTTTCTTCTTATTTTCTTTTACTTTATTTACTAGTTCTTTAGCGGAGTCATATTTTTTAAATAATTGTCCTAATTCTTTTGGCGAATCAGATCTTTTTGAATATCGTTTTAAATAAGATAGACGCGAATTAATTATATTTGAATTTCCAAATCCATAATGTAATCGGTGACGACTCTTTTTTTTTGATGAAATATTATTAATTCCTTTATTTCCACAACATGGACATGAACCACCTTGTACTAATGCATCAAAAGAACCTATATTATCATTTGATGGACGAGTTCTAAACCAAGTAACAATACAATGTGTGTGAAAAGTATGGCCACATTCTGGTAATTTATATTTTTGGGCTGTACTCAATCCTTCTTGACATATTGCACATTTATTCTCTTCTTCTGTAGGTATTTGGACTTGATACGGATTAATATAATTTTCCACCATTAACTATTATATTGTTGATTATCTTTAAACAAAAATATAATAATTTACTATATCATATGAAGTGGATACAGATATTATTTGTTTTAATGCTTAACAGTATTAATCCTGCATCAACATTTGCATTAAAAACAAATATATTACCACGAAGAACTGTAATTAATAGAGCTATTGTAAGTTCCCTTATGATGAATACTGTAGCTAATGCTGCAGATAATTCTACTAAAAAAGAAAAGAGTATTGAGTTAGAACCCTTAACAATTTTATTTTATGGACCTGTGTCTGAAGAAGCGTGTCTTCAATTATCGACAACATTGATTGAATTAGATAAACAAGCTAAAATTCAAAAAGTAAATTTCCCAGGCGTTGAACCTTGTATAAGTCTTCATATTCAGAGTGGAGGTGGTTCTTTAATGCCAACCTTTTATGTTTGTGATACTATGAAAAGACTTGAAACACCTATTTATGTATATATTGATGGTTATGCAGCATCTGCTGCATCGTTAATATCTGTTTGTGGAGATAAAAGATTTATGACCGAACATTCAGCATTATTAATTCATCAATTAAGTGGAAGCTCATCTGGAAAATTTAATGAATTAAAAAATGAAATGACAAACTTTAATTTTTTTATGAATAATGTTCGTGATATTTATTTAAATAATACAAAATTAAATAGTAATACTCTAGAAGAATTATTATTAAGTGATATATGGTTAAATTCTAAAATATGTCTTGAATATGGACTTATAGATGAAATTATTTAACTTTCTTGATATAATCATCAAATAAAAGTGTTTTAATCTCTTTATTTCGCATTAATTCTAATTTACGGGAATATTTAGTTGGTTCAGGCCATTTTTCCTCCAAAGTCTTTAATATACTTTTCCAATTTTTTAAAGTATGACCATATTTAGATTTAAATTTAGATAATTGCTCCAAAACTAAAGCAAATACCTGTTGAAGCGGTTTCATCAATTGATTTGTGATATAGAATTCATAATTTATTGATAAATTTTGCTCTTTAATAAACTCAGGTGTTTCTATACGTTCTCCTTGTAATGCCTTTTTATCTGGATTTTGTACATATACAAAAGCAATTCTATCTCCCACACTTGGTTTATTGCCTGGATCACGTCTACCTATTCTATCTGCTAATACTTTATGTGCTATCTGCTTTGGATTCTTATAACCACTCCGTAAAGATTTCGTAATAATCAACTTATCCATACCATATTTTTCTTCTACAATATTATTTAAACATTCTTGTAAAAAGTTAGCTGCCATTTCTATATTTTTTTCTTTCATTAAAATATCGATTACACCTCCATATACATCTTTTACAATAGGAGCATTATCGCGCCTCTTTAAAACAATTCCCATAGATTTTCTTTTACATTTATAAGGATCATTTTCGTATAATAATCCTACATATCGTTTTTTTGATAATAAACAAAATGGCCAAAATGTTTTTTCATATTCTAAATCGTGTGGTTCTTTTAAGAATGTAGTGGCTAATTCACCTGCTTGTTTTGCTAATTCAATAGTTAATTCTAATGCTTTTTGACCTACTATTTTAGTTTTCTTTTTATCAAGTTCTGTTAAATTAAATTTAAAGAATATAGAGTCTGTATCTCCATATACATATTCCGCATTTGTTAATACTTTACCTTGGCTTGTCTCAACAATACGATTGGAATAGGTCTCTTCAATTATCCTTTTTCCATAGGTTAATAATTTTCTACCAGTTGCAGTTGTTGAAGCTGCACAGTCTTTTTCATAAAATGTACTAGTTTTAGCTCCTGTCTGTCCATACATTGAATTTGCTGTAATCTTGATACTTAATTGTCTTTTATCTAATATATTTTTCATAAACTCATCTTTTTGTTGAGGTATTAATTTTCGCGTTGCTTTTCTTGCTGCAAGTAATTCTTTTAAAATAGCCGGCATAATACCTAATCCATCTGAAAATTGGGCATATCTACAAACTTTATATCCAATTTTTACTTTTTCCATAGCAGCCTTAGGATTATTATTTTTACGTCTCCATTTATATGTATCATAAGTAATATCTACATATTCATAATCATTTAAATTATCATAAATGTATTTATCATCCTCATTCTTTTCTCCTGTCTCTACCAATAAATTATTTTCTAGATCATATTCTTTTGTCCAAACTTTACTATCATGTGATATATTTTCACTTATCATTGCTGATGGATACAATGAACTGTAATCAACACAAGCAACTGGATCTTGTAAGTATAAATCACACTTAGGATCTAATACAATCGCTCCTTCATAACCTTCATCATCAATAGCTTTATCTATTACAGGCATCAATGTTTTCTTTTCCCTACATTTTTTTGCAATATAACTAGTAAGTTTTATGCCTTGTCCTCTCATAACTAAAAAGTCTAAAGGAACACTGCATAAACTAGCCATTTCAATATATCCAGTAATAACATCTATTTTTCTAAGCAAATGATGGACTAAGTTGCAATCCTGAATACAATATTTCGCAATAACAGCTCGCTCATCGGGCCCCTGATTTGTCATTCGAAATATATCTTGTGGAGTAACATCATCTTTTGCTAATCCCCAACGCACCTTTTTATTCATATCTGGATTTTCAATGCCATTTATCCAAAAACTTCCTTCTTCACTGTTAATATTCATAATTTCAAATTTTTGACCATTTTTGTAAGAATCAACGCTATGAGCTTCTTCTTCAATTTGAATAAAACTATTATTTTCTAGTCCAGTCAAATTTTTACTATAAATTTTTGTTTTTCCATCTTCATGCTCTATTTTTTTTACACTATCACCAATAAAATATCCTGCAACATAATCTAATTTATATTTTATTAGTTGATAGTCCCGACGTAAATAATTATATAAGTCTATTTGTAATCTACCTGTCATTTTAACAAATTTTAAATCATGTTGGCCACTAGCAATAAATATAGTATTTTCCTCTAATCCTACTTTTCCTGTTCGCCAATTTCTATTTAAACAAACTTCAGATTTATTTCGAGATAATCTATGAAATTTATTTTCACAACTTAATTCACAAGCTCTTTGATACATAAATTGGTAATCAAAACCAAATATATTATAACCAATAATAATATCTGGATCTTCACTTTGAATTAAATTTGTCCAAGCTAATAAAACTTGTTTTTCTGTATTATAACTTTCTATTTTTGAATTTTTTATTTGTGGTAAATCACTACAGCTATTTTTTACAATACAATGATTTAAATATGGTTCTTTGTCTCCATATTTTAAAAACGTTGTTCCAATAAATGTTACTTCATCACCTTTTAACGGTGGAAATACTAATGTTAATGTATTTGTTATTTCTAGAATTTTAGTATCTCTATTAGCAGTAGTATCATTTAATAAATCTATTATCGCACCTTTTTTACGATAGGCCTTCGGTCTTTTTTTATACATCCAGCCTTTTCCAGTTTCCTCAACATCTCCAGTTGTTTCTCCTTCATCACATTCATTTTCTTCATCTGTATAATTTTCTATATCATCTTCTATAGTTTTACTACAAAAAGCCGGTTGTGTTTTAAGCCATCTTTCAAAATCAAGTTCTAATTGTTCTGGATCTATTGATGTTCTGGGATAAACTAAATCTATATCTTGCTTATTATATCCTTGAATATTAAATGCTGTATAAACTACATTTCTTAATATATCTTCTGCTAATACATAATCTTCAGTTTGTTCCCAGATATCTATAATATTTGTAGCTAATTTTTTATAATTCTTTTTTGCTAATGGAAAATCACCATGACTACTTGATGCCTCAATATCAAAACTAGCAATCTTATATGGAACCTGTGTTTCTTTTTGAGGTATTGGTATAATATGACGATAATCTATAGAATACTCTTTAGTACACGAAGTAGTCTTTTTTTTGTTAATAGAAATTGTTTTTCTTCCTTTGGGAAGTGCTATCCATCCAGATGGACTTATTTCCTTTATATGAAACATCCGCAGTAAAGGAGGAATTTGTGCTTCATATAAGTAAGTACTAGTACCCTCGAATTCATATCCTTGTTCTTTTAAATTTCTTTGATATCCTCCATCTTTAGTTGTTTTTGATATATACCAAAGTCCTTTCGCTTTACGCATTGCTGCTTCAGTTTTAAATTTAATTATTATAAAATTATATTCTTTACCACAATCAAAACCGTATAAGGTTTTTTTATTTATAAATTTAGACGTGATAATACTGTCGCTATAATACTTACCCATATCATACTTCATTTGTCCAATAAATGATGTTTTATGAGACTCTTTCCAATCATCAGCAACTTTAATATAAAAGAAAGGATAATATCCTGTTACAAATATTGAGGCTGTCTCTCCCTTTTCATTAATACCAAACATTTGTATCATAAATTTTTTCTCATTTTTAACCCATTCATCAGAATGACACTTAATTTGTTCATCTTCTGTATGAAAACTTAATAGTTTATAGACTGCTTCATATTTAATCCCCATATATGCTTACTATTATAATAAGCATATATCTAATTCAATTTTTATACTTAATTATTGATTCTAATTTATAGTCCCATATAAATCCCGCCTCAATCAATTTCTCTGACGCCCATCGCGTAGTTATAACGACTCGTTAAATCTCCCATATCAATAATGTCATCGGTGGGGAGGCCTGCTTCCCTAATCGCGAGCTTCATGACACCCACGGGCGGCCTCGCGCCTGAGGGGATTTGCTCCGCCGCCATAGTATATTCTCCGCCATCGCGGCTCATAGTGGCCAAGTTTGGTCGGCCATCAATGTGTTCCCTCATGGGAGGATGCCGCTGCTCGTCGACGTGGCGATATAGCCGCGACTCGTCAAATCGGCCGTCGTCGTACCAGCCATCTGGAAGTGGATCATCGGGGTCTTCACGCGGCTGCAGAGTACCAGTAGGTCCGTCTGGAGCCGCATAATATGTTAATGGTTGCACAGATGGTAAGTCATCAGTTTGGTAGTACTGAGATACTAAGTTTTGAACTCTTAGATTGCTCAATGGGCCCGACGGTTGCCGAGATAGTCGCCGAACGTTCCGCGGGTTCTGCCTCCACTCTCGTGCTTCAGCGGCGGCTTCTTCAGGCATACTTTCTAAAGCTTGCAAAAGGGAACGGGAGCGGTCTAGATCTTGGCGCCCGCGCCAGCCGCGAAGGCCCCTGCGCCTGCGGTATTGACCCCATCGCGCAGGCGACGCCCACTGCGAGGCGCCCGTGGCTCTGTTGTAGAAGTAG
>Ga0257110_1001254_pt1 | contig 11990 bp, 9 predicted proteins | sample LP_taG_7_FD_190184 | JGI IMG/M metagenome (GOLD analysis project Ga0257110, IMG submission 190184) | Marine microbial communities from Northeast Subartic Pacific Ocean, Canada - LP_J_2015_P26_10m | ecosystem: Environmental > Aquatic > Marine > Oceanic | place: Canada: Northeast Subartic Pacific... | reverse complement strand
TTAATGAGTCAGAACATAGATGACTCCGTTAAATTCGAGCAATACCAGTTATTGAACCACGTATATGGTAAAATTTATGACTATAAGAAAAATATTCGACCCGCACCCGACCCACATATGCTGTTGGAGAAATTTTATGGAAATATGAATATTAAGGAATATAGACGCTTATTAAATTCTGATCATGTATTATTTGTTGTTGAAAAACCGATGACACGTCTATTACCGGAATTACACGAAGAAAATGATGACTCAAAAAAAAATGGCGGAAATAATTATAATCAGTCAGGTATGTACAAAGTAAAGAAAAATAGTGAAAAACGAAAAGGTCCCAGCAAAAAAGAAATTATGATGGATACCTTTGGTTGTTAATACCGAAAAGATATAAAAACCTTCTTATTTGTTGTATTAATGGATACAACCAATAAATATGTTTCATGTGTTGTAATGGGGGGACTTGGAAATCAATTATTTCAAATCTTTACTGTTTTGGGTTTTGCAATCAAGCACGATTGGACTCCAATTTTCCCATATAGTGAAAAAACACATATGGGATTACAACGCAATACGTACTGGCATAGTTTTCTCAAGGAATTACATTGCTATACTACACGCCATTCGGGATCTAACTTAACCAACCAAATGTTAGAGCAGTTTCCGCGCGTTAATGAAAAATCATTTCGGTACAACGAGATTACGCCTATTTCATCTGTTGCATTGATGTTGAATGGTTATTACCAAAGCTACTATTACTTCAAGGACGTAGAGCAAGCCATTTTTCAGAAAATACAATTGAAACAACAACAAGACTCCGTGCGTTCCCAATATGCTGGGTTGTTACAACAAAATGGAAAGAAAATCATTTGTATGCATTTCCGTATGGGTGATTATGTAAAGATACAGCATTGTCATCCATTAATGAATGTAGATTACTATAACAAAGCACTAAAGCAGATTTTTTCCAAAGAAGACCCATCCAATTGTGTTGTATTATATTTCTGCCAAAAATGTGATATGCAAATGGCCGGTATCTTAACCACTTTGTTACAAGCAGATTTTCTTGATTTGGATTTTGTACACGCAGATAACGTGAAAAGTGACTGGGAAGAAATGTTACTCATGTCGTGTTGTGACCATTATACCATTGGAAACAGCACATTTAGCTGGTGGGGAGCTTATTTCAACCAAACTCCAGATGACAATAAAATAGTGTGTTACCCAAGTAAATGGTTTGGTCCTGGATTACCCCATAACACAGTTGATTTATTCCTACCTTCATGGAATAAGATACAGTGCAACTTGTGAATATTGGATACATAGTAGAAATGAAAATTGATTAGTATATAAAGACATTATTCTATATATATTACAGTTATACACCATGACGAAGCAAAGAATGACACAAAGCGAATTAGATTTGACATTGTATATGATTACACAAGTTCCATTTGTAAAAAATTTAATTGAGAAAAACAAGAAACTAAAGAAGGAGAATAAATCTCTGAAAAATCTTGTATACACTTTATCAAATATTCAATGTTCGTCTTCAAGTATTCATAGAGAAAGAAAAAAGGATAAAAAAGAAAAAGAAAAAGAAAAAGAAAAGGAAAAAGATAAAAAAGATAAAATCATTCATTACGCTCCTATCAAACAAGAGCCGCTTGAATTTTCTGATGTGAATGATATTGAATTTGTGGGTATTGTTGGTAATGACAAACCTTCGAATGATGTTTATCACATTAAAGAGGAAATCATCGAACAAGACGACAGTATGTATTACTGTGATTATTGTACTTATGCTACTTCCTCTGAAGATGAGCTACATAAGCATAAAGTTAATAAACATTTGAATGTGTATTTTAATGACTTTAATGCTGAATGTATTGTTGAAGACGCAGATGGAAAGATAGGTTATGAGGAATTATGTAATGAATTCAATGTTTGGTTTGCCAAGAATATCAAGATGAATGTATTTCCAAAGAAAACGCACGTGAAAGAGCTGATGGATGGAAAATATGGGGTCAAGATCGTCGAAAAGCCTATTTGTTGGAAAGGCGTTCGTTTGAATTACCAGATGCCAAGTAATAGTACTGCATCAACTCAAGATGTACGCCACGACGAAGAATGGGACTATGGAAAAATTCATTGCGAAATAAATGAACGTTTTCACGGTAATAACGAATCTGTTAAATCTGGTATTGTTACGCGTGTTACAGCACCGCTTGTAAGCGACAATGAACAATCAGAAGCTGAGTCCGAAGATGAAGATGAAGAGGAAGAGGAAGATGAAGAGGAAGAGGAAGAGGAAGAAGAAGAGGAAGAGGAAGAAGAAGAAGAAGAAGAAGAAGAGGAAGAGGAAGAGGAAGAAGAGGAAGAGGAAGAGGAAGAGGAAAGGTATGTAATATGTGAAAATTGTGAAAAAAAAGTCGACTGTTGGAATAACCAAATATTCTGTTTGTATAGGCAAGGTGAAACCGGTAGAGAAGAAATTACTATATGTCAATTTTGTAATGATCTGAAGGCTGATTTTCAAAAAGATGGATTTAATTGTGATGATTGGGAAGAGGAAGAGGAAGAGGAAGAGGAAGAGGAAGAGGAAGAGGAAGAGGAAGCTGAAGAGGAAGAGGAAGCTGAAGAGGAAGAAGCTGAAGAGGAAGAGGAAGCTGAAGAGGAAGAGGAAGCTGAAGAGGAAGAGGAAGCTGAAGAGGAAGAGGAAGCTGAAGAGGAAGCTGAAGAGGAAGCTGAAGAGGAAGAGGAAGAGGAAGCTGAAGAGGAAGAGGAAGAGGAAGCTGAGTCTGAAGAAGCTGAAGATGAAGCTGAAGAGGAAGAAGCTGAAGAGGAAGAAGCTGAAGAGGAAGAGGAAGAGGAAGAGGAAGAGGAAGCTGAAGAGGAAGCTGAGTCTGAAGAAGCTGAAGATGAAGAAGAAGATGAAGCTGAGTCTGAAGAAGCTGAAGAGGAAGCTGAAGATGAAGAGGAAGCTGAGTCTGAAGAAGCTGAAGAAGAAGAGGAAGAGGAAGAGGAAGTGTATATAGTCACCATCAAGGGAACAAATTACTATACTACCGACCGTATGAACGGGACCGTATATGAATGCGTAAAAGATGATGAAGATGACATTGGAGATGAAATTGGGACATTTGTGGGTGGAAAATTAAAACTGAATAAATAATAAAAAACATACAGCAAATTCACAGACACATATTATCCATAAACCTTAATTAAAAATTATATTCGTACCCTAAATATAATTTTTTTACTAGTATTATTTTAGGTAATGGACGTAAAATACGTTGATATTTGTTGTGGTCTATCTTGGGGGGATGAAGGCAAAGGAAAGATTGTATCGCAGTTAAGTAAAGGTCGGGAATACGATTTTGTGTGTCGTTGGTCGGGAGGGAGTAATGCAGGGCATACTGTCTATGTAGACAATAAGCGTTATTCTACCCATCTAATTCCTTCTGGTATTTTTTACGGTATTCAATCCATCATTGGTCCTGGGTGTGTCATCAACTATGAGTCATTTATGGAAGAAGTCGCTTATTTAAAAGGAAATGGCTTTGATACATCTCTCATAAAGATTTCCCCGCGTGCACACGTAGTATCGCAAGAACATATTGAAGAAGATAAACAAAAATATTCAAAAACATTAGGAACAACCGGCAACGGAATAGGTCCGTGCTACCGCGACAAACACCTACGTGTAGGAAAACGAGTGATGGATTGTTCTGAAACGTTCAGTGAATTTTTATGGGACGAACAACTATATGGTGCTATCTTATGTGAAGGGGCACAAGGGTTTTGGTTAGACATTGAATATGGAAATTATCCTTATGTTACCAGTAGCAGTACATTGCCGTATGGGGCCTGTAGTTTAGGGTTCTCGCCCAAAAAAATAAGACGTATATACGGTGCGGTCAAAATTTACGATACGCGTGTTGGATATGACCCAGATTTCCCAAGCGAGTTAATGGAGAATGAAGAATTACGAAAACTGGGTGAAGTTGGATGTGAGTTTGGAACAACAACTGGAAGACAACGCTGCGTGAATTACTTACAAATGGATAAACTAATACAAGCAGTTAACCACTCAGGAACAACACATTTAATTATTTCAAAAGTGGATATAGCCATTGCAGTAGGAACATTTAAATACTATTTTCGTAATGTTTTACACGAACATTCAAGTATGGAATACATGAAAGAGAGTATCGTTTCTATTCTTAAAGAAAATACACATATTGAAGATATAGTGTTTTCAAGTAATCCTACAGAAATATAACAATCTTTCAAATCCTTGTTATATTTTTACATTTTTACATTGTGTTTCTAAAAAATTGGTCTATGATATCCTCTGCGTGATTCATAATAGCAAGTAAATATTTTGCAATATGGATTTGTTTGTCTACATCGCTCCTGTCTTCATCATTCATTTCTGGGTCGTCTGTCTTGGTTGACAATTGGTCGTGAACGGTTAATAGTGTTTGTTTATGCTGTTGCCAGTTGTTTTTTAGATTAATGTTACGCGAATCGGTATCATAATATTTCGAAAGTTCTTGTAATAAACCATCTGTACCAATTTTTTTTATAAGTCTTGTTCTTACGTTTAATTGTAATGAAGGCTCATGGTCAGTAATATATAATTTCTTGTTTATAGGATGTCTTATATCATATTTATCTGCATCTTCAAATAGAGACTGGATAAGATCATCATTTATTATTTTTTCGAAGAATTCATCGAACTTATTTTGGTCGTATTTGATTGTTTCACCTTCTTTCTTTTTATCAGGTTGTAACAACTTGGTAAATTCTTTTAATTCAAACAACGGTTGTTCTGCTTCTTGTCGAAATTGCATTGCTTCTTCGCGGGCATCGTCCCTTTCTCGTTTTTCCTCGTTGAAATCAGTTTTCGTACGGTCGACCGTTTCTGTTTTTACTGAATATAGAAACTCTGCTGGTTTCAATTTCCAACCAAACATATCTCCACCATAGAAAATTTTCTCAAATAATGCACCAAGATATTCCCCAGAGTAGGGACACGTAATCGCATCTCTATTTTCATCATTCACTTCGCCTTCGATTAATTCTATAGTAAAAAACACTCGACGCATTGGGACACCCGGTTTAGGGTACTTAAAATGTAATTGGTCTACTCCCGTATATAACAAATCCCGTTCTCTATTAATTTTGACACTTGTATCGCCTGTAATGTATTTCTTATAAAGACCGTTCATCTTATTATAGAACTTTTGTATGTTATCGTGTATTTCCTTACCTTGGATTCCATCTTTATCAATACCACCATAGAGTAGGCTTTTAAAGTATTTGTTTCCACTTGTCAATTCATTGTCTTTTCTATCCCGTGCGCGAATAAATAGTGGCAATATTTTATCGTAAAAATTTGTAATGTTTTGACTTCGAATATTACCACTCATATTGGTTTTTAACTTATTACGTAAATAAATATTGTGTACATTGATAGGAGGTTCCAATTTTTCATATGGGTTCTCAACAAACGGTTGAACTTGTTGAATATTTGCCTTTTTGGTTTTTAAATCTTTTTTTAGAACGTCTATATCATCGTTCAATTGTTGTATCCCATCTGTTACATTCTGGAAGTTCTCTTTTATTGATTCGGAAAGTTTATTTCTAATTTCATCCAGCTCTTTCTTAGTTCTTCGAAGCTGAGTTGTATTTTGTTTGAAATAGTTGTTTAAATCAATTCCTAACATATCCCTTACAAAGATGATACTCTGTTCCTCAAATTCAACACCTGTGTCTACTATTTCCTTTATTAACTCTTTACTAAGTTCTTCTACCTGTTTGGTAAGATTCTCAGCACTGTAATCATCATTTCCACCTATATAGCGTGTTGGGCGACGGCTCGTTCTGCCTGACCTGGTTACTGGTTCTTCAGATGGAGCATAGCTACTATCATCATCATTATTATCATCATCATCATCATTATCATCGTCTTGTTCTTCTTCTTCTTCTTCTTCAGAACTGGCTTCCTCTGCAAAAATAGCTTTTTTATATTCTTGTAATCCACTCTTAACAACTTCTATACTTTCGTTATATTCCCTCTCCAACTCTTGTTCCTTTTCTTTAATTTCCATATCAGCTTTATTGGTAGTTTCTTTCATTTCCTGTTTTTGCAATTCCACAATATTTGCCTCCGTTCCGGTTTTACGCAATACTTTATTTGCAAAATACGTTTTCTTCATTAACGTATTGAAATGCTTATGGTTCAACAAGTCATTCACCCATGTAACTCGTGACAATGTATATGTTTCATTTCCAAAGTTCATATACGAATACCGTATTTGGTTTGGATTAAAGAAAAAATTGTGTGGGAAAGTATCATTTTTCAATACGTGATCTATGCTTTGGTGTGAATTAATTGGGATTAAGAATTTCGTAGGAAACAACGATTTCATCATGAATTGTATATTGTATTTTTCTACTTCTGTTTGGTCTTCCATTTTGAAATTTTGAACTTTGGAACTATTCATTATCGAGATCATTTTATCGCTGTTGAAGAAGAATTCTACAATAGCATTATAGGATAAACTCATTAATACTGTTGCTGGGTATTTATAATTTTTACATAAGTATGGGTATTTATCCAATCTTTCTCTTTTAATAGGTGGTGCATTCTCTGGAATATAGATTAGATTACTTGTAAAATCAAAACTGGGCTTTGATGGTACGTTTGTCTGCATCATAATCTGTAATGGTTCAACGATTATTTCCATATCATATTCTTTTTGAATCTTTGTCAGCTCTTCTCGTTGTTGTTGTATTTGTTCTTCAATCGTGCTTTCTTCTGGTTGGTCGAGACCTTCTTTATTCATTACGTTATAATATAATTACATTATATTATTACCTAAACGACGCATTTTTTTTCATATTCAATGAAAATATAATCCAATCCGCTTCCTTCACAGTGTTTACAGACACTCTCTTTCTTATCAAATCGTTCTTCTATTTCGTGGTAAGACGCATCCCATTTTACATTCCCTATTTTACTATCGCATATATGGGTAATATGTAAAATACTGCATTTTTTCCACAATAAATTATATATGATACCACCCCCTATAACAAATAATTTCTGCTGAGGCTGTTTTATACGCATAAAGAGCTCTTCGTAATGTTCTAAATCACTGAAATAGACTGTTGTATTAGACCCCGTGTCAGTATTCGCATTGCGTGTTAATACTATATGAATGCGGTTAGGCAACGGTCCATTCGGTAACGATTCAAATGTGTTACGTCCCATAAGCACGATGTGTCCTTTGGTTAATCTCCGAAAATGTTTCATGTCGTCTTTAATATGGTACAATAAGCCGTTCTTATCGTCACCTATATAACACAACTCGTTTCGGGCAACCACCAATTCCATGCTATATGATTTATTATACATAGCATTGACTTTTTACATTCTTTTCGTGTGGGGTTATTTCATTGTATATCCTTCGTATTCCATAATATCTAATTTTTGTTTCTTGGCTTTTTCCAGTACTGCTTTCGCTTTAATCACGTCTTCTTCTGTAAGCTTTTCGTTTTTTTCTTGTTGTTCTTTTTCTATTTGGTCGTGATAATCACGGAATTCTTCCGATAGAACACAAAACGAACTGTCTTCGTTAAAAAGAATTTCGGCAAACAAAATGTATAATCCCGTAATAATGAACGCTATATACAGGTCTCGTGTACCAATCCACGATACGGTGAATACTAATAACGGTGTGCTGATATAGTGTTTCATTAAACGTTCCATGGTTTTTCCCAGTTTGATAGGCACGTATTTAGACGTTATATTCATTAATATAATCATAATACCTGCGAATATTTTACTATTATTCATATTGTGGGTTGTATCAGAAGCCATTTTCTTCCAGTTATCAAACATATTGACATTTTGTAGTATGCTCTTTTTTGATATTGAATTGACAAGGACGAATGACAGCGTAAATAAGAATACAAATATTCCTATGGTAATCGTTATTGCTTTATTCGTGTCAGCCATCATGTTTGATAATACACCATAGTCTGCTGGTTGAAAAATGTGATCGTTTGTGTGCATTATTGAGCGTATATACATTCATCACATTTTTTATTCACTTCTTTTTCTGCTTCCAATTTCTTTTCAGAAATAGATAAAGGACACGTTTTTCCGTCCTTTTGGTGTGTTCGCTCTTGGGTAAACGTATCCTTGTGGTCCTTGTTACACATGCCCTCCTGAATATCTTGCTCTAAAATATTGCGTTGGACTGCATCGGATAATCCAGCAAAGGATGTCATCCATTTAGGAAAATTCCATCCACGAATGGATTCTTCATCCTCATCCTCATCCTCATCATCTTCTTCGTCCTTTCCTTTTGGTCGTTGGGAGGGGTACTGTTCTTTGTCAAGCGTAACATACCCTTCCAAGACACCATTATAATAATATGTGATAATCAACGCACAAACAAATAATCCAAGATACTTATCTATTGTCGTGTAAAGCATTATTAAAGCAATTGCAATAAACTTTCCTAAAACGGTATTACTGGTAGAAATAAACTCATCTCTATGTGCCAAGTACAAGAACACTAATAGAATAGGTGTTAATTGGTATATACAATCTGGTTTAAGGTTCATTAGACTCATTTTCGTTTTTGAATATATAAAATGCAACTATTTTTTTAATTGCCCCTATTTGAATTAGAATCCATACAAAAATATCTACGGATTTTGTAAGATAAAAACTATTCTATGTCCCTATTGTCGACAGCATCTCCATGGAATAATGATAAAAATACTAATAAAAAAAGAATACCAACCATGCGAAAACAATATAAACTAAATCAGTCCCAACAACCCTCTACGGATTCTGAACCTCCCACTATTGAAGGATTGGAAAATGCCAATGAAGAACGTAATAATAAGGTGAATAAATTATTGGACCAAATTACTTCTTTAGATAGTAATGAAGAGAACGGCTTGAGTAATTATGAACCTTTAGCACGATCGAGCGTCCAATGCAAATCCGACCATTTATCTTCGGAAACCCCCTCGATCGAGATTCCAATGCCTTCCTTTGCAGAAGCTTCTATCGCTCAAAAAGACAAGCATATGTATAACGCTACGCAGTCATCTACCAGCGGTAGTGATTACAAACATATTTATCAGCCTGCTACTAATTTCCGCGAAGCAAATAAACCGTATTATGCTAATATGGGTCTTGGTAAAGAGGACGACAAGTTGATGGAGCGAATTAATTATATGATTCATATGTTGGAGAATCAGCAACACGAAAAAACAGAACACATTACCGAAGAGTTCTTGTTATATACTTTTTTGGGTATTTTTGTAATATATGTAGTGGATTCCTTTTCACGCGTTGGAAAATACACTCGGTAGATGGGTTTAGTATTAGTAATAAAACGAATTCAGTTATTATGAAGTCGTTTTATGTGTCATAGTACAATTGAATAGTTTCTATTGTTTTGTCCGTCTTATTTTCTGAATTTATCCAGTAATTGACTTGTTGTTCTAACGTGGATAATCTTTCTTCCCATTCGCGTTGTTTTGATTTTTTTACTACACAAATTCCTTTTTGATTAGTGCCCCAGCAAGACGTTACCATTTTTCCATCATGAATATATTTATCCGGATTAAAACGTATATATATTATTGGTCTATGTCCTGTATCTTGTGATAATTGCATAATACGTTTATTTTCACAGCTACAATCATAGTTAATGTGTTGATTCTCATCAATTTCAACGATTAGTATTTGGTACCCTAAATCCAACAATAAATCCGGACGACGTTTTGAGCAACCGGCATTGATTATCTTGTCTGCTATCCAATGCACCTCGGGGAACTTGGATGTTACGAATTCTACAACGGTATATTCTTTTGTTTTGTAGTTACGTGATACTGGTCTATCTGGGAACAGATAGATAAAACATCGTAAGCAGAACCCGTCATATTTATTTTGAACGTGTGTTGAACACCATTCGGTTTTACACTTTCTACTCATGACATCAATCATTTCTGGTTTCTTATGCTGCGCGCAATACAACGCGCGTTTTTCACCTTCAAAATTGAATTTTGGTTGTTTTTTACAACCTGGTTCAACACAACGTTTATTCAATACATCAATCATTTCTGGTTTCTTATGTTGCGCACAATATAAGCCTTTTGTTTCTCCTTCCATACTGAAATGTGGGATTTTTTTACATCCAGGTTCGACACAGCGTTTACTCACTACATCAATCATTTCTGGTTTCTTATGCTGCGCACAATATAACCCTTTTGTTTCTCCTTCCATATTGAAATGTGGTTGTTTTGAACATCCAGGTTCAATACAACGTTTATTCAATACACCAATCATTCCTGGTTTCTTATGCTGTGAGCAATACAAGGGCTTTTTTTCACCTTCAAAATTGAAACTTGGTCCTGTTTTACACCCCGGTTCGACACAGCGTTTACTCACTACATCAATCATTTCTGGTTTCTTATGCTGCGCGCAATACAACGCGTGTTTTTCACCTTCCATATTGAAATATGGGATTTTTTTACATCCATGTTCGACACAACGTTTATGTTTGACATCAAACATTTCTGGTTTCTTATGCTGCGCGCAATATAAGCCTTTTGTTTCTCCTTCCATATTGAAATATGGGATTTTTTTACATCCATGTTCGACACAACGTCTGCTTAATACATCAATCATTTCTGGTTTCTTATGTTGCGCACAATATAAGCCTTTTGTTTCTCCTTCCATATTGAAAATTGAACGCTTTCTACATGCCTCAAAAATACATACTACTGGCATTTATTTTATTCAAAACGATTGGGTTTAATTTATTTTTTTCGTTTTATGTGAAAATCACAGTAACACAAAAGTGGAATGGGCGCCAAACGGGCTTTGTGGCACTATATAATTATACGTATAATAGGCAACTGCGTCCCGCTGTATAGGAATTACCAGCTTATTCCAAAACGGTAATAGCAACGTGTTATGACTATTTCCCTGTATGCTTACATATTTGTATTCTTTATTTGTTTTCATGATATTATGAACCCCTTGTAAAAAGCCTTTAAAGAATAATTGGACATTGGGTTGGTAGCTTATTGAACCAGTCAATTCAAGAACCATTCCTTCTGGTTCTTCGTATCGAATGGGTCTCTTTGTAAAAATATATATTCCCTGTATGGATTTCTTAAGCATTAAAACATAAACGTAGACCTTTTGATTCTTGATAAGGTTTAACAAATGAGTCATCGAGGCCGTGATCCATAACGAAAATGGTTTATGATAATTGGTTGAACTAAATTGAGACGGACTATGCTGTGGGTTTCGTGTAGAAGGGTCGGATACTTCGTTTATAAATAAGGTCTCTAAAATATGTTGGTTGTTTTTATGGATGTGAGTAACGTAATATGGGTCTAATTTTTGCATTGGAGGGTATTTTGAGATATAATATGTATAGCTGTCCCATTCAACAATGGGTATGATTCCATTATGAGGTTCGCCGTGCTTGCGAAATAAAGCTGCTTTCTGGTCGGGATGTTTAACTATATATTGGTAGCAATGGGTCTGGAACAACTGTCTTATAACGTGCATATCCTTTTCATCTTTAATCACAGGATGGGAATGAAATGGTAACTGTAATCTGACGTATTCAGACGACGTTTCCGTGGGCAAGAAATTCATAACGACTGGAATAGAGTACATAGTTGCGTATGGGTCAATCGAGTAATGGACTTTGTGAAAAGTAATAGTTTTGTCACTGGGAGATGGCATTTGATGATAATAAAAGGATACGTAACAAGGTTGGATGTGCTCGCTAAATAATAATGAAAAATCTTGTTCGTTGAATGTATACAATACATTTTGGTCGTTCGGTAGAGTATACCCTTGTAATAACCGTAAGAAATAATGTTTTTGAGTAGCATTTAGGTCTTCAAATGGGAACATAAAAATATGGTTTGTTTCC
>Ga0257110_1001252_pt1 | contig 12001 bp, 17 predicted proteins | sample LP_taG_7_FD_190184 | JGI IMG/M metagenome (GOLD analysis project Ga0257110, IMG submission 190184) | Marine microbial communities from Northeast Subartic Pacific Ocean, Canada - LP_J_2015_P26_10m | ecosystem: Environmental > Aquatic > Marine > Oceanic | place: Canada: Northeast Subartic Pacific... | reverse complement strand
TAAATGTTAGAAGATTGTTTATCGTATTAGAAAAGGCTGTTTCTACTGCTGCTAAATTTCAACTATTTGAATTCAATGACGAATTCACTAGAGCACAATTTAGAAATCTAGTAGAACCTTTCCTAAGAGATGTACAAGGTCGTAGAGGACTTACAGACTTTTCAGTAGTTTGTGACGATAGTAATAATACTGGAGACGTTATCGATAGAAATGAATTCAGGGCTGATATCTTTATCAAACCTGCACGTTCTATCAATTTCATTCAACTTAACTTTGTTGCTACCAGATCGGGTGTATCCTTTTCTGAAGTAGCAGGATCTTAATAGAGAGGAGATAAAATAAAATGCCAAATATAAATGACTTCAAATCTCGTTTAAGAGGTGGTGGTGCAAGAGCCAATCAGTTTAAGGTAACTTTACCTTTTCCTGGTTACGCTGCGGTAGGTGGTGAAACATCTGATCTTGCTTTCCTATGTAAAGCGACTGCTATACCTGGACAGACAATAGGTAATATACCTATTGACTTTAGAGGAAGAAAACTTAATATCGCTGGGGATCGAACTTTTGAACCTTGGACAATTACGGTATTAAATGATACTGACTTTAAACTGTACAGAGCATTTGAAAGATGGATGAATGGTATAAACAATATGACTGACAACGAAGGTATCGCAAATCCTGCTGATTATCAAGTTGATGGTTTCATTGACCATTTAGACAGAAACGGATCAACCCTTAAATCTTATACTTACAGAGGATTGTTCCCAACTGCTTTAGGAAATATTGATTTGAACTACAATGCTAATGACGCTATTGAAGAATTTAGCGTGACGTTCAACTTCCAATACTTCGAAACAGATACGACTACATAATATACTAACTAAGTTAAATCGAAAAGGAAAATTATAATATGGTTAAACTACTTGGGTTCGAGATAACAAGAAAAGATAATGATCTGGAGAAGCCGGCGAGTGCCAAACAGGCGTTCACTATACCTTCTCCAGATGACGGTACAACTACTATATCTGCTGGCGGTTACTTTGGTCAATACTTGGATATGGAAGTTACTGCCAAGAACGACTTTGATTTAATCAAAAGATATCGTGAGATCAGTCAGCATCCTGAATGTGATACTGCGATAGAAGATATAATCAATGAGGTTATCATATCTAACGAAAGAGATTCAGCTGTTTCTTTATCACTAGATAAACTTGCTATTTCAGACAATATTAAAACAAAAATTAGAGCAGAGTTTGATGAAGTCTTACGACTTATGAACTTTGACGAAAAAGGTTTCGACATCTTTAAAAGATGGTACATTGACGGAAGAATATATTTCCACAAGGTGATCGATCCTACTAGTCCTAGAAAAGGGATTACAGAAGTTAGATATATCGATCCTAGAAAGATTAAGAAGGTTCGAGAAATAACTAAGAAAAGAGATAATAAAGGTAAAGGAATTGAAGTTGTAGAACAAACAGCAGAATGGTTTGTTTACAATGAAAAAGGTATGTCATCAGCAAACTCAAATGCTGGTATAAAGATATCAACTGATTCAATTACTTATGTCACGTCTGGTGTTGTAGATCAAACTAGAAATATGGTTATGGGTCACTTGCACAAAGCAATCAAACCTACTAATCAATTAAGAATGATCGAGGACGCTGTTGTTATTTACAGAATAGTAAGAGCACCAGAAAGACGAGTATTCTATGTTGATGTAGGAAACTTACCTAAAGTAAAAGCAGAAGCATATCTAAGAGATGTGATGGCAAGATATAGAAACAAACTTGTCTATGACGCTTCTACTGGTGAAGTAAGAGATGACAGAAAACATATGTCAATGCTTGAAGACTTTTGGCTACCTCGTAGAGAGGGTGCAAAAGGAACTGAAGTATCTACATTACCTGGTGGACAAAACCTAGGTGAGATTACAGATGTTCAGTACTTTCAAAAGAAACTTTACAAGGCATTGAATGTACCAATTTCAAGAATGGAATCAGAAGCAGGTTTCAATCTTGGTAAGGCTGCTGAGATAACTAGAGATGAATTGAAGTTTACTAAATTCATTCAAAGATTAAGAAAAAGATTTTCTACTGTCTTTAGTGATATATTAAAATCACAATTGATTTTAAAAGGTGTTATCACAATTGAAGATTGGCAGAGAATACACAGTCATATTCAATATGATTTCTTAAAAGATGGATACTTTGCTGAATTAAAAGAAGCAGAGATAATGAGAGAAAGATTAAGTCTTGCTCAAGAAGTAAGTCCGTATATCGGTAAGTACTACTCGGTAGACTACATAAGAAAAAAAGTATTAAGACAAAGTGATGAGGATATAATTGATATTGATAATCAGATCGCTACTGAAATAAAACAAGGTATTATTGCTTCACCTGAAGGACAAGATATGTCAGGTAATGATGATAATGCCGATATAAATATAGGAGATGAATAATTATGCCAAATGATAATGTAAAAGATATGGTCAATTCACTTGCAGGCGGAGATAATATTAAAGCTCAAGACGCATTTAAGAATGCTTTGTCTGATAAAATAGGACAAGCACTAGACGACAAAAGACAAACAGTTGCTACAGACTGGTTAAATAGTGCTCAAGACCAAGAAGCAATAAAAGACGCTTCAGGATTAGATGATAATCCTAGTGACGTGGTTACTCCGGGTGAAGAACCTGCTGAAGAACCTGTTGCTGCTGAAGTTGAAATAGATCAAGGTGGAGAAGATGAACCAGCTGTCGTTCCAGAAGTTTAAAAAAACTCTTATAGAGTTGAAGGAAGACAGTCCTAAAGAAACTGCGGAGTTTAAGAAATTATCTCCTGCGGCGAAACAGGCGGTGAAAGATGTATTTACTTTGTTAGGTAATACTAAGGGGGAGATCATAAGTAAGGTCGATAGTATTATCAAACAAGTAGCAAAAAAAAGAAACGTTAAGGTGTCTGATATAGAAGATTACTTTGACAACGAAATATTAAATTAAGGAGAATAAAAAATGGCTTTAGCTGCAAGAATAATTAGAGATACGGTAACTACAAGTGGTCATAGTGGTTTGGTTACCGTGCTAGTAAATATGAGTGATACAGGTACTGATGCCGACAATCTTATAGTGGACGCAAGTGCATTAGATGGTCATGCTAACGGTGCTAAATTATCTATCACAAGAGCGTGGTGGGGTTTATCTGACGGTGTTAATAATGATGACACAGGTCATGTTATAATTGAGTTTAAAGGTGCTTCAACTGATACTCTAGCACTTAATCTTTCTGGTTCAGGACACTATGATGGTACTGCTGGAAAAATTGATAACAACGCAACTAATACTACTGCAACAGGTGGCGATATACAGTTAAGTGCTTTAAGTACTTCTGGATTCGTATTGTTAGAGTTAAGAAAAAATACTGGCTGGACTGGTTAATTCTTATGACAATTGCTAATACCAAGGTTGTAGATAGCACTTCTAAATACATTGTTCAATCAAAAGGTATTGGAAGTGAAACCGATCAAGTAGTAGTTGACGCTGAAAAACTTGCAAGTGGTAATAATAAATCATTAGTAAGTTTAATTGAATGTTATTATTTAATAGAAGGTACTGGTACATTAACTTTAAGTACCTCTAGTGAAGAAAATGATTTGACTTTGACTGGTAAAGGTAAGTACGGATTACGACCTGATCAATTAAAGTTTGGTAACGATAAACAAATGTTATTAACAACTGATTCAAACGTAGAGAGTTATTTGTTAGTGAGTGAATTTAGGAGAAACAACTAATGGCTGATGTAGTAACAAGTCAAACGATTGTAGATACAACCGGTACTAAGACCGTGATGAAATTTACAAATATGTGTGATGGATCAGGTGAAACACTTGTGACTAAAATGGATGCAAGTGCTTTGACTTTTATGAGTGAAGACGCTACAAAAACAATTGCAAAAATATATTGGGCAATTAATACTACAAATGGTAAATCTGGTGTTGAGATATTGTGGGCAGGTAGTGGTACAAGTGCTGCAAATGCAACAATAGGTTTCTTCTCTGGTCGTGGTTTTCACGATTATAATGTAGGAGGAAATAGTATACCTAATAACGCAACACTAACAGCAAACACAAGTCCTGCTGGTGATGTATTATTTTCAACAAAAGGATTTGTTGCAGGTGATAACTATACTATTATACTCGAAGTAAGATAAACAAAGAATTAGAAACAAGGTGGAGAAAATATGAAACTAATAACAGAAACAATAGAAGATATCGAAGTATTGACAGAAGCAAATTCTGCTGGTGTTAAACAATATAAGATAAGAGGTGTCTTTATGCAGGCGGATATTAAGAACCGTAATGGTCGTATTTATCCAGTACAGACTCTTGCCAAAGAAGTTGCTAGATACAACGAACAATTTATAAACAAGAAACGTGCTTTTGGTGAACTAGGACATCCAGACGGACCAACAGTTAACCTAGAAAGAGTTTCACACATGATTACTAGTCTAAAACCAGAAGGTAAAAACTTCATAGGTGAGGCTAAGATAATGGATACACCCTATGGTAAAATCGTTAAGAATTTAATTGACGAAGGTGCTCAACTAGGTGTATCATCAAGAGGTATGGGATCAATACAAGGCAGTACTGTCGGTAGAGATTTCTATCTTGCTACTGCGGCTGATATAGTTGCAGACCCATCAGCTCCAGACGCTTTCGTAGAAGGTATTATGGAAGGCAAAGAGTGGATATGGGACAACGGTGTACTGAAAAGTATGGAAGTTGAAAGATACAAACAACAGATAGAGAACACGAAACGTGCCGAATTGGCAGAAACAAAAGCCTCTATTTTTAACGACTTTTTATCTAAACTTAAATAACCTACGCAGCCTTAAGACAAGGCGTAAAGTTTAAGATGATAAAACATATAAATAATAATAACTAAAATTTAATTAAATTTTTTAATAATCAAGGAGAGACCGAATGTCAGACTTAAAAAAAGACGTAGAAAATTTAGAAGAGGTTAACGTTGTAGTTAAAGACGCTAAACCTTCTGAAGCTTCTAATCTTAAAAATGACGCAGTTGATATGGGTAAAGCAGTTGTAAGTCCAACTGACAAACCTGCTGACGCTGCTTCTAAAGCAAAACAAAATACTTCGGATCCAGCATTAAAAAATGCCAAAGATGGTTCATTATCAAAAGATAATAAATCTGGCACATCTGTTAAAGAAGAAGAAGTAGAAAAAGAAGTTAAAGTTAAAACTGAAGAAACTACTGACAATTTAGAAATAGATTTAACTGCTGACGTTAAGGCATTAGTTTCAAGCGACGCTGATTTATCTGAGGAATTCAAAGATAAAGCTGCTACAATTTTTGAAACTGCTGTTAAGACACGAATCCAAGAACAAACTAAAATCCTTGAGGCGAGATATGAAGAAAAACTTTCAAAAGAAACTGAAACAGTAAAAGAAGCTATGGTCGAAAAAGTTGACTCGTACCTAAACTATGTTGTTGAAGAATGGATGAAAGAAAATGAATTAGCAGTTGAAAGAGGAATAAGAACCGAGATTGCTGAAGACTTCATTACTGGTCTTAAAGACTTATTCAAAGAACATTATATTGATGTTCCAGAAGAAAAATATAACGTACTAGATGACTTAACTAATCAGACTAAAAAACTTGAAGACAAGTTAAATGAACAGATTGCAAAAAATGTTGATCTAACTAAAGAAGTTTCCCAATCTGCAAAAGCAAAAGCAATTGATGAAGTATCAACTGATCTTGCTGACACAGAAAAAGAAAAATTCGAGAAAATGGCTGAGAACGTTGAGTATGATGGTGCTGATAAGTTTAGGGAAAAATTAGAAACTATTAAAGAATCTTATTTTCCTAAAAGCAAAATTGCTGAAACAGCATCTAAAGATGAAGTTGACGCAGTTGCGGCAAACGCTCCTAGTGATTTCACTAGAGGCAAATCTGATATGATGGCTGCATATACAGCCGCTATAACACAAAACATTAAATCTAACAAGATTTAATAAATTAAAAATAATAGGAGAGATAAAAATGTATCTTACTGAAAACTTACAAGAAAAATGGCAGCCAGTATTAGAACATCCTGATTTACCAAAAATCGGTGATGCTTATAAAAGAGCTGTAACAACTGTTATCTTGGAAAACCAAGAAAAAGCAGTTAGAGAAGACGCAAGCTTTATGACTGAAGCTTCGCCTGCTAACTTTGCTGGTACTATGCCTGATACAGGTGGTGTTGGTAAATGGGATCCGGTTTTAATATCACTAGTTAGAAGAGCAATGCCTAATCTTATTGCTTACGATATCTGTGGTGTACAACCGATGACTGGTCCAACTGGTCTTATCTTCGCTATGAAATCAAGAATCACTTCACAAGCTGGTGCTGAAACACTATTCAATGAAGTTGACTCTGCTTTCTCAGCAACAGATGCTGCGGCTGGTTCAGGTTCACCTGATGCTCAATCAGGAACTAACCCTGGATTACTAAACGATAGTCCATCAGCGACTGCTTACACTACTGGTTCTGGTATGAGTACTACACAAGCAGAAACACTTGGTGACGGAACAGATGAGTTCTCAGAAATGGCGTTCTCAATCGATAAAGTTACTGTGACTGCTAAATCAAGAGCTCTAAAGGCTGAATACACTATGGAACTTGCTCAAGACTTAAAAGCAATCCATGGTTTAGATGCTGAAACGGAACTTGCTAACATTCTATCTACTGAAATCCTTGCAGAAATCAATAGAGAAGTTGTTAGAACGATCTATGGTCACGCAAAACCTGGTGCTCAAGTTAATGTTACTACTGCTGGTATATTTGACTTAGATACAGACTCTAATGGTAGATGGTCAGTTGAGAAATTCAAAGGACTATTATTCCAACTAGAGAGAGATGCCAATGCGATTGGTCAATTAACAAGAAGAGGAAAAGGTAACTTAATTATCTGTTCAGCTGATGTTGCTTCTGCACTTCAAATGAGTGGTGTATTAGATTACGCTCCTGCTCTTAACACTAACTTAAACGTAGATGACACTGGAAATACTTTCGCTGGTGTACTTAACGGTAAATTTAAAGTATATGTTGATCCATATGCAGCGAATATATCTGCAAGTCAATTCTATTGTGTAGGTTACAAAGGAACTTCACCATACGACTCTGGACTATTCTATTGTCCTTACGTACCATTACAAATGGTAAGAGCAGTTGGTCAAGATACGTTCCAACCAAAAATCGGTTTCAAAACTAGATATGGTATGGTACAAAATCCTTTTGCAACGGCTAGAGGTACTGGTGTTTTAGATAACGCTGGCGCAGTTGGTGCTGATGATCAAAACGTTTATTACAGACGTGTTTTAGTTAAAAACATTATGTAATATCGTTATCAAACGATTACAAAAAAGGGCGGTGTAAAAACTGCCCTTTTTTTTTGACCTAATGCTTACATAAATAGTTATATGAAAGAATGGAATTGGTATTGTTATGATTGCACATGGAAAGGTACACCGCCAGATTTAGTGTTACCAGATGAAGACGGTGAATGGCAGTGTCCGAATTGCAATAGTGAAAAAATAGAAGATCGAGGATGGCATCAATAAAAACATATAAATAGTAATATACGTTCATCTTGTAAAACTATACAGGACGGTAGTAAGCATAAGCTGAAGGAACGCACCTAATTTTAATTTAATAAAGAGGGTGTAATGGATAGAGATAAATTTAACAAACAAAAAGTTTTAAATTATGTTCAAAAAAGATTTAAAGATGCTAGAGAAATGAGTATGTTTAAGATGTTTCGTAAATCAGTAGAAACTGGTGCAAATGGAACACAAAAGTACATGGTTAAGCATGGTAAGAACAAAGGTAAGATATTATGACAGATACAAATATAATTGATAGAACACCTAGTAAGTTTGACTATGCAAGTCCGATTCAGTTTAGGTTCAAGATGACTAAACTACCTAATGTTGAATTTTTTGTACAGACAGCAAACATACCTGGTATTGCTTTAGGGTCTACAAGTTTTGAAACACCTCTAAAAGATATTGCAGGTGTTGGCGATAAGGTGACATATCAGACTTTAGATGTATCGTTTTTAGTTGATGAAAATCTAAATAACTACAAAGAGATACACGACTGGATTACAGGTCTAGGATTTCCACAAGATCATACACAATTTAAAAATTTACTAGGAACAGGTGCTGATAGATTTCCTGGCACAACAGCAAGTACAGCTGCCACAGGAACAAGTGTACCACAACCTCTTTCAGAAGGTGGTATATATTCAGACGCTACATTAACTGTTCTAAATAATAAGAACATTGCCAAGACTGAGATAAGATTTCAAAATGTTTTCCCTATATCTTTAGGGTCATTATCTTATGACATCAAGGCAAGTGACGTTGATTATTTACAAGTACAAGCAAGTTTTAATTATATGTATTATGAAATTGTACAGATATCTTCTTCGTAGTACAAAAAAATATAGGATGACTTTTGATGAAAACTTTAACATGGATCGATACAGCCGTCTGCCTAGGTAATGGGCAATCAAGACAAGGCTTAGACCTCAACAAAATGAAAGACCATGCAACTGTAATAGGTTGTAATGCTATCTATCGTGATTTCACACCTGATATATTAGTGGCATTAGATTCAAGAATATCACACGAGATATATCGTAAAGCAAATCATAATAATATGAAAATATATTTAGGATATTGGACACCTGTTCCAATATTTGTTGCAAAAGAACAGTTGAAAGCATGGCAAGGCAAAACTGATATCGTTTGGAATGATAGTGAAGAAGCTGTTTATCATGGTGCTGATGGTGTATTCACACTTACAAAGGGAAATAATTTAGGTATAACTTATATCACAGGTGTTTCTAAAGAAGATAAAATAAAAAGCGTTGAACCAGATGTAGATGGTTTTGGATATGCAACAGGTAGTCGATCGGTATATCTTGCTTGTGAATTAGGTGCTAAAGAAGTATATATCGTAGGTCACGATCTATATTCCGATACAGAAAAAGTCAATAACATATATGCAGGTTCAAAAAGTTATGCCGAGAAAGACGCATTGGCGGCTAGACCTGATAATTGGATACCACAACATAAGAACACATTTGATAAGTTTCCTGATACTCAATTCTATAAAGTAAATAAGGGGGAAGCAAAAACCGCTTCCGAAATATCTGAATGGAGTTCATGTCCTAATCTAAAATATATAACACAAGAAAAAATGCTACAACAGCTTTACAATTAACCGAAAAGGTGATATAATACATACATGACATTAGAAGAATTACAACAATCGGTAGATAAAGATTTTAAATTAGATGATACAGAATTAGACGCTGAATCAATTAAGATACCTTTATTACATAATAAATATTTACAACACTTTAATAAGTTTTCTTTACTATTAAAGAAATCGGAATATGAACATAAGGCTATGCTAAGAGATAAGTGGGAATACTATACAGGTAAGGCAGACCCTAGTGTATATAAAGATAAACCATTTGACATAAAAGTATTAAAGTCAGATGTACATATCTATATGGATTCTGATCCTGAATTACAAAGAGCTGATCAAAAAGTTGCTTATCAAAATCAAATCGTTAAGTATCTTGAACAAGTTTTAAGAAGTATAAACAATCGAACATTCTTAATTAAGAACGCTATTGAATGGAAGAAGTTTACAAGTGGTGCAATATAATGGAACATCAAAAAGTATTTTCTACAAACATCTTTATAAAAGATAATTTTTTAGTACCTCAAAGATTGCCTTCTATGGAAGAAGAAATACTTTATCTTTATAGTAAAAGAAATCATAATAAAGTTTGGCAAACAGGACCTCATTTAGAAAAGAGTCAACCATTTAAATGGTTTGCAACAGATGTAGCTAAGGCTGCTTTTGAAGTTCTTGATAAGTTAGGTTATGAAGCAGATCAATTAGAGATTACTGATATGTGGGGTACTATATTAAAACAGAATGAAAATCACCCACCACACACTCATTCAAACAATTTTTTAAGTGGAGTTTTTTATTTAAACTCCGATGCTGAAACTGGTATTATTTTTCAGGACCCAAGACCAGCAGCAGATGTAATAGTGCCGAGAAAGAAAACGAAGACTAACGAAAATTCAAACTTACTATCCTATATTTCAAAAACTAACAGACTAATAATATTTCCTTCGTGGTTACTACATTGGGTCCCAATAAATGAGTCTAATAGAAATCGTATAAGTATTTCTTTTAACATACAGATAAAGGGACAAGTAGGTGAACATCACGAATATCAATCAGGACAATTCTAATCTTATCATTATAGAAAAAAAGAATGAAGTTTACATTACGGTAAACTGCGAGTCAGATGTACAAAGAGAAATATCTGAATTCTTTACTTTCTATGTGCCGGGATATAAGTTTATGCCAGCATTTCGAAATCGTATGTGGGATGGAAAAATAAGATTGTTCTCACAGAAGACGAAAGAAATTTACTTCGGACTATATCCATACATTAAAGCATTCGCCGAAGAAAGAGGTTATGCCATAGTTGCTGGTAAAGATGTAGAGATAGATAACAAGGTTAATAAAGAAACGGTAACTAAATTTTCTAATAGTTTAGGTCAAAAATTTGAAGCAAGAGATTATCAGATAGACGCAATATATCATAGTTTAAAACGCAATAGGGCGCTGCTAGTAAGTCCTACGGCCTCAGGCAAGTCATTCATCATATATTCCTTAATACGATACTACACTCATCTAATCAACGAACAGCACAATAATAGAATACTTTTAATTGTTCCTACAACATCATTAGTGGAACAAATGTATACCGATTTTGAATCGTATGGTTGGAATGTAAAGAAGTATTGTCATAGATTATATAGTGGATATTCAAATCAAACAGACAAGAAAGTATTGATATCAACATGGCAAAGTCTATACAAGTTGCCGAAAGAATACTTTGAACAATTTGGTGTTGTATTTGGTGACGAGGCACATCTATTTAAATCAAAATCATTAACAGAAATTATGACTAAACTTATTGATTGTAAGTATCGTATCGGTCTTACAGGAACATTAGATGGTGCTCATACACACAAGTTAGTATTAGAAGGCTTATTCGGTGCTGTAAACAAAGTTACAACAACTAAAAAATTAATGGATAAAAATCAGTTAAGTAATCTTGTTGTGAGATGTTTGATACTTAAACATAGTGAGGCAAATGCCAAGATCATATCAAAAGGTAAGTATCAAGACGAGATAGACTATCTTGTGAGTAGTGTATCAAGAAATAATTTCATTCGTAATCTGGCACTTAAACTGAAAGGTAATACATTGATACTATTTCAGTTAGTAGAGAAACATGGTAAGAATTTACATAAAATTATTGATGATAAAGCGGAAGAAAATCGAAAGGTTTTTTATATATATGGTGGTGTAGAAACAGAAGAAAGAGAAAAGGCAAGAGCCATAGTTGAGAACGAAAATGATGCTATTATTGTTGCAAGTTATGGTACTTTCTCTACTGGTATTAACATTAAGAATCTACACAATATAATCTTTGCGAGTCCATCAAAGAGTAGAATAAGAAATTTACAATCAATCGGTAGAGGTCTAAGACTAGGCGACAATAAAGTCAATGCCACTTTGTATGATATATCAGATGATCTAACTTACAAGTCTAAAGAAAATTATACCTTAAAGCACTTTCAGGAAAGAATAAATATATACACAGAGGAAGAGTTCGATTACGAGATACATAATATTAACCTAAAGGATTAAAATGGCTAATAACACAAATTATCGTATGGTAAAATTAATTGATGGTACTACTATCATGGGTAGTATTGTTGTTGATAAAGATTTCCTACGAATCACAAACGCATTAGAGTTACATACGGTACAAAGGCACACAGAGGTAGGCGGTAAAGAAGACACTACTTTAAAGCCTTGGATATC
>Ga0257110_1001250_pt1 | contig 12011 bp, 13 predicted proteins | sample LP_taG_7_FD_190184 | JGI IMG/M metagenome (GOLD analysis project Ga0257110, IMG submission 190184) | Marine microbial communities from Northeast Subartic Pacific Ocean, Canada - LP_J_2015_P26_10m | ecosystem: Environmental > Aquatic > Marine > Oceanic | place: Canada: Northeast Subartic Pacific... | reverse complement strand
TACTGTAGAATATTATTCAGAAAATAATCAACAAACACAAACTCTAGTCATAAATTCAGAAGAAGAACTGGATGGGTATATTGAAGAATATTGCAATTAATAGGCTATAATATTCTCAAATTTTTTGATAAGAGGAGAAAAAATTTCAAATCATCCACAAAATTTTCCAAGAAGTTCGAACTTTCTAAAGTTTGGGTCACAAAGGGAATTACAGAAATGTAGTTCCTTTTTTATTTTATGTACACGCTGTATCTGCTAGTATTTTAATTCATCAATAATTTACTATCTTTGAGTTATAAACCAATTTTTAATTAAAAAAATGAAAAATTTAAAATTACTTACATTATTTCTAGTTCCTTGTCTTTTCATTATGTCCAGTTGTGGATCAATAAGCTTCAAAAAGGAAGGTGGAGGAAAAACCGTTAAAATGGTTTTTGAAAAAAAAGATTATAAAGACAACCCTCCAGTTTTTTATTCAATAAAGTCTACTAAGAGCAATGGGGCAAGAAATATTATAGAAAGTACTACGCGTTTAAAGGCGCAGAATGATTTATCTTCAAAGATAAAAACTTATATTAAATCTGAAATAAGTTTAAATGAGGAAATGAGTAATGGTAAGTCATCGGAGAGTTCTCGCTCTGTTGTGAGTGGTAAAGTTGCTAAAGCAATGGAAAATTTGATTGAAGTGGATTCAGAATGGATAAGTTATGGAGGAGATGTTTATGAATTTTGGGGCGTGTACAAAGTTGAAGTTAAATAGCATTAATTATATTTTATGAGATTATTTAGCTTAATACTTTTTATAGCACTCTTTATTTCCTGCTCAAGTTCGAAATTAGACCTTAGTGGTTGTGACAAAATTAATACTCAAAATTACTTTATTCAAAAGATTATTAAAAAAGAATTAATAAATAATCTTTCACAAGGTTTTCTGTTAACAATCAAGCAAGAGCTCATTTCGCAAATCAGCTCGTCTATACAAAAAGAAGCCAAGCTCTTTTCAGGATTAAATGAAAATAATAGTTACGAAGTATTTGGTGAAGACGTTTTAGTAACCTCTTATGGTTATTTAAATGATCCTGATATTTCGTACTGTAAAAGAAATGGGAATTATTTAGTAATTCTAAGTACAAACAAAAAAGATTTTATACAACAAACGAAAACTCAGTTTGAAAATGAAATCGATATAAACACCCAAACCATATCTAGTATTTTAAAAACCTTTGATTCATCTAAATATAGCTTTAACTCTCAACAGGCTAAAAAGTTTAACATCAAATCTCAGCAACTAAATTCTATGCATTCCCTAGTTGTTAATAATGAAAATTACTCGCCTGAAAGTATTAATAGCCTTAATAATAAGTTAGCTCAATTTTCAAGTATGGTCGCAGAGCTTTCAAAGCTAAGCTATGTTTTTGATAATCAAAAAACACAAATAAGCTCTAAAATAAATAAGGGTTTTTATAAGGAAGCTTATTTTGACTTGATTATTTTGAAGAACTCATACGGGCAAAACTCTATTGAAGGGACTGAAATATCATCTATTATAAAGAACTTAGAGTATAAAGTACAAAGTGAATGGGAAACTAATTCAACAGCCTTTTATAATAGCATTAGAGGCTTTAACATTAGCCAAGCCGAACAAGAATTAGTTAAATTATCGAATCTTATAATTACTACTAAATATAAAAATAAATTTAAAATCCATGATAATGTTTTTAGAGAAGCTAGAAAGAAATTTGAAAGAGAAAAACTTCTTTCAAATAGTCTAAAAAATCAAGAAATTTATTTTGGAATCAATGCTACAACAAGTTATGGTAATATAATTTCATCAGACACTTCAATTTCCTTGGATTCTGAAACGAGTAATTTTAATCTTGATAGGATTTTACCTTCTTATAAGATAGGGTATAAATACTACTTTAGGCCTGAAAAAAGATTAGGGATTTTCTTTAATTACAAATCAAATAGCAATAAATTTATTGAACTAAGTTCTACTTCAGACTCAGATTACGAATTTCCTTTTGAATCTAACTTTAATGAGATTCAAGTTGGCTTTTCCGCAGGTGCTTTCGATCTTTCTTTTGGAAAAATTCTAAAATCAATGACTGTTAACAACGAAGAAATTGAGTTCAATACAGCTTCTTTAAACCTTTCTCTAATTACTACAGATGGCAACCCCAAAGGAGAAAAGAATTATTTCAATTTATATGGAGGAATTAACTTAATTTCTGATTTTGAAGATACTAACTATGTGAATTTTGTGATTGGTTTAAACTATCATTTAAGGTTTAATCGAAAACTTAATAAATCAGATAGAACATATCTTTCGAGATTTTAGGTACAAATAATTCTTTTTTGAATCGTGTTTGATGTTTAGCTAATTCAATCAAATCACTAAGAATAGATATAGAGTTAGGATAACTAATCTTTCATGACTCATAAAGGACATGATTTGTACAGTCTATTCTTTTAAAACCAAGTAAAACATTCAGCTATTTTTGCTATTTCAAAAATAAATGGCTTTTGACCGTTAATTAAGTTCGAACTACTATAAGTTTGGCTCACGAATCACTATTACAAATAGGTTTGAACCTATTTATTATTCCTATTTATAAGTTTGTAGGTCTTATAAATTTAACTACTTACGGACTTTAATTTTTCCGTATTTTTGCCTTCCAACCAATTATAATTTTCATCTGATGATTTTATTTTCTCAAGCAACTTTAATTATAGTCATTTTTGTCACTCTGTTATGGATTTGGAGTGTGTTTATTAAAAATGTTAGTATTATAGATGTTTTTTGGGGTTTAGGCTTTGTTATTGTCAATGTGTATTATGCATTTATTTCTGGTGATTTAACAGCAAGAAAAGTATTAGTTTTGATCCTAGTAAGCATTTGGGGCCTCCGGCTTGCGATTTATTTAGCCATCAGGAATACTGGCAAAGGAGAAGATTTCAGGTACCAGGAGTTCAGAAGAAACTATGGTCCTAAACGATATTGGTGGTTTAGTTTCTTTCAAACATTTTTATTACAAGCGGTTTTGATTATGATCATATCTCTCCCCCTTTTAGGAATTAATACGAGTACTAGTTCAGGCTCTTTGAATAGCCTGGACTATTTAGGAATTGTGGTATGGGTTGTCGGGTTTGTTTTTGAAGCAGGTGGAGATTATCAGCTGATGCGCTTTAAAAAAAATCTAACAAATAAAGGAAAGGTTCTAGATATTGGGTTTTGGAAATATTCCCGTCATCCAAATTATTTTGGAGACTCAGCTGTTTGGTGGAGCTACGCTATTTTTAGTATTGCCTCCGGCAGTTATTGGCAGATAATAGGTTCCATTATAATGACCTTATTAATTCTTAAAGTCTCCGGGGTTAGCTTGCTTGAGAAGTCCTTAAAAGACAAGAAGCCTCTTTACAGAGATTATATTAAAAAAACGAGTTCTTTTTTACCGTGGTTTTCTAAAAAATAAATAATTATGGATATAAGTACTAAAAACATTCTATTTGTAATATTCATGATTTGGGGGTTTCCGCTAGGATATTACAGGAGCAAGTTTCGAAAAATTATTTACCAGACTGACAGTTGGACCATAAATATTAAACCTATTTTTTGGAAAGAATTAAAAGGACTATTTGGGACCATTTACCCTGAAAACTCAATTTATAAAAAATATAGAAATTTTTATTTATTTTATCTTTTTATTTACTTAGTATTGTTATTATCTTACCTTACTGTTTGATTTAAATGCTAATAATTAAATTATCCTAAATGCGTCGAAAGCAGTTTTTAAAACACAGTTCTGTTATTGTTGGGGGCTTAGTACTTAACCCTATGCCAATTTTCACATCCAATCTTTTAGGTACTGAAATTAAAAACAAATTCATTAGCAAGAGACCTGCAGTTAATCAACGAACATTTGTGAGTAAGCAAGTTGAGTTAACAATTCAAAATATAAGGTCTTTTATCAAAGATGAAGAGCTGGGTTGGATGTTTGAAAATTGCTACCCAAACACATTGGATACTACTGTTGATTATGAGGTGATTGATGGCAAGCCGGACTCCTTTATAATTACTGGAGATATTGATGCGATGTGGTTAAGAGATTCTACGGCTCAAGTATGGCCTTATATGCCCTTAATAACAAAAGAAATAAAACTTAAAAACTTAATACTAGGACTAATCAACAGGCAAGTTAAATGTATTCTTACCGATCCTTATGCCAACGCATTTTACAAGGATTTATCTAAAGAATCCTCTTGGATTAGCGACACTCCAAGCCCCAGCCCTGGAATTCATGAGCGTAAATGGGAAATAGATTCCTTGTGTTATGCTGTGAGGCTTTCTCATAAATATTATGAGCTTACCGATGATGCTTCGGTCTTTGATGAGAACTGGGATAAAGCAATGCGTCTGATTGTGAAGACATTTAAAACTGAACAGCGTAAAGATGGCTCTTCTGCTTATTCTTTCTCAAGAAAAACAACAGCCATGCTTGACGCTCCTCTGTTTGAAGGATCTGGCAGGCCCATTAAGCCAACCGGAATGATCTGCTCTATGTTTAGGCCTTCAGACGATGCTACTTTATATCCGTATCTAATCCCGTCTAATATTTTTGCTGTGCTTTCTCTTCAACAACTTTCAGGCATTTATAAAGATGTTTTAAAAGAGAATGCGTTTGCTAAAGAGTGTGATGAATTTGCAATTGAGATTGACAATGCGATTAATAAATATGGTGTTTTTAAGCATTTGAATTTCGGAAAAATATATGCCTATGAAGTCGATGGTTTTGGGAATGCTGTATTTATGGATGATGCCAATGTACCTTCTCTTATGTCATTAGCTTATTTAGGCGCTCATAAGACATCAGATCGTATTTATAAAAATACCCGTGAATATTTACTTAGCGACTCGAACCCTTATTTCTTAAAAGGAACATATGCTGAAGGTCAGGCGAGTCCTCATACAGGAAAAGAAAAAATATGGCCTATGGGAATTACCCTTCGAGCTATGACCTCTACAGATGATGATGAAATTATAAGCTGTCTTAATACCCTTAAAGCCACGCACGCCGACACAGGATTTATGCATGAAGCTTTTCATAAAGACGACCCTAAAGACTTTAATAGGGCGTGGTTTGCATGGGCAAATACATTATTTGGAGAGCTAATCATTAAAATAAAAAATGAACGTCCTGGTATTTTATCAGAAATGACAAGTGATTAGTCATTGTGCGCGAGGTAACATCCTAATTCTAACCCTATGAATCCACTAAAATCATACATTCGAGACGTCTCCAATTTTCCTAAAGAAGGGATTCAATTTAAAGATATTACATCACTTTTAGAGAGCCCAGAAGGGGTCGCTTTGTGTTTGGAGGTGTTATTATCTCAGTTAAAAACAACAAAGGTAGATAAGGTGGTAGCTATAGAGGCACGTGGGTTTTTCTTTGGGATCCTGTTAGCCCATGCTTTAAAAGTTCCTTTTGTCCCTGTTCGTAAGCCCGGAAAATTACCTCGAAAGGTGGTTGCACAGTCTTATGATTTAGAATATGGTTCTGATGTATTGGAAATTCATGAACACGCCATCCAAAAAGGAGATAGGGTACTAATTCATGATGATGTATTGGCTACCGGTGGAACTGCTCAGGCGGTTTGTAAAATGGTTGAGTCTGCAGGAGGCCAAATTGTTCAGTGTAATTTTATTATGAAAATCAATTTTCTTGAAGGGGCTAAAAAAATAGATTCCTACCCAGTTTTTGCAGCAGTCAGCTATTAGTCTAGCGCTTTTTTAGTGACATACAGTCGCCAGCCAAATAAAGCCATTTGTAATTTAGTTGCTTTAGCGAGGTCAACTCGTTTTTTAGTCAAACTAGGAAGTAGCCATTTATTAACTTTTGCCAGGACCTTAAAAAATATTTGTGAGTTCATTGTTCAAAAATAGAAATTCTTTGTTTAAATATAAACAAATTTAATATCTTAGAATTATCTTCGTAAAAAAATAGAATATGGATGTAGTTTTGATGTTGTTGGGGTTTGTGCTGCTAGTCGTTGGGGGTGATTTCCTTGTTCGTGCTTCTGTGGCATTATCACTCAGACTAAATATCTCTAAAATGGTTATAGGGTTGACTGTCGTCTCCTTTGCGACCTCGCTTCCAGAACTATTGGTAAGTTTAAACGCTGCTTTAAATGGGTCCCCATCAATTGCAATTAATAATGTGGTTGGTTCTAACATAGCGAATATTGGATTGGTTCTCGGAATTACTGCTTTGATCGGAACTATCTATGTCGATAAAACATTTTACAAGTTTAACTGGCCAGTACTCATGTTGTTTTCAATGCTGTTTTATTATTTTTTGAGTAATGATAATCAACTATCGACTCTTGAAGGTGCTGTTCTGTTCATAGGACTAATTGTTTTTGTTATCTCGATTTTAAGAAAATCAAGTGATGCTGAACCTGATGATTCCATAGATCAATTAACAGTGGTTTCGAATTTCAAAATAGGAGTTTGGCTGCTCATTGGTGGTGCAGCCTTGTACTTTGGTTCGGATTGGCTTGTTAAAGGTGCCATTGTAATCGCCCAAGAAATTGGGGTTAGTGAGGCCGTAATCTCCGTGTCTATTATAGCAGTTGGTACAAGTGTGCCCGAGCTTGCGGCATCTGTTATGGCTGTGGTTCGAAATGAAAAAGCAATTTCTTTAGGTAATTTAATTGGCTCAAATATATTTAATATAGGATCTGTGCTTGGGTTAACTGCTATGATTAAGCCTATTATTGTTGAAGATCCGTTAATTGTTTCTAGGGATCTAATTTGGATGTTAGTCTTTGCAGCAATTCTACTTCCATTGGCATTTGTATTGAAACGTCATGAGCTCAAAAAAACGGAAGGCTTTATCTTAGTTTTTATTTATGGAATATTTATATATATGGTATTTATGTCCTAAAAAAACATTAATTTGGATTATATAATAGTTTAACCTAAACTACATAATGATGAATACTTACGAATGTAAACAATGCGGGATGGCAGTTAAAGCAACTTGTGGCAACTGCAATATTCCTCTGGAAAACGGCAAGATTGAACTTGCTGATGGTTCGCAAGTACAGGTGTCCAAATGTCCAGAATGTGAAGGTAAAATTAAATCGCCAATGTGTTGTGGAGACGACATGAGCTGTAATGTGTAATCTATTTTTGGGTAGTTTATTTTATATAACCACCCTTTTTAGTTTATCTCGTAGTTAATTAAAGCTTCTACGCCAGTTACTGTAGCAGAAGACGGAAATTCATTCCCCCCACCAGTTTGATCGATCAGAGCAATTACTTCCGGAGCTAGTTCAAAGCCTTGTTCGCTTTCCGCTCTAAGAAGTCCAATGTTAGCCCCATAATAATATCTGATAGATAGAATATTTTGAGATTCAATAATGTTTATATTTTGGCCAAAGCCAAAAATAGTAATCGTCCCTGTTACAGATAAGTTGAAATTTAAAGTGCCTTCATATACATTTGTGTAGGAAACTCCATTAACTATTTTAGAGTCGTATAAATCTTCCTTTGCACTAAATAATTCAAAATTAACGTTTATTGGAATCATTGATCCTTGAATATTAATAGTTTCAGTAAACGCCCCTTCTATAGTTGAAAGTACAGTCCCGTTGTCAGCCTCCAAGTCAATTAAGATAAGGTCGCTAATTTCGAGTGCTTGGTCTACTACGATGTCTATGGGAAGGTCTAAGGCCCCACTATATGTCAAAGTGGTGTCTGTGGTTGATAGGCTTCCGCTGGTAAGAATGCTGTTCATGCTTCCGTCTGCGCCCATCCCATTGTTTGCGTCAAGTGTGTAAGCTGCATTTGAAGTTGATACTATATATAATGAATCGTTTGAGGTGAAATCCATTTCAGGAAGATCGTCACTGGTGCTGTCTACATTGAATATCCAATAACTTCCTTCTGAATTTGGGCTAAAATCTGACGCTGTTAAAACGGGGTCAGTTGTTTCATTTTCATTGTCTTCGCTAGAGCAATTCAAAAAAATAAATAAACCTAAAAAAAGATATAAGTGTCTCATGATTTTTTTTCTAAAGATAGTACTATTTAATGAAAGATTACAAGTTGTTAAATTGGTTTGCTTTCTAGTATTTCTTGGGAGTATAATAAAAAAACCCCAATCAATGAGTGGGGTTTAAACTCTTACAAAGAGATGTTGTATTATTTTTTATTGATCTCTTGTATGTATTTATTAAGGGCCATGGTCATGGAAGGCATTTCTCTAGTAGGTGCTGCAACGTCAACACGAAGTCCTTTATTTTCAACAGCTTTAACAGTCGTGTTTCCAAACACGGCAATGCGTGTATCATTTTGTTTGAAATTTGGAAAATTGTGAAACAAAGAATCGATTCCAGAAGGGCTAAAAAACACTAGAATGTCATAATATACATTTGCTAAGTCAGATAAATCACTAATTACTGTTTTGTAAAAAACGGCCTGTTTCCAGTGAATCCCTAATTCATCAAGAGCAGCAGGAACAGAAGCTTTAAGCTTATCTGAAGAAGGTAGTAAAAACTTCTCATTTTTGTATTTTTTTATTAATGGAGATAATTCCGAAAAGTTACGCTTTCCAACATAAATTTTTCGTTTACGGTATACTACATATTTTTGTAGGTAATAAGCTACAGCTTCTGACTGACAAAAATACTTCATAGAGTCAGGTACCTTGAAACGCATTTCATCTGCAATTCTAAAAAAGTGATCAACAGCATTTCTACTGGTTAGAATTACAGCAGAGTAAATTGAAAAATCTACTTTCTGTAGTCGTATTTCTTTTGCGGTTACCCCCTCAACATGAATGAACGGGCGAAAATCAATCTTCACTTTCTGCCTTTCCTCAAGGTCAAAGTAGGGAGAGTTTTCTATTTTAGGTTCTGGCTGAGATACCAAAATGGTTTTTATTTTCATAGATCAATTACTCTAAAATGTCAATTTATATCATACGAAAATAGCTTACATAAAATTACATAAGGACCAATTTCGAGAGTGCAAAGATACAAAATAAAATAAAATAAATTATTGATAAGAAGTTTTTGATAGGATTTGATGGATTTAAACAAGCCAATTAAAATAATTAAGCTCGAAATCGCCAAGGTTATGACTAATAATGATGGTTGGCCTGGAAAGCTAAAAACCAATAATGAATTTAAGGGTAGTAGTAATACCCCTAAGAGATTAAGAATACTTATTTTCTGAAACACATAACTATGTAAGATTTTTCCAATTTCAAAAAGATATCCCACAGCTAACTCTATTAGTACTTTTATAAGAAGCCCAAGTCCCAGAATTATTACCAGTTTTATAAAATCAATATAGCTAAGCACTGCGTTGGGTTCCAAGTAGCTAAAGGTGAGAATTCCAGTGAGCACTGTATTTAAGCAGAAGTTTATAAACAAAAACACATCAAAGGGGTCAAAAAAGCGATGGTCTTTAAAATGAATTCTTAAATAATTGGAATTTCCGATCAACTTCATAAACCCCACAAAACGGATAGGATTTATAAGCTTAGCGACTGCAATTATGGCAAGGCTTGCTATAATAATAGCGGTATACCAGTCGTTAAATAGAACCTCTCTAATCATATCCAAAGTTATGAAGAATATTTGTAAAAATAGTCCGCTAAAAATAACTTACTTTTGTTAAAATTTATACTGAATGCAAGAGGCTATTGTCGTCATACCAACTTATAATGAGATCGAAAATATTGAGGCCATCATAGATGCTGTTTTATCTCAGTACGATGATGTTCATATATTGGTTGTAGATGATAATTCTCCTGACAATACCGCTCAAAAAGTAGAGACATGTCAGTCTACATATGCTGACCGCCTCTTTTTGCTCAAACGAACCGGCAAGCAAGGTTTAGGAACTGCTTATGTAGAGGGTTTTAAGTGGTGCTTAAAGCGTCATTATATGTTTATTTTTGAAATGGATGCAGATTTTTCTCATGACTCTAGGGACCTTAAACGGCTCTATGAAGTTTGTAGAGATCAAGGGGTTGAACTAGCTATAGGCTCAAGGTATATACAAGGAGTTAATGTTGTCAATTGGCCGTTATCTAGAGTTTTATTGTCCTACGCGGCTTCATTATATGTGAGGCTAATTACGGGTATGAAAATTTTTGATCCTACTTCAGGATTTGTTTGTTATCGACGCTCGGTTTTGGAAGCGATCGATTTAGATGAAATTACATTTATTGGCTATGCTTTTCAAATTGAAATGAAATATAATACATACAAGAAAAAGTTTAATATCAGAGAAATCCCAATTATATTTACCGATAGAATCTATGGTATTTCAAAGCTAAGTAAAGGCATCATAAAAGAAGCTGTTTTTGGAGTCATTCAGATGCGATTAAAAACAATCTTAGGAAAACGATAAATGCATAAAAAATCCATACTCATAAAAAATGCGCGAATTGTCAATGAAGGGACTACTTTTCTTGGTGATGTTTTAATTGAGGACAAATACATCAAAGAAATAGCGAGTTCTATAAGTGTCAAGAATTCTAATATTACTGTTATTGATGCGGAGAATAATTACCTTTTACCCGGAGTTATTGATGACCAAGTACATTTCAGAGAGCCAGGTTTAACCCACAAAGCAACTATTGAATCAGAATCAAGAGCTGCTATTGCAGGTGGGATCACCTCTTTTATTGAAATGCCAAACACCAACCCTCAAGCAACGACCATTGATAAGTTGGAAGATAAGTTTGACATTGCGGCTAAAACTTCATCGGCAAATTACTCATTCATGTTTGGCGGGACGAATGACAATTTAGATGAAATACTAAAGGTAGACTCTCTAAAAGTAGCGGGTCTTAAGCTTTTTCTAGGCTCCTCGACAGGAAATATGCTTGTAGATAATCCTGAAGTTTTAGAGAAAATATTTAAAAGTACAGATTTATTGATTTCTGTTCATTGTGAAGATGAAGATACCATTAAACAAAATACAGCTCGTTATTTAGAAACCTATGGAGAAGATATTCCCATTAAATATCATCCTGAAATTAGAAGTGTAGAAGCGTGTTATATTTCATCATCAAAAGCGATTGCCTTAGCTAAAAAAACGGGAGCGCGTTTGCATGTATTTCATCTGACGACTGCAAAAGAGATGGCTTTATTTTCGAATAAAAAACCTTTGAAAGATAAGAAAATAACAGCTGAGGTTTGTGTTCACCATTTGTGGTTTTCGGATGCAGATTATGAGAAAAAAGGAACTTTTATAAAATGGAATCCGGCCGTAAAATCAGCGGATGATCGAGAGGCCTTATGGACCGCTCTTTTGAATGATAAAATTGATGTTATTGCAACTGACCACGCGCCTCATACACTTGAAGAAAAGTCAAATACTTATTTGAAAGCACCTTCTGGAGGACCTTTGGTTCAGCATGCATTAGTCGCAATGATGGAGGCCTATCATAAAGGTAAAATTTCGGTAGAAAAAATGGTAGAAAAAATGTGTCATAATCCAGCTATTTTGTTTCAAATTGAAAAACGAGGTTACATTAAAGAAGGCTATTTTGCAGATCTAGTCTTGGTGAACCCAAACAATCCTTGGACTGTAAATAAGGACAATATATTATATAAATGTGGCTGGTCTCCTTTTGAGGGCACTACTTTTAAGTCTCGAGTTACGCATACAATTCTAAATGGTGCTATTGTCTACGAAAATGCAAATTTTACAAATGCCAATGCAGCGATGCGATTAACATTTAATAGATGAAGAAAATAGCAGTTTTATGGAGTGCCATACTTGTTATTTCCTGTGGAAATATCAAAGCAAAAAAGCCGGCTAATTTGATTTCTCAAGATCGAATGGTTGAGGTCCTTTACGATGTGATTATAATCAATACTGCTAAAGGTGTGAATAAACAATTACTTCAAAACAACATTAATAATCCATTAAACTATATTTACCGCTCTCATGGGATAGATAGTCTTCAGTTTGCCGAAAG
>Ga0257110_1001248_pt1 | contig 12012 bp, 10 predicted proteins | sample LP_taG_7_FD_190184 | JGI IMG/M metagenome (GOLD analysis project Ga0257110, IMG submission 190184) | Marine microbial communities from Northeast Subartic Pacific Ocean, Canada - LP_J_2015_P26_10m | ecosystem: Environmental > Aquatic > Marine > Oceanic | place: Canada: Northeast Subartic Pacific... | reverse complement strand
GAGCTAAACTTTGGCAGCGGATCCGTCACCGCCCTGGACTTTCCTTTACTTCGCCGGGGCGACGATACTACCACTGACACCCGGAACAAGGAGAGAAGTGTGCCGGTGGGGGCGGTGGCGCAAGGGGTCGCGCTGTTGTCCATGGGCGGTTTGATCTCGATCGCCGACGTCTACCTGACCTTCTTTCGAAAAGAACCGGGTTGGGGCTGGACTAACTAATAAGAGAGTCTAATTAATTACTCGTGTGTCTTCATGATGAACCTCTGATTATTACATTCGGTCCTACAACTTGTAATACGGCAGCGTCTCGTTGTTGTCGCTGCATTGTACACTGTGTACTGTTACATACAGGGTCTCGTGCGCCGCGGGCGAGGGTTCGATAATACACCCACCGCCCAGCCGTGATTTTTCTTACTTTTACTCGCAGATATTCCTTTCTCCTTCTCCCTCCTCATACATCGCACGCGTCACGTCCTCGCTCATAAACAACACGCTTTAACCTTTAAAAGTACTGCTCGAGCTCCTTGAAGAACCACTTCTTCGCCTCGGAGCTCCACTTGAACTCGTCCAGCACGTACAACGCGGTGTCCAGCTCCACGTTACTCACCGCGGATTGAACAACCTTACCGCTGCGGCGCCTGACATCCCTCACCGGTCCGTCGGTGACGAGCTTCAAGATCCGTCGGGCCTGCGTGATGTCGATCACCGTCAGATTCGCCTCGAAGTCACGGACGGTACTGAGGATCTTCTTATCGAGCTTCAAGTTGTCGATAATCTCCAACGAGTTGTGGTATTTGTCGTGGAGGAGCGAGTCTCGTTCGGATCTGAACGCGACTGGTCGCTTAGCCACCGCTTTCTTGCCGGTGCCGGTGGTGATGGTGAACGTCTCCATCGCCATGGTGGGGTCCTGGTAGGAGAGCGACGCGTGTCTGGACTTGTTAAATGTCTTTTGGCCGGCGTCGGTGGCGTACCACTCGTTCATCCAGCGCTGCGCCTCCTCGGCTCTGGCGACGATGGCTGCGCGATCTGCGATTAGGGAATCTCCAAATACGAACATCTTGGGCTCGAAGTACTCCTTGTCTCGTTTGGCGGCCGCCACGGAGGTGAGCGCGAGAAGGGTGAGGATGCCGACGCCTCCGAGGGTGGCGAGGGACTGTTCGGGTGGGATCGCTTCGAACGTGTCGGCGGCGGTTTCCACTCCGGAGGTTAATCCAACGCCGATTTTGGAAACTCCGTCGATCACCTCGGGCGGGATTTCCATCGTGCGTAGCTCCTTGATGCCGCCCTGGAGCTGCGCCGGGATGGGCACGTTGCCGATCTTATCCATGGGTGGGGTCTTGAGGGACTTGACGGGAGTGGCGGTGACGTTGGTGAGGGCGAATGCGCCGACGAGGAACGCGGCGGCGGCGGCCAAGACGGAATCTTCGTATGGCTTCTTAGTCACCGAGTTCTTGTATCCGTAGTCACCGGGGTTGGATTTGGTGAGGAAGACGGTACCCTTGGTGGACGACGTGATGGTCCGTTTGGCGGTCTTCGCACCCGTGGGTTTCTGCTTGTAGTTGATGATGTTGGAAGCGCCGGATGAGATCTTTTGCACTTTTTGAATCTTTTGCGCTTTTCGATCGGAGTCCACGCTGCCCTTCTTCAGCGGCGTGATGTTGTAGCGGGAGGACTTGAGGGATTTGGCGCCGGGGGCGTCGATCTTGGTGGAGTCGAGGGATTTGGTGGTGGTGGTGTTGACGCCGGTCTTCTTGCCCGCTTTGGTGACGATGTTGGAGCGTCGGTGCTCGACGGATTCGAATGTCGAATCGCCCGAATCGTCGTGAGGGCTCGCCAATCCGCGCCAGACGGCGCGTCGCGCGCGCTTCTCACTGTGCTTCTTGCCCGCGGATCCGAGGACGGTGGCGAGGAGGAGGAAGACGGAGGTGGAGATGAGCGTGGTGTCCAGCGTGCCATCGATTCCCGCCTGGGTCGTCGTGACGGCGGCGGGGGTGTTGACGGCGAGGTCGGCGAACTGCGGCGCGTACACGGTGGGGGGCATCAGGTGCGACGCCAGGGCGGCGTGCGCGGGTTCGACCGCGACGATGGCGACCGCGATGCCGGTGGCGATGGCGGCGGCGATGGCGGCCTCGTTGTTGGCATCCATGGACTTGTCATTCCGGAGCTTGCCCTCGCGCTTCAGGCGGACGCCGATGGCATCGTCGCGCGAGTAGTTGGAAACCACAGCTGGGATCGCACCGTCGAATCGTCGGGAATTGGAGTTGGCGACGATCCTCTTGAAGACGCGCTGGGTGGGCGCGATGCGGCCGGAGGCGGCGAGGTTGCCGAGGGTGGGAACGGCGAGGGAGTTCATGTCCAGGGGTGCTGCAACAAAGTCGGCGGTGTTGTTCGCGCGTCTTCGATATGACGGAACCGCGCCGCACTTCCCCGCGTCTCGCGTTCAAAAGCAAAAAGGTTAAAAAAGCAGTTGCGAAAAATATCCAATTTCGTGACGGGGCAGCGTGTCTAATTAACTCAAGAATGACGGTCTGATTTTCGAAAGCGAATCAGCTGACGTGGACTTCTCACGATCATATGTCTATAGGTTAGGAACGTTCGTTACTGATTATGATATAGGAACTCTAATTACACAATATCGAGCGCTCTTCGTATGGTTTGTAGTTACACGCGGACCGAGATTCATTTTGGATAAAATTTTCGACGCCTTGGTGACGTGCGAGTATCCCCGTCGAGCAGCAGGCTGCACTGCACTGCACCGAAGGCGGCACCGAACCACGGGCATCGAAACTGCAAGCATGTCGGCCACCACATCGTCCGCGTCCCTATCCGCGGTGGTCTCGATCAACGCGGCGTATGCCCGCGGCGCATCGTCCCGCCGCGCCGCCCGCGCCGCGGCGCCGTCGTCCACCTCGGATAGGGCCTCATCGATGATTGTTCGCTGCGACGCCGGAAAGGGTTCCGAGAGCGATGCGTCCACCTCGGGCCATAGACTCAGGCTGGACCGCCGCGCGCTCTTCACCGGCGCCGCGTGCCTGACCGCCGCGTCCTCACTCACCCTCGCCGCACCCCAGCCCGCCCACGCGGTGTTCGACGGCAGCGACAGCAAGATGGTCGGCGCCTACCTCCCCGCGGGTCCCGACGGCCTCTTCCAGTTCGAAGCGAGGGCGCCGCGCACCCCGGCTCTCCGCGCCGGCGCCCTCGAGCCTTACTCCATCCTCCTCCCGCCGGAATTCAAAGAAGCGCCGGTATCAAACGCGCGGTCAGGGAACTACTGCCAGCCGCGGTGCGACGAAGCCACGACCGAGGTGCAGTTCGTGGATTCCAACGCGGGTTCGCTGCAGGTGAGTTTATTTTATCATAATAATCCTAAGCACTTACACGGGCAATTAGAATGCTGACGTTGTGTTTTTCTTTATTCACAGATCATCATCATCCCGACCACCAAGCTACTCATCGCCAAGCAAGACCCTTCCATCGAGGACGTCGGCGCGATCGACGGGATATTAAACGCAATCTCCCCCGCCATCACCGGGTCCGTCGCCGCGGAGCCCGAAGAGGTTGTGTACTCACGCGCCGTCACGAAGGACGGCAAGAGCTACTACGAGTACGAACTGCTGGTGAGTTTCTTTTAATCTTCTTTGTACGGGCAATTAGACTGACGGCGGCGTGTGTTTTGTTTATCACAGACCCCGTTCGCGGAGTTTGGCCTCCACTCCGTCAGCGCCATCTCCACCAACAAAAACTACGTTATGATCGCGACGATCGCGGCGTCCGAGAAGCAGTGGGCTAAGAGCGAGAAAGACCTCAGGAAAATTATCGACTCGTACCGCGTCTGCGTCAAATAAACTTTACGGGAGGGAGGCGTACCATCTACTTACGAAGGTATCTCAGAGAGGAGAGGGTGGAGAGTATCATATGCTTCGTAACACTTAAGGGGTCGCGAGATAGACCTCTCGACCCCGTCAATAACATCACACAGTAAGATTATTTTCGCTAGTACCTTTGTAAGATTAACTTCGTTCAGTTGCGCATTCGCTTGCCCCCGGGAGACCCGCCGCCTCCATCCACGCACAACACCGCCGCGTGCTGCCCCCCGAACGACACAGCGCTGAATTGTTTACCAGCCATCGCCTTGGTCGGCTTCAACCGCTCGGGCGTCGCCGCGTCGGCCTGGTCGTCGCCACGGCCGAGCTGACCGACGTCACCGTACCCCCACACGTACGCCTCGCCCTCGTCCGTGATGCACGCGCCGTTGCCCATACCCCCCGCGGCGACGGACACGACCGTCTTGTCGTCGAGGCCGTGCACGCGGCCCGGAACGGGCTTGGGCTCGTCGTCCTTTGGGTCAATCCCCATCTGCCCTAAACGCCCGTACGCGCACCGACCGAACGTGTAAACCTGCCCAGTCTTTGTCAGCATGCACGTGTGCGTCTCCGCGCCGTCGCCAGCGACGAAACCCTTCCCGCACAGCTCCGGAACCTGTAAACAAAATACTTACCCGTCAGTCTAATCGCCCATACGCAAATACAAATAAACTCACCCTCTTGGGGAAATATTCATTCTGCGAGCTCGCAGGTTTGTCGTTGTCGTACGGCAAGCCTGTTTGCCCGTACGAGTTGAGACCCCACGCGTACACTGTATCGTCTTGAGCGCAAATCGCAAACGAGTGCATTTGCCCCGAGACGATCGCGGACGCCGGAGGGGTGTTCGGAACCTTTTGTGGAGTCACCAACAATCGCTTAGCTTCGGTGTCATGTTTGGATACGTTATCAGCCTGCGTTTCCATTAAACGCCCCAAACGTCCTTTCTCGCCGCATCCCCACGAGTACACGTCGCCGGCCTTGGTCAGCGCTATGACGTGGTCGGTTCCCGAGGCGACGTTTGTGACCCTCGATCCGTCTGTAAACAAAACACGGCGTCAGTATGATTGCCCATACGAGAGTTGAAATAAACTTACCGGTACCGTCGGGGGTGTACACGACGATTGGCGTGCGCACCACCTGCTCGTCCACGGTGAACGCCCACAAACCGGAGCTGCTTCGAAAGGCGCCCCACGCGACGATCGCGCCGGAGTCGGTGGCGACGGCGACGTGCGAGTCGCCGGTTGACACGTCGATGGCGGCTGCGTTGTTCGGCATCGTCACGAGGCCTGGCTTGGTCTCGGCTCCCTCAACGTCCTTCCTCGCGTGTCTTCCGAGCGCGCCCTCGTCGTTGACGCCCCATGAGTACAGAAGCCCGCCCTGGCACACGGCGAGCGTGTGCATGCCGCCGCACACGATCTTCAGCACGGTGTTGGTGCCGCCCGGTATGGTGTTGAGCAGCTTTGGGCGGGTGAGCTCCATGTTGAACCGCTCCATTATTTCGTCGCCGAGGCCGAGCTGGCCGGCGTCGCCGCAGCCGAAGACGAAGACTGAGCCGCCCTCGTTGGCGCCCGCGGCTTGCAGTGAATTTTGCCGGAGCAGCTCGCTTCTGTCGGAGACGTCCGCGAAGTCTTCCTGTTTGTGAATGCGGGGTGGGTGGGTAAATGTGGGTTTAGTGGGTGAGGGGGTGATCGGTCGAGATGGAAAGAGTTATTTATGAAGGGTTTTTGAAGTTCGAGGGATCGGCGTCGCGGGTGTGGGTTCGTAACGAGTGGGTGCATCCTGTGTCACGTGTACGTACCCTTAGCTTCTTTGAGTGTTTGAGGTATGAGTTGACCTCCATTTCGAACACCTTCGATGGATCTCGCGCCATCTTACGTCGAAGATCTTCGAGGAACATCGCGTTCAGGTGTTCCCTGTGTTTTTTGTAGGTCACCGCGCGTGCGTCCATCTGTTGCGCGGTCTGCGGGGTGAGCGGCGCCGCGAGGGTGAACGTCTCATCGCGGCCTCGCTTGCTCATCGTGTGTTGAGTAAGTGACTTCGCTCGAAGGGAGGACGAAGGTTGCGTCGTCAAGTGCGTCGCGGGTAGTGAAGAGGGCCGGCAACCCTAGCTAGGGGAATGAATCTGAGAGTTCGGCACCTGTCCGGTAGATTTGAAGTCAACCGTTTGCTTCCATTTTTAGCCGCGCGAAGCTTCTCCCGGCCGCGCTTCGCCCAGCGACTGGATCGATGGCCGCCATCCAGACCGGTGGCCCCGACGGCGTCACCCTGCACGGCATCGAACTCGTCCGTCGATACGCCGGCGACGTCAACCCCGCCGGTTTAAGGCACGGCAAAGGCAAATACGAGTTTCCCAATCCCGCCTACACCTACGAAGGCGATTTCGTGTCTGGGCGCAAGCACGGCGCGGGGACGTTCACGACGCCATGCGGCGGCAAATACGTCGGAGACTTCGTCGATGACGAGATCACCGGGCGCGGCGAGCGCGTGTGGGGCGACGGACGGACGTACGATGGCACGTTCAAGCTCGGCGAGATGCACGGCGAAGGAACACTGAGACGCCCGGACGGTGGATCTTACACGGGCGAGTGGGCGATGAACAAGCGACACGGGCGTGGAACGGACACGCACGGACCGTCGGGGGATGTATACGTCGGCGAATGGCAGGACGACATGCGCCACGGGTGCGGTAAATCCACGCTGAAAAGCGCCGGGGATGAGACCTACGACGGCGAGTGGCAGCGAAACCTTCGTCACGGCCGAGGACAGATGGCGAACGCGTCGACGGGAGAGACGTATTCGGGCGAGTGGCACGAGGGCAAGAGGCACGGCGAAGGGAAAGGCCACCACGCATCCTCCGGCGTCGACTACGTCGGTGAATACGTGCACGACGACCCGAGCTCCATCCCAGACAACTGCGACGTGGAAGTCGTACCGCAGCGGCCGCCGCGGGGCGACGACGAGCCCGAACCCGAGCTCGACGAAGGCGAAGATCCACCCGCGTGGGGAAGCGAAAAAGATCCGATGCGTGTGACGCAAGGCGAGGGGGTGCCCGGGCCGTTGCGGCTGACGGTTCGATTGCCGTACGTGCCCCCACCGCCGCCGACTCCACCGCCGGAAGAGGAACCCACGAATGAGAAGGAAGAGTCCGGGGAAGAAGGCGGCGAGGAAGAGGCGCCCGGGGATGGGGATGAAGAAACTGAGAAACCGATCGAACCGCCAAAGTTTGGCGAGGTCGCGTCGCACGAGTCCGGCCGGCGTTTCCAATGTTTCCTTCACGCCGGCGCCCCGACGGCCGTGGAGACTGACCCGGGAACAAATGACGACTCGTCGGTGGTGACTGAGCACGTGTGGAGTTACGGGCGATGGACGTACGGCGACTGCGCTGAGAAAGGACTCTCGGATGAGTCGAGCGCCATGACATTCACCGCGAGTGATGGACACTGCGAGGTGGACGGGATTTCCATTTGTGAGGATACGGAACCTGGGGTGTACACGCTGGTGGTGCGTGATGTGACGGCTGGTAGGTACGGCGAGCTTGGGCGGGTTCACGACGTGCACGTGGTGATCGACGTGAAGGCGAAGCCGGAGCCGGAGGAGGCGGCTGAGTGATGATTCGATCGAGTTAGTTTTTGGCTACCTTTTAATTCTAGACTCCCGCTGCCTACCCTACCCGTGCCAGCAGGTGGACGGTCCCTTGAGCCACCGTTTGTCCAACTCCGCGATGGCGCAGCTGTGCTTTTCCTTCCCGAGCTTCTCGTTCACCTCGTTGTGCCGCTCGCACAGCCACACGCTCAGCGCGGTTCTGCTCTCCACCTTTGGAGGATCGCGGTTGATGTCTTGCCGGAAATCTTCGGCGCAGTGGGTGCACGGGTAGAGGTCCCCGAGTGCGTCGAAGAACCGCCTCGCTTGGACCTTGCGCAGCGCGTCGGGTTGATCGGGGTAATAGGCGGCCATCGTGTGCAGCAGCGCCCACGTGCCGCGCCCCAACTCCTCCTTATCGACCGGGCATTCAGGCTGAGCCCCTTCGGAGCTCACGACACCGTCACCTGAACCGCTTCGTCCCGATGACGACGCGTCACCGCCCTTGGTTGATCCGGCGCCCTTCGATGCGGTGCGTCGCATCATGGCGAACATGTCGTCCTTGACCGCGCACACGGGCTTGTCGCAGTCCGGGTCCGCCGCGTCGCCCGCCATGACCTCGCCGCGCCCGAATTGTGGCGACCGTCAATCCGGCGAACTCGTCATCACCTTCTTCGTTGCCTTTCCCGAGGATTTGATGATCCAACCGTCGTCGTTTCACCCGACCACTCGAAGGTGGCGCGGTACCCGGTCCATCGCGTACACGCCGGGCTCGATCGCGCAAGTCGGCTCAGTGCGTACCCCGTACGGAGAGACTCGAGACGGAGTATACCGCGGACCGAGAGACGCACCGCACACCGGGCAGGGCATTCATCGAATTTTCTTACTTTGCACATAGCCGTCATGTCATGACGACGCCGATCTGAGAGGGGGTGTTCGATCGAGGCGCGAAGATGAAGCTCAAGGTGCGGTCGCTGGCGCCCGCACCGGAGGCCGGGCGTGGACCCACGACCCCGCCGGAGCACGAAGAACCCGGGGCGGGTGGGCTCCAGCCGGCGCTCCAGCCGGCGCTCGGGGCGGTCCCGCAGATCGCCGAAACGAAGACCGTGTCCAAACGATCCGCGGGCGGCCACGACGAGTTCCTCGACGACGACGAGCGGTCCTTCAGGGACGACCTCGCGCGTTTCCTCACGTTCAGGTCCCGACACGATCTGTACTCGCCCATCTTCCTCGGGTCCCCGCTGCCTTTCCGCGCGGTGTTCAGCAAAGTCCGGGCGCTGGGTGGATACGACGCTGTGTGCGAACAGAAGCTCTGGATGCGCGTGTGCAGGTACGCCGCGAACGGCAAGGACCTCAGCGGCCAGACCTCCGCCTCGTTCGCCATGCGTAAAAACTACGAGAAGACCGGGATGCTGCAGTGGGAAAGACACCTTCGCGTTGTTGACGATGGCAACCTTCCGTTAGGTGGTTCAACCCTACGCGATGGTAGAAGCCCCGGCGTCCTCGGCAAGGGGCGGAAGCTCTGCGCGACGTGCGACGGCATCGTCGGCTCCGCGACGCGCGTCTGCCCCCACTGCGACACCACGATCCTCGCGGGTAAACGGGGTACGACGACGACGACGACGACGACCGACTTTCCGGACGACGTCGAGATGCGTCGAGCCGTCAACCGGAAAGTCGTCAGTCTCAACGCCGTCGCCAGCGGCTACCATCCTCGGGTCTGCCTGGTCAGCGGAGACGATGACGTCATGGACCCGGGCGTCATAGATGGTTTAGGAACGATGGAAGACACCTCGGATGATGACGTGGACGACGAGGAGCTCGCCAGGCTCGAGGAAAAGGTCACCGCGGCTCGAGGCGCGCTCGAGGAAAAATCAAAATCGCTCCGAGAGAAACTCGCGCTCTCTACCGCTCCAATAGTGAACACGTCCAGGGTGGGTGCGTGGCTGTCGTTCGGGGAAGATTGTCCGCTGACGCAGGACGCCAGCGCCGCGTTCTTCGTGCGCGGGTTCGATCCCGACGGGCGCCGACCCAGGTGGGCGCAGTGCCAGGGCTGCGCCGGGTGGAGAAACCTCGGCGACGCTCACTCGGGAAGCCGGCGCGGAACCGAGACACTAAATGCTCATACGAGTACCCAACGGCGTCGAAGGATCGCCAAGGATGATATGGACGACGAGACAGACACGCACGACGAGTTCATGACTGAACTGGACGCCAGGCGCGCGGCGTCGCGGGCCAGGCGGCTCACTCTGAGCGGTTGGGCGCCCGAGCTGGTGAGTTTATTTTTATTCTCGTGTGAGCAATTAGAATGACGTCGTGTTTTGTTTACAGGTGGAAACGCACGTGTGGGGCCCCAACCGAGGTAATACGCTCGGTTGGGGATGTGAACCGACACCTAAAGAAGAGCCGATGGCGACGACGGAGGAGCTCCGGGGCGCCGCGGTGGAGGCTGCGAGTCGCGTGAACACGGGCGGGGTGGTCGGAAGGGTGGCGAGTGCGGTGGACGCGCTCGCGGCGGCGGCGACGGCGTTGGCGACTGGTGGTACTTACGAGCATTTAGTCGAAGGCGAAGTCGAGGAGGAGCTCAGGGTGCCGACTTCCCAGGGTGACTCCCAGGGTGCCCAGCGGGGTGCCGATGCCGGTACTCTTAACACAGCTGTGTCGAACCCGGTCACACCCGCGGGTTTAATCGAAGCTCCCAGGGAAGGGAGCGACGGCGGGAGCGAAGCGTTTACGCTCGAGGCGATGGTCGCGGCGGCGGAGGCGTCCGAGTCCGGCGACCGAACGCCTGCTTCGGGTTTAATCTCTCCGCCCGAAGCTGAGCCCGGTATTCACGAGGAGGCGCCCGAAGCTGAGGAACGACCCGCGAAGGTCCCGCCGAAGCTCACGTTCGTGATGAAACGCCCGCTCCAAACACGGGCGGACGGAGAGACGCGACATGCTCGAGAAGCGCTCGAGGAAAAAGAAAAGTCGCTCCGAGAGAAACTCGCGACGACGGCCCCTCCCGAACTCGACCTCGACGCGAATTCGTCGGAAGAGGACGCACAACTGTGTACAATCGACGGCGTTGAACACGTTGAACACGTTGAACACTTGCTCCGACCCGTGGTGAACGACGGCGATCCGCCTCCGCCCACCCAGCTCTGCCGGTGCGTCCCTCGCGTCCCGACCGGCTGGCGGCGGTGGGAAACGATCCGGGCCAAGCCCAACGCTAACGGTTCAATGGCGGCTGATTGCTACTACAGGACTCCCGATGACACCCAGGGTAGCCGCTCGTACGTGTTGCGGAGCGAGAAGGAAATTGAAGAATTTCTTTCCGAAGACGCGGCGCCAAACGGTTCGAATCGGTTCTCCTCGGGTGAGCAATTAGTGTCGGTGGGGATGTTCTGGTGCAGGCCGTTCACGCGGGCACGGACGGGTGGCAAGCGACGGGCACGGACGGGTATGGAGAACGTACCGGGAGAGGCGGGCCGGGCTCCAAAGACGCACAAGTGGCGGGCTGAGCACCTGCTCGGGGGGGTAGACGCGGCGACGGCGGCGTCTCATGAGGTAGGGTCACCGCGCGTGGAGGAGCCGGCGAGGGATCCGCTGAAAGATACCACAGAGGAGGAGGAGCGCGGGTCGTCGCCTCCCCCGGTTGACGCCGCGCCGGAGCCGCAGCCGGAGCCGGAGCCGGGGTTGTTTGTTCCCCAGCTCGCGGCTCTGCCCTCCCCGGCGCCGCCGCCCACGCAGCCGGTGACTCAGCGCCCGGTCACCACTCCGCCACCGAGCTCTCCGCCACCGGGACCGATCGCGCACACCGCCGCCGCCGTCCCGGATGACATCGAAGCGATGCGGGAGCAGATCCGCGCCCAGCTCAAGGAGGAGCTCCGGGCGCAGGTTGAGGCCGAGTTGAGAAGAGAGATTGCGGCTGAGTACGTGACTGCGCGAAACGCGGCGGACGAAGACGCACGGGCGGAGCGCGTGATGCACGAGAGCAAATAGACCGCACCCACACGTTCAGTGGATATATAGCTTCATACGGAGGCGTACGAATGAATAGCGAACGAACGATACGCGTCACGTCACGAGTAGACGATGAAAAATGAAAAGAATGTAGCAAATCAATTGAAAGGGTGCGGTGCCTAAAAGTCGTAAAAGCCTAAGGGAAACAAACGGAAACACACGGTCAACTGCGTCATGGACAGCTGTTGACGTTCGTATCACTCGATGTGCCACACGTTTTGGCGCTCGCCCACGGCGTCGTTCATCTTCTCGCCGTCGCCTTGGCGCCACGTGAGTCGAACGTCGTAGAGCCTTTGGTTTTCTTTCTTCCGTTGCATCTCGAGCCGGCCCTCGATGACGGCGCCGTCGGCGGCGGAGATGCCAGGGGAGAGGTAGAACGCCTGTTGGCCCCAGTGCGTGGCGCCGTTGGCGTCCGGCGCGGTGGTCAGCTCCACGTCCGTCTCGTTCGGGTTCTCCTGTGAATAGTAAATAGGTTCTCCCGTCAGTACAATTGCCCGTGTGACGGAAATAAAAAGACTATACACACGGAAATAGGGAAAAGAAACTAACCTTGGAACCCTTGAAA
>Ga0257110_1001243_pt1 | contig 12018 bp, 14 predicted proteins | sample LP_taG_7_FD_190184 | JGI IMG/M metagenome (GOLD analysis project Ga0257110, IMG submission 190184) | Marine microbial communities from Northeast Subartic Pacific Ocean, Canada - LP_J_2015_P26_10m | ecosystem: Environmental > Aquatic > Marine > Oceanic | place: Canada: Northeast Subartic Pacific... | reverse complement strand
TGCGATTGTAGCAATCATTGATCCACAATATGATTCAAAAATATCCGAACCCATTCCGGCAACATCACCAACATTATCACCAACATTGTCAGCTATAACGCCTGGATTTCTTGGATCATCTTCTGGGATTCCTGCTTCAATTTTTCCGACCAAATCAGCTCCAACATCAGCACTTTTAGTGAAGATGCCGCCGCCAACTCTTGAAAATAGTGCAACGACTGATGCGCCCATTCCGAAACCTTCTAAGGCATGAACATGAGTACCGCCATCAGCTGCATAAAAATAATATAAGCCGCCTAATCCGATTAAACCTAGAGAAGCAACACATAAACCCATTACTGAGCCGCCGTAAAAAGAAACAGATAAAGCTGCAGCAGCCCCATCTTTTTGAGCAGCTGTTGCTGTTCTAACATTTGCTTTTGTAGCTGCATACATTCCAATAAAACCTGCTAAAGATGAACAAGCAGCGCCGACTACAACTGCAATAGCAGTTTCAGTTCCAAGAAACATTTGAGCTAAAACAACAAGAACAGCTATAAATACTAATAAGTATTTATATTCTGTTTTCATGAATGCTAATGCGCCAGAATGAATCTGGTCTCCAATCTTTTTAACTTTATCTTCTCCATCAGGATATTTCATGACCAGCATGTAAACAACAAAAGCTGCGATCATGCCAATAAGGCCTAATAGTGGTGGAAATAGTGCTATGTTCATATAAAACCCCATATTTTTAAAGGTGCATTCTATCAAAAAATTCTAGAAAAAGACCTATTTTTTAATCTATTTATCAAAAATCTCTTTATCAAGAAGAGATTCCGAATGAGCAACTATGCAAGCAACTGTGGCATCGCCAGTCACATTTACTGATGTTCTTATCATGTCTAATATTCTGTCGACAGCAAGAATTATGCCTATTGCCTCAAGAGGTAACCCAAATTGTTGAAGAATGATTACAAGTGTAATAGTTCCTGCAGAAGGAACAGCTGCTGCGCCAACAGAGGCAACTACTGCAAGAAGAACAACCTGCATATATTGAAATATCGAAAGATCTATCCCTGACATTTGAGCAATAAAAACTGTTGCCATGCCCTGCATTATTGCAGTTCCGTCCATATTAATGGTGGCCCCGACAGGTATCACAAATGAAGCAATATTTTTATTAACTCCTAAATCTGTAGTAACAGTTTTTAAGGTTACAGGAATTGTTGCTGCACTTGATGATGTTGAAAAAGCAAAGATAGCTGTTTCTCTCATTTTCTTAAAGAATACTAGCGGACTTAAGTTTGTAAATATTTTAAGAAAAATTGAATAAGTTACTATTGCATGAAAGATAAGAACCGATATTAGCAAAACAACATACATAAATGCTTCTTGAAAAATATCTAAGCCATCAGTAATTACAAATTTACCTATTAAGCAGAAAACACCTATCGGGGCATAAGACATTATCATTAAGACAAGCTGCATGAATACAGTATTAAGCTTCTCAAATGATTCACTAAGATTGCTTGTTAGATGATTAGTTTTACTTAAAGCTAAACCAAATAAGATACTAAAAAAGACAATAGCAAGCATTTGATTGTTAGCCATTGCTTCAATAATATTTGAAGGAAATATTTCTAAAATAGTTGAATAGATGCTTTGTCCTTCTGGCAATTTCTCAGGTGCAGCTATATCAGATGAATAACCTGCTCCTGGCTTAAATATTGAAGCAACAAAGAGCGATAAACTTACTGCAATTGCTGTTGTACCAAGATACAAGCTGACTGTTTTAAGTGTAATATTGCCAAGACTCTGAAGATTGCTTAAAGAAGATATTCCAGATACTAAAGAGAAAAAGACTAAAGGAACAATTAACATCTTTAATAAATTAATAAAAATTGCGCCTCCAAGATTAAATACATAAACCTGAATAAAGTTTTCTAGAGAACTAGGAATAAAATCAAAATAATATGCAATAGATCCAAGAGCAAAACCAAAAAACATCCCTAGTAAGATATTTCTGGTTAAATTTTTTGGGGTTTCAAGCATTATATTTCTATCATATCAAAGTCTTCTTTGCCTACACCACATTCTGGGCATAGCCAGTCATCAGAGATATCTTCCCATCTTGTTCCAGGTTCAATACCATCATCTGGCCAGCCTAACTCTTCGTCATAAATCCAGCCACAAACAATGCATTCCCACTTTTTAAATTCCATAAGTTACTCTTCTAAAATATTTATAGCTCATAGTCTAAACATAAAAAAACTTCCGCGTATAATATCAGATTTACCTCTATTAATTAATGAAGCTTGAACAAATATCATCGTGGAATTCTTATGAAGCAATTAAGCATGAATTAAAAAATGCTCAAATAGAGTCTTGGTTACTAGAACAGGGACCTATTACTAAAAGAATTAAATCTATGAAAAAGTTTAGGCTTGAATTAATTCAAGATGAACTATCAGAAGTTAAAGAAGATGAAATCTTTTTTCTTACTACTGATGATGAATCAATTAGGGTAAGAGAGGTTATTTTATATGGGAATGACACTCCAATGGTTTTTGCAAGAACAATAATTCCTAATACCACTATAAACAAAGGCTTAAAAGAATTAGGAGAGATTGGCAATAAACCGCTTGGAGATATCTTATTTGAAAAAAATATTTTTTCTAAGGAGGATATTGTCTTCGCAACTTTTAAAGATGGTAAAAGTATATTTTGGGGAAGAAAAATAAAATATAGCGTTAAGAATCAACCCTTTTCTGTAATGGAAGTTTTTTTAATAAAATAATTTAATGAATAAAATAAAATCTCTTATTTCAATTACAAGGTTAAATAAACCTATAGGCATCTACTTGTTGCTTTATCCTTCATTGATATCATTCACATTCGCATATCAGGCTTATCTAAAAAATTCGAGTGGATGGTTAGTTGAAGTTCCATCCTATCCATTGATTATTATTCTTTGTGGTTGCATTTTAGTAAGGTCTACGGGCTGTGTTATCAATGATATCTTTGATCATAAGTTTGACAAGATGGTAGAGCGAACTAAAGATAGGCCCTTAGCGAATGGGGATTTAAGTCTTAAAGAAGCACGGGTGCTTTTTATAACTCTTGGAATATTATCGATCTTGCTTTTATTACAAACAAATATGCAAACAATAATAATAGGATTTCTTACATCACTGTTAATTGTTTTATACCCTCTTACCAAGAGATTTTTGTTAGGCCCTCAGTTTTTCTTAGCTATAACTTTTAGCGCATGCATTCCTATTGTTTTTTCTATGTTCGGACAGCTAGATAATAGCGTTGTAGCACTTTTATATATTGGAAATGCTGCGTGGATAGTTTCTTACGACAGCTATTACGCTATGAGTGATGCTGAAGATGACATAAAAATTGGAGTAAATTCAACTCCACTATGGTGGAAAGACAAAACTATTTTTTTAATTAATGTATTTAAAATTATATTTTTAATTTGCCTTGTTTTAATTGGGCTAACGAAATCTTTTTCTCCTGTCTGGTTTATTGGATTAATAGGTATCTCTTTTTTCTTTTGGCATCAAAATAAGTTAGCAGAAAATAAAAAATTTCTAGATGCTTTTAAAAATAATAACTATGTGGGTTTATCATTATTTATCCTTCTTCAAATCGAATTAACTATTAATGGTTTTATTACATGACAACTATTAAAAGAAATTCTATTGAAGAATTTTCTGAGAAACAATTTTTAGAACTGAGTTCAAGTATAGACTCTCCCTTCTTGCAGTATCAATTTTTACATGCGCTGGAAAAAAGTAAATCTGTATCCATAGATAACGGATGGGAGCCAGCTCACTTCACAAAGACTGAGAAGGATAATATTGTTGGATTTGTTCCTTTATATAAGAAATATAATAGCAGTGGAGAATTCGTATTTGATCATTCTTGGGCTCATGCATTAGAGCAAGCTGGTAGACAATATTATCCTAAACTTATAAGCGCTATTCCTTTTACACCCTGTAAAGGAGAAAGAATTATTGGAAAAGATAAAGTGACCAGAAATGAATTAATTCATGATATTAAGGAATATATGGCAGTTGAAGCTATAGAAAGTTGGCATATCCTTTTTCCGGACCAAGAGACTTCGTCTTTTCTTAAAAATCATAATTTTATTGAGAGATTAGGATGCAGATTTGTCTGGAAAAATAGAAATTTTGAGAATTTTGAGAATTTCCTAGAAATTTTTACAGCGAGACAAAGGAAAACAATAAAAGCAGAGAGAAAGAAAGTAATTAATTCAAAAATTACTTTCAAGATTATTGAAAGTTTGGATATTACTCAAAATGATTGGGATATTTTCTATAGACTGTATTGTCAAACTTATATGGATAGGTGGCAAAAGCCTTATCTTGAAAAGAGTTTTTTTAATCTAATAACCTCAGCATCTAAATCTTGTAAGCCTATTTTATTCTTTGCAGTTCAAGATAATGAGGTTATTGGTGGATCCTTGTGTTTTAAAAATGTGGATACTTTATTTGGAAGGCATTGGGGCAGTATAAAAAATATTGATTGTCTTCATTTTGAGGCTTGCTACTATCAAGGTATAGAGTACTGTATCAAAAATAATTTACATTATTTTGATCCAGGCATTCAGGGTGAGCACAAGATTAGAAGAGGTTTTGAGCCAGAACTATCATCTTCTTTTCATTATTTTCTAAAAGATGATCTTGATAAAGCTATATCTGATTTTTGCTTAAAAGAAAGCAAGGGTATTCTTCAGTACAAGAAATCATGTGAAGAATATACTCCTATCAAGAATGAATATAGAATTAAATCATGAGAAATAAACTACCAAAAACTTCGCATCATATTGCTATATGTGAAGCCAATTATTTAAGGTTATCTAATTTATTATCTAATTTTAATGATGATAAGTATGACTTTGAAGCTATTGTTAACAACAATGAATCGCAAGATATTTCTTTTTTAATACTAGATAGAACTAAACATACCTTGAGTATTGAGGCAAAGCAGACAAATGAAATCGCTCCTTTAAACGTCTTCACACTAAGAATTAATATTTTTATAGATGCAAGAATGGCTGAAGTTGCTTCATATCAAAGTGAAAAACCTTTGCCATTTTTTTATAAAAAGTCAGCTATACAGTCAAGAGACGAAAAAGAGCAGCAAAATAGATTCTTAACTGAATGGTTAGAAAGTATTTTTATTTCTGGAATAGCTTCAAAGGAAGTTATTGAAAAAATTTTAGATGAGTAAAACTATATTTTACTTTCATGGCTTTATGTCATCAGCAGATTCATCGAAAGCCAAGATTTTTAAAGATTTTGCAAAGCATAATTTTTCCAATACAAAATTAATAATACCAAACATAGCAGATAAATTTAGTGACGCAATTCCTCAGCTTACAAGGCTAGTAGATGAAGTGAAGGGTGATAGGTATTTTATTGGTAGTTCACTTGGTGGTTTTTTTGCTACTTATTTTGCTGAGCTTTATGAAAAAAAAGCAGTTGTCATTAATCCGGCAATTAATCCATCTAAAGGTTTAAAAGCATATCTTGGTAATAATAAAAATTATTCAAATGGAAATAAATTTGAACTCACAAAAATCGATTTAAGAGAACTTCGAGCAATAGAGATGGAGGGCCTTAAAAACCCAAATAACTTCTTGCTTTTAAATGAATCAGGAGATGAGGTTCTTAATTATATAAATGCCATACGTTTTTATAAGGCCGGATACATAGATATCACGTTCGGCGGAGATCACTCATATACTTGCTTTTCAGACAAGCTAGAAAACATAAAAAAATTCTTAGATCTTCAATAAAAGATCAATTATTGTGCAAATAAATATTTATGCACATAATGTAAACATATAATGCACTAATTTAAAGCTTGTATCTTTTATTAGTTGGCATTAGTATTGCATGTTAATAGTTATTAATTAATTTTTTTGGAGAAATAATGTCGGAATATAAAACATATGAATATATTTGGTTAGATGGTTACAAACCAGAACCTTCAATGAGAAGTAAAGTTAAGGCTACTGCTGCAGATACTCCCCCTGATTGGTCTTTTGATGGATCATCAACTCAGCAAGCTGAGGGTGGAAGCTCAGATTGTCTAATGATTCCAGTTCAAACTTATGAAAATCCAACTAATCCTGATTTTTTAGTAATGTGTCAGGTACAAGATGCTGATCATAACACTCATCCTTCAAACGCTAGGGCTGCTGCTGAAGCAGTTGTTACTGATGAATGGTGGTTTGGTTTTGAACAAGAGTACTTTTTTACAAATAGAGATGGCTCAATATTAGGATGGGAAGATGGTGAACCAGCTCCTCAGGGTGATTACTATTGTGGTGTAGGTGCTAACAATGTTATTGGAAGAGAAATTGCTGATATCCATTTACAAGCATGCCTTGATGCAGGAATAAAGCTAACAGGTACAAATGCAGAAGTTGCTCTTGGACAGTGGGAATATCAGTGCTTTGGAAATGGTATTAAAGCAGCAGATGACTTGTGGGTAAGCAGATATTTGCTCTATAAAATTGCTGAAGAGTTTGGTGTATGTGTAAACATTCATCCAAAACCAAAAACTGGTGACTGGAATGGATCAGGAATGCATTGTAACTTTTCAAATGAAGAAATGAGAACAAATGGAACTGAAGAACTCTTTTCAACTATGTGTGAAAAACTCGGTGAAGTTCATGCAGAAGGAATAGCTGCATATGGTTCTGATAATGACATGAGACTTACAGGTCTTCATGAAACTCAAAGCATTGATCAGTTTTCATATGGAGTAAGTGATAGAGGAGCTAGTATCCGTATCCCCGTTTATACGGTAGAGCATAATTGGAATGGATATTTAGAGGATAGAAGACCTGCTTCAAATGCAGATCCATATAAAATTGTCTCTCACATTGTAGGAACATTAACAAAGTAAACCCCCAATTTAATCGGCTCCTTGAAAAAGGAGTCGATATTATCTAATGGCTAATCTCGAACAATTAGATACATCACTTCTAAATCAATTAACTACCGAAATTATTATCTTGGATGTATCTCTAAATATAATTTGGCTTAATGACTCTGCGCTTGCAAATGGATGGATTAAGGATTCTAAGGATCCTTCTACATATTCAAATTTTCTTTGTGAAAATACTGAAAAAGAAGTTAAGCGAATTTTTAATATGGCAATTAAAGATCGTAAATCTGTTACAAAAAGAGATTTTGAGCTTATATCTAACAAGAGCTCCTCGCGAGAGGTAGATCTGACAGCATCTTTTTCATTAAGGGATGAGTATATTATTGCTGAAGTTATGAGTGTTGATAATCTTAATAAAATTATTGATTCATCAAAAATGGCTTCCTCGCAAAAAATTGCTGCTAACCTCGCAAGAACTCTTGCACATGAAGTAAAGAATCCGTTATCTGGTATTAAAGGGAGTGCTCAATTATTAAATTCAAAATTGAAAGATGCATTCTCTTCAAAATTCTTAAAAATTATTATTGATGAAACAGATCGATTAAATTCTATTGTAAGTAAGATTTTAACTCCGCCAAAGAAACCAAATTTAGAACCTTTTAATATTCATTCAGCTTTAGAACGAGTGCATTCTTTGGCATTAGCTGAACAAAATAAAAACTTTAAATTAATAAGAGATTATGATCCTAGTATTCCTGATATTGATGGAGATGAAAATTTATTTATTCATGCAATCTTAAATATAGTTAAAAATGCGATGCAGGCAATTGATATTGAAAGCAAAGAATCCTCAATAACAATATCTTCAAGAATAGCCTACAGCAAACCAATTAATGGAAAAGTTTTCTCCACTATTTGTCAAATAGATATCCTAGATAATGGTCCAGGGATACCTATTGATATTCAAGAACAGGTCTTCTTTCCAATGATGTCAACAAAAGATGATGGCTCTGGTTTAGGGCTTTCCATAGCACAAGATATTATAAGAATACATGGGGGCTCTATTGCTTTTTCTAGTAAGCCTGGTGACACAGTTTTTTCAATTTTGTTACCTATGTCATCCATACAATTAAAGGGAGTAGCTAATGCATAAGATATGGGTAGCTGATGATGACGCAGCTATAAGAATGGTACTTGAAGAAAGTTTAAGTAGTGCTGGATTTTTAACAAGTATGTTTCCGGATGCAGATAGTTTATTGGAACAGTTAAAAGTAGATAAACCCGATCTAATTATTACTGATGTCAAAATGCCTGGAAGTCATGGATATGATTTGCTGAAACACATAAATGATAATTTTGAACAAATACCTGTAATTATAATGACTGCTTTTACTGATATGCAGGCAGCAGTTGATTCATACGGAGGTGGAGCATTTGAATATATGCCAAAGCCTTTTGATCTGGATGAAGCAATAGAAATAGTAAATCGTGCTCTGGAAGGAAAGCCAATAACAAAAGGATTAAAATCTAAACCTTCCTCAGAAATTATTGGCAAAGCTTCTTCTATGCAATTAGTTTTTAGGGCCATTGGAAAATTATCAAATACTAATGCAACAGTATTAATTCAGGGCGAGTCAGGAACGGGCAAAGAGCTTATAGCTAAATCACTTCATAAGAATAGTCCTAGAAATGATATGCCTTTTGTTGCTCTAAATATGGCGGATATTCCAAAGGAGCTTGTTGAGTCCGAACTGTTTGGGCATGAAAAGGGAGCATTTACTGGAGCTGTAGATAGAAGAATAGGAAGATTTGAACAAGCTAATGGTGGAACATTATTTTTAGATGAAATTGGTGATATGCCTCTTGAGTGCCAAACAAGATTGCTAAGAGTCTTATCTAATAAAGAATTCTATAGAGTGGGTGGAGATAAGCCTATAAAAGTAGATGTAAGAATCCTAGCAGCTACACATCAAGATCTACATAGTCTTGTAAGTTTGGCTAAATTTCGAGAAGACTTATTTTATAGATTAAATGTTATTAGAATTGAAGTTCCAAAACTTAAAGAGCGTATTGATGATATTAAGCTTCTTGCTACTGCATTTCTTAAAATACATTCTGACGCACTTGGAGAGGAGTTAAGAGTCTTAAGCAAAGAGGCATTAGAATTTTTAGAAAAATATGATTGGCCAGGCAATGTAAGGCAACTTGAAAATATTTGTTATTGGTTAACTCTCATGTCACCAACACAAAATATTAAAGTTGAAGACTTACCAAGTGAGGTGAAAGATCATGAGGTTCAAAAAGTTGAAGCATCATTAGATTGGGAGCAAGGCCTTGCTGCATGGTTGAAAGATCTTTCTGAAAGTAAAGATTCTGATCTTCTGGACATTGTTGGTCCAAAACTTGATAAGGTATTAATTCAAACAGCTTTAGAAAAAACTAATGGTCGTAAGAATGAAGCTGCGGTTTTATTGGGATGGGGAAGAAATACTTTAAGCAAGAAAATAAAAGAACTGGGCCTTTAGTTTTATTTTGTAACTAGAGGTAGTCCTTCTTGTTGCCAAGTCATGATCCCACCTGAAAGAATATTTATATTCGTATAATCCTTATTTTTAAGAGTCTCTCCAATATTTGCAGACTGTCTGCCCATAGAACAAATTAAGATAATCGGTTGGTCAGAATCAGAAGAAATTCGATGATCATATTTTTCAAAATCATCATGAGGCATATTTATTGAATTGGCTATATGGCCAGTATTAAATTCATCAGCAGTTCTTAAATCAATTAAAGAAGCTGAATTCTTATTCACAAGCGCCGTTAAATCTGCACAAGTAATTTTATTGCCTCCCCTATTCATTTCATGGCGAGACCATAAGATAATAGTTAAGAATAGTGGAAAAGATAAGTACCAATAATCTATTATAAATAAATTGAATTCGATCATGTGCGTATTATCTCTTAAAATAAGTCACTTGTGTTTAAAGGAGTTAAGAAATGGGTTTAAAACGAAATTTAATTTTAGTCAGGCATGGCCAAAGCGAGTGGAATGAAAAAAACTTATTTACAGGATGGAAAGATCCTGGTCTAACTCCACTAGGCTATCAAGAAGCTAAAAATGCTGGGCAGCTTATTTTAAATACTAAAATCAATTTTGATTGTATGTTCACATCGGCATTGAAAAGAGCTCAATTGACTGGTGATTTAATTCTCAATGAAATACAACAATCAGATATTCCTATTATCCAAAATCAGGCTTTAAACGAAAGAGATTATGGAAGCTTATCAGGTTTAAACAAAGATGATGCCAGAGAAAAGTGGGGAGAAGATCAAGTGCATATTTGGAGAAGATCATATGATATTCCTCCTCCTGATGGGGAAAGTTTAAAAAATACAGCGGAAAGAGTTCTTCCTTATTTTAATAAGATAATTATGCCTGATGTGTTAAATGATAAGAATATTCTTATAGCTGCTCATGGCAATTCTCTGAGAGCATTAATAATGCAACTAGATAGTATTTCAGAAGAAGAGATAGTGAAGTTAGAAATACCAACTGGTGCGCCAATTCATTATTTATTTAGTGAAGATGGCTCTATATCTTTAAAAGAAAAACTTTATGAATGATTAGTCCACAAAAAGATAAGCTAACACTTAGCAGTCTTGTAATTGACTGGTATAAATCTCAAGGAAGAGTAGATTTACCTTGGAGGCATAATATATCACCATATAGTGTATGGATCTCAGAGATCATGTTGCAACAGACACAAGTAAAGACAGTTATTCCATATTATTTAAGATTTCTTAAAGAGCGTCCTACCCTAGAATCTTTGTTTGATGCTACTGAAGATGAAGTTATTGCTCTATGGTCTGGATTAGGGTTTTACAGAAGAGCAAGAAATATTTTTAAAGCAAAAGAAATAATCAAAACTGAATTTAATAACCAATTCCCTCAAAACTTTGATGACTTAAAAGCATTGCCTGGAATAGGAGAGTCAACTGCAGGAGCAATTATGTCAATTGCTTATCAAAAATCTTATCCAATCCTTGATGCTAATGTAAAAAGAGTTCTATCGCGATACTCAAATATAAATGCGCAATCAGCCAGCAAAAGAGACAAGCAGTTATGGGAAATTTCACGAGAAGTGACACCTATGAGGGGTATATTTGAATATACGCAAGGAATTATGGATTTAGGATCAATGGTATGTAAGCCCAAAGAGCCTAATTGTATCGTTTGTCCATTAAGTAAAATATGTGATTCTGTTTTTCAAATTAAAGATCTGCCGAAGGTCTCTAAAATTCTTAAAATAAAACCTGTTAGGGATATTCAATTTACTCTTGCTTATACTGAGTCACATTTTCTTTTGTTCAAACGTGATGAAGAAACTTTTTGGAATGGCTTGTGGTTACCTTCTGAATATCCAAGAAATCATAAAATAATTAAATCAAAATCATCCACTCAGAAGACTCTTAAGCAGAAACATCAATTAACCCACTTAGAATTAAATTTAAGTATCAATTTATTAAGATACAATACAATTTTTGAGATAAAAACAAACACTGAGCATCGCTGGATAAAAAAATCTGATATTGATAGTGTTGGAATGCCTGCTCCTATTAAAAAAATTATTTTAAATTTATGAGTAACACAATATTTTGCAAAAAATTTAAAGAAGACCTTCCTGCTCTGCAAATTCCTCCTATGCCTGGAGCCAGAGGTCAAGAATTGATGTCAACAATTTCTCAAAAAGCATGGGATGAGTGGAAATCTCATCAAACAACATTAATCAATGAGAAGCATTTAGATATGTCTAATCAAGAGAGTAGGATGTGGCTGCTTGGAGAAATGGAAAAATTCTTTAACAATGAAGACTATGAAAAACCTGCAGGATTTAAACCTCTCAGTTAATCTGATCTTGGATGTGTTAAATCATTAAGATAAAGATTTAGATACCTAATCTTAATGACATTAACTTGAAACTTTTCTATAATCCAACTTCATTTAAATGGCCTGATAGCTCAGTCGGTAGAGCAAAGGATTGAAAATCCTTGTGTCGGTAGTTCGATTCTACCTCAGGCCACCATCATTTATAAATCTCAAAAATT
>Ga0257110_1001242_pt1 | contig 12020 bp, 10 predicted proteins | sample LP_taG_7_FD_190184 | JGI IMG/M metagenome (GOLD analysis project Ga0257110, IMG submission 190184) | Marine microbial communities from Northeast Subartic Pacific Ocean, Canada - LP_J_2015_P26_10m | ecosystem: Environmental > Aquatic > Marine > Oceanic | place: Canada: Northeast Subartic Pacific... | reverse complement strand
TAGTTCCTTTTCTTGTTTCGTCTATCCATTTTATGTGTTCATCATATAGAACTGTTAATTTTTCTTTATGATGTAGAGGTAAGTTTTTTAGATTGTAATATTCAGGACCATATAATATGTTTATCATAAATTCATCAACATTTATATATCCTTTTCGTACCCACTCTTTATGGAAATCAACTATATTGTAAGCGTTCATTATTCCAGTTGTAGGGCTTAAATAAAAACCAACATGAGGACATTCTTTTCTTAGTCGTATAATGTTCTTTTCTACTTCACTCCAAACAAGACCTTTTCTTATGTACTCTGCTTTCTCATGTGAACCATCTAAACTAGCTCCTATTTGTATGTTAGGAAATTTTTTCCAATATTCTATTACATCATATTTCCCAGATGTAAGTTGAGAAAAGTTTATGTTGTAAGTTAACATGACATCAGTTCTATCATTGTCTATAAGAAACTGTAATATCTCATAGTGTTCTTTCATCATAGTAGGTTCACCACCAGCAAAATATATTCTTTTAATACAGGGTAAGTGGGGCTTTAATGATTCTACAGATAAAGAATGATTACCTGGTAAAAATGGTTGGCCGTGTTCAAAGTTCTCAGGTTTACTCCATACTTCTCTGGGTACAGGATCGTGATGTAGTTTATAAAATTCTACTTCTTCTTTATACCAAGAACTACTAAAGGCACCACTACATGATCTACATCTTAGATTACATAGTGTGCTAAATCTAACATCCATGTGTTCTAGTTTTGCAATACTGTAATCTACAGACATGTCTTCTCTGATACTTCTTCTTATTTCATCGCTTGTTTTAAACTCTCTAGACTTAGTTATAAATCCTCTTCTATATTCTTTGTCAGGAAAATTTGCTTGTTGTTTCCAACAATGAGTACAAGCAGGATTTTTTATTCCTTGTAAAGCATCCTTTCTAACTTTCTTAAAATAGTCTTGATTTAATAAATCAGAAAGTTTTGGCTCATCACCATTTTCATCTTTAAGAGGTATGAAGGGCAGGTTGCCATTGTTGTTTTCATCCATAACACAGCAGCTACTCATTCTGCTTTGAGGATTTAAATATAGAGATGTAAATAGAGCGGGACAATAAGCACCATTCTTTTCTATCTCTTTCCATTCCTCTTTGGTGTATAAGGGATTATCGGTAGTCATCAGATTTCCATTTAAGCATAGTGTTTTGATCTACCAATTCAACATGTTTTAATTTTTCCTCATGGTATATTTTATTTACTTCTTTCAATGTTATGGGATTAATTATTTTTGCTACACATGGTCCATAATTAGCAGAGTGTCTAATATCATTTTTATCTACATATTCAGATAAATTATTTTCCAAAACCCAATCCCACATTTTTTCGATTTGATGAGATTGATCTGTGTGGCCAAGTAAGTTTTCTTCCTGTGAGAAAATACATATAACTTCTGTAGCTAATTTAAGTTGTGGGCGGACCATTCCTTTCTTCACTAAAACTATATCGTTGTCGTGCCAACAATGTTGTAAATTTTTACCTACTGTATGATATCCTATAATCATATCTCCATGATTGGCTGTATAATTAAATTCTTTATAATCTTCTTCTGTTAAAGGTGTCGAGTGTTTATCCCATTTAGTTGGTCCATCTAGATAAAAGCAACAATTATTACTGTAATGAACTTCATTATCTATTTGATGAAGCAGGTGTTCCAATGTATGAATGTCTGTATTTAATCTGTTCAAAGGACTGTCCGCTATTAGTACTCTATTAGGTTTGATCCATGATGACATCTCTTCTGATATTTCGTGAAATCTTTCATGAAGATCATTTAATATGATTTGTAGTTTTTCCTGTTCCTTTTTAGTTTCTCGAGGCGGACATTTTTGTTCCATTTTTATATGAAACTCCTCGGGTACTATGTAAGGTTCTTTTCTATAAGAGTGTTTGTAAAATCTCCATTTTTTATAGTCCCCTAATTGATATGCAGGATCTTCATTCATGTTTCTGGATTTAAGTTGTTGAACTTCACTATTATTCCAAGCACAAACATCTAGAAACATTTTTTCCCATATTGTCTCAAAATAATCATCATTATAATCTGGGTGTGCCCACCAGCCTGTAGGATAAGAATTAAATCGAGAGTTCATAGTTGCAATTAAAAGTTCTGTCCACTTCTTAGCAATAGGGGTATCCTGTACTTCATATATGAGTTTTGTTCCTTTAGAAAAGACTAGTGTATAAAATATATTACTCATTTAATAGTACCATTGGTATTGAATTCGTTGGGCCATATGGCTCGTCTTTATATTTATTGATATATGAACCGTAAAAGTTTTTTGTTATATACTTTTCTAAAAAAGGTTTGTACTCAGGTACAACCTGTAAGAAATCTTCCTTACGGTGGTTATCTAGAAACATATTCTTAGAATAAAAATATTTAAATGTTTCCTCATCTACAGTAGGTTGGGCCATAAAGTCTCGCATGCCTTGTATATCGCCTTCATACTCTTTCCAGTCTCTTTTATCCCATACAGACGAAATGTAATCCTTCATATCTTGTGGAGCATATCTTAATGACATCCAATCAGGAAAGTGTACTAGGTTATTCCATATTCTAAAGTTAGGAAATCTTTCTTCTACTAACTTGTGCATTCTAGGTAAGTCTAAAGCATTTAGCCAACTTAGTGTAAATGATACTTGAACATTTAATTTACAACCTGTAGACTTTAGTTCTTTGTGTAACTCAACATCTTGTTCTTTATAGTATGTAGCCAAGTCATGATATATTTCCATATTATTAAGAACAGTTTCCCATTCACCTAGTTTTCTCATATAGTCATATGTTTTTTCTAGACCGTCAACACTAAGTCCAACACCAACTCTTTTAAAATTATCAGCCCAATATATTAGTTTGTCTTTTAATAATATATTAGCATTGGTGCTCATATCTAAAACAATATCTTTGGCATAGCCTAGTTGTATTAACTCATCAAACATTTGATGCCATTGTTTAATGTACATAGGTTCTCCGCCTACTACTTCTAATCTTTTTAATTTAGGATACCACGAGTGTCTGTCTTTCCACAATATTCCTTCTTTATCTCCTGCTTGCCCATGAGGCAAATCATATCCTGTATTGCCTTTACCATGATACTTCTCATGTTCTAACATCCATTGAGAACTATGACTAGGTGTACATGAACGACATTTTAAATTACAGCTGTTACTAATAATCATCTGATATTCAAAAGGAATGTCTGGCTCTGTACGCCAATCTATATCAACTTCTTTTAACGACTCATATACTTCATTATTATATGTTAGTCTTTTACTTTTTCTATTATTCTTTTCGTCTATCCAACATGTATTACAAGCAGAAGGTTTTTTGTTTTCTCTAAATGACTCTCGTAAGTCTTTCATGTGATTACTACCAAATATTTCTTTTAGTGTATTCTGTTGCACATACATGTCATTACCACTTTCGTCTTTAATATTTTCTCCATATAAACAACAAGGACGAACTGTTCCATTAGGATTATTACTAAACCCTGTCCAAGGTATTAGACAAAGATTGTCTGGATAATCTAGGTGTTCTTTTTTGTAAGGATCGCCCACTACTATTAACGGAGGTAAACTCATAACTTCACCTTGGTTATTAAGTTATCTATATGTGCTTGTGTAGCAATTTGTCCTGGCCAATATCTTTGTCTTGTTTCTTCTAACCAATCAACATACCTTTCATCTAGTCCTTCATTAGTTTTATTTCTTCTAATTTTATATTGATCAAAGAATTTAACCATATCCATATGAATAGTTTCTGTTCTAATTCCATCTATTGGCTCGTAATCTGAATTTCTAAGAAAGTCTACTAAGTTCCATATTTGTAATTGAGATATTTCATCATCTAATAAATCAAATTCATTTTTCATACAATATTCTATTTCATCTGCTAAGTCTACTCTTAGTTCTTTGGGTATTAATTGTATTTGATAAAAGTGTGGGTGGTATACTCTATTAGCATTTAAGTTTATTCTTTCTTTACCAAATTCCTTTCTTAAACTTTGGCACATTCTTAAATATTCAACATAAGACCATACAGTAGCATTGCTAACAGCAGTTGTCATTGTTAGTCTTATATTGCTAGTTTTTAAAACTGTTCTAACATTTTTATACCATTTGTCTGCCTCAAAACCATCTCTAATCCATTCTGCCTGTGCCATGTTACTTTCACAGCTTGTATGTATTTCTACTCTTTGTTGATCTCGTCCAGGAGGACGCCATGGATTATCCCATATCCATTTTGTTTTTGCTATAAATTTTTCTAGGATATTGGTCTTGTGTATTAGATTTGAATTAACAATAAGTGATCCTTTGTATGTTGTATCATCTTGAATTAAATCTAAGAACTCCCAAAATTTAATGTGTAGTAATGGCTCGCCACCTGTAAAGCGCATTGTAATAAGATCTTTCTTTAGTTCTGGCCACCAATCAAAAAACGCTTGTATGTAAGGATTGTCTTCTTCTTTTATTACTTTATCCTTAAATGTGTCTTGATACTTGTTGTTAGTTTGTATATCATACGGTCCATGTTTTTGCAGATCCTTTGCCCAAGTGTTACTAAATTTAGGTCCACAATATGCACATGCTAAATTACATGTTCTACTAAATGCTATTTCTAATCTTTGAGGTAAGACAACATCGGGTATATCTGATGTAATTAGATGAGAGTTGTATGATCTAGATTTAAGATACCTGTCGCTGACTTGATCAAACTTTTCTGCATTCCAACAATATGAACAACCATTTGGCTTTTCACCTTTTAACATGCGATGTCTTTCGTGTATTTTTGTTGGTGTATTATGTAATGTCTTAGGATCGTTAGGATCTAATTCTATTTTATGTGTAGGGTTGTGATGACAGCTGGCAGTTTCACCCAAGTATAACCATATAGTAGCTTCCATCCATTTTGCCATACAGAAGGAAGCACTTATAGGATCTAAGAATTGTTTTTTAAATTCTTTGGGAGCTAAGTCCGTTCTAATCTTAAATTTATTTTGCCATTCCTGTGAGGTGTCTATGTTCTCTAAAGGAATTTTATTATCAGCAAAATCTTTGTTTATAAGATCAGCCATTTTTTAATTCCTCACTTATATAACCACCGCCTTTTTTAAAGTCATCTAGTTCTGCACCAGACTGATATTTGTCTAGTACTTCTAACTCATCTGAGTTTTCAAGAACTTGTTGAACTGTGGGTATCACAAGTGAAGATTTAATACTGTCAAAGAAATTTACAAAGTCTGATGTAAATGCTTCTTTAAAGTTTTTTCCTCTTCTCATATCATATTGAGAATAAAATTGTTTGAAATCGTTATATAGTTTTTCTGTTTCTGCAGTTTGTTGATGAGGAGTTTTAACAACATCTAGATAATCTATTAATCTTTCTACTTGAGATATCTCCCAATCATTAACTAGTGCTTTGCCTTTAGGATCTAAGTCAGTCCAACGATTCTCGACAACAGGTTTTAACCATGCCTCTAACTTTTCCTTATAGTGTGTTTTCATTTCTTCTGGCAATATAGCTGCTGATTGAAAACTAGGAAATCTTAGTATGTTTAAGGATAGAGTTAGATATTGTGTTCCATAAGTTCTTTTAATATCTAATGACTCTGTTAAAAACTCTACTAAACTAGATAAAGATAGACTGCATATAGTACCCATGCAAACTATCTGATTAATATTTCCTTCTGTAATAAGACGAACAACATTCTCTTTCCATTGCTTGTATATCATGCCGTCCCGAATATATTCTGATTGTATGCCTACTGCCTCATTGCTTGTATAAATGTCTAAATGAGGTACATGGTGGCTCATTTTAATTAACTTGTCTAAAAGTTTTTTCTTAGGAACTAAGTTGGAGTTAATAGCATATCTTAATCTTTTACCTTTGTCTGGGTTAGCCTTAAACCAATCAAATAGTTTCCAAACACCTGCAGCCATTAGTGGTTCACCACCTGTTATTCTTATTTCTTCTAAAGTATGTTGTAAGTCGGACTCCCACCACTTCCAAAATGCTTGTATGTAAGGATTTTCGTCTTGTGTTTTGGCTGCGTCCTTAGCATGATCTGCTTCAGTAACAAAGTGGCCTCTTCCATCACTTGTAATATTTTTATAACCGCCATACTTTTTAATATCCTTCACCCATGTAGAACTAAAGGAAGGGTTACAATAAGAACAAGCAAAGTTACATGTTCTATCAAAACTTATTTCAAGAGTTGTTAGTGCTACATCTTCATCACCATTCATTGCAGCTGCCTCTAGATTCTTTTCATCTGAGACTGTAATTGTTTTCATAACTCTATCAGAGATATGATCTTTACCCATGTCTTCTATTTTCCAACAGTATTCACATTCGTTGGGTCGTACGCCATTCAACATCATCTTACGCATTTCTTTTTTATGCTTTGTATTGTGAATAGCAGAAGGGTTTGTTTTTATTTCTTCTAGATCTATAGGGTGTGAAGGAGGGTGATGGCAACTCGTAGTTTGTCCATGCCCCAACCAAATTGTAGCGTTGTACCACTTGGCACCACAATAGGTAGGTCCTATTGCGTCTACAAAATTGAATTTATATTCGTGTAACGATGATTTTGCCATGCTAACTTTTCACATTCCTCTATAAATGTTCTAAACTCCGGGAAGGTTTCTTTTAAATTTGTTCCTTGCCTTTCGTCTTTTTGTTTAAAATAAGTTGCAAAGTTTTTCTTTGCAAGTAGTTCGTTCTTTTCATCCATTGGTTCCTTAGCCCATTCGTAAAGCCTTCGAACTTTATCAATTTCATAATCCTTAAATCCTTTGAATCTATTGGATTGTGTTTCTTTATTTTCTTCCATAAACATAATACTGTCTAATAACGGTTGCAACATTTCTGGAGTTGCGAGTTTAAGACTCATCCATCTCGGATCATGTAGCATAGGTGTATCAAACCATATTAGTTGTCTATCAGTATTTATTTCGTTTCTTAACTTATATATGTTAGTTATATACTTCATCCAACCAGGTAAAGAAAGTATGTTCATTGTAGATATAAATGTTAAACTATGACATTCACTCTCGGTTAAAAATGTTCGTATGTTCTTGTGTAGTGTATCAAAATTTAATCCAGGTCTTATGTACTCTGCCTGAGGACCCCAAGAATCTAAACTACAAAAAAGCATAAAATGATCTATTGCTCTCTTGTCTGTTATCTCTTTTAAGTCGCTTATAAAGTTGTCCCACAATTCTTGTTTAGGTGGGTTGCAGTTACTTGTTATACTTAGGTGTAATTTCTTACTAGGATTTTTCTTTACATAGTCAAATATTTTAAATGTATTTTTATCCATTAGTGGTTCGCCACCTGTCATCCTAAAAGTTTGTAAGTTAGGATATGCCTCCGGAAAATATTCCCAGAAAGCTTTTAGATAAGGATTAGAAGGTTTATTGTTTGGCATCATACCATCTTTTTCCATCCAAGATGTATCGTTATGATTTCCATGTTCCATTTTATAAGGACCATGTTTTCTTATTTCTTTATGCCATTCTGTAGACAGGTGAGGACTGCAATATGTACACTTAAAGTTACATGCCTGATTAAAATTAACTTCCATATACTTAGGCAAAGGATTTCCGTCTGAGCCATATTTTAATGCTTCTGCTATTATACCTTCTTCATTTACATCAAAACTTCTATAAGGTCTATCAGAAATATTTCCTGTGTCTTCTATATCCCAACAAAAAGAACACTCTTTAGGCCGTTCGCCTTTTAACATCATTTCTCTTTGTTTCTTTTTGTGCTTTGTATTGTGTAGTGCGCTAACATCTGCTTCCAACTCTTCCATTGGAATTCTATGTACGGGTGGGTGATAACAGGAGTGTGTTCTACCTGTAGGAATATGTATACTAACATTAAACCATTTAGCAAGACAAAAAGAAGGAGATACTTTATCTAAAGCTTCTCCCATATCTTTTGTAGAGTCAAAATATACAGACTTGTATGCGCCAGCTAAATCTGCTTTAACTTCATCGCCTCTTATATCTTCACTAAGATTTACTGTATCAATTCTCGTCATAGTTATCTTTGAATCCTATTGTCATATACCTCTCATAATATGTGGGCTTATTCTCTTCCATGTTCCATGGACCTTCATAAGTTAAGGACTCAGAGTGTAACACATTCTTTACATTGTTTATTTTATTAAACATTTCTAGACTGTTCGTTGCTCTAACATGATCTGGTTCATTGTAATCATTGTTACCTTGTATGACGAAGTATGTTCCTTTTGGAATGTTGCTGTACCACTTATTATATATCTCTTGCGTTAAATGTTCTGTTACTGTATTTATTACTAAATCAACACGGGTTTCGTAGGTATAGTTTTCCATTCTACCTAAGTGTGTTGGATATTTTCGACAACACCATTGAATTGCATCTTTGTCTACATCATTACATAATATCTGTGGGTTCTTTAATTTTTGTTGTAGTATGTCGGCAAGTACACCATACCATGCTCCAAATATAACTATTTTACTTGCACTAGGTAAATAACTTTTCACCCAGTCTGCTAACCATAATTTAGATCTAACTTGACTTGGCCAAAACGCATTTAGCATGTCTGGGTTTTCTCTAATACCTTGTGTCCAATCTAATAATTGGTTTTCGTCAAACTTCAACATAATCAATATCTCTTCCTGGTTGTAATATATAATTTAATTTGTTATACCAATCATAGGCTTCTCGGTTAGAAGCATATAATGTATCGAAGAGAGTTGTGGTTTTATGAAACCTATCTCTATCTATTGTATTTGTTTTACCTTGAATTAAATTATCAAGATCATCATATATTTCTTTGTTTTCTTGTCTATGTTTTATATAGTATTGTAATATACCTATGTTATTTACTTTTCTTTGTTTTAAATGATTGTAATGATCTCTGTGTTCTGCTGGAATTACATCATAATGTTCAAGCATAAAGTTTTCATTATTAACCGATGGTGAATTTTTAAGACGTTCAATAGCCCTCTCACAAGCAGGTACAATTATTTCTTCGGGGTAGAAACAAGGATCTAAACCACTAAACTGAGAAACAGCAAATTCAAAGCCGGCATGTTCGTTTTGGTGTAGTCTATGAAAACTTAGTTCTACAAAATTTCGCGGTGAAAATTCCTCTTGTTCAAAGAAATCCATATATCTGTCAAAGTCTAATATAACAGGTCCAGACATAACGCATGTAAGTTTAATATCAACTCCTGCATCTAAGAAAGATTTATAATTGGCTATACACTTATCCCAATTAGCTCCATCTCTTGTCCATTCAAATGTTTCATGTGAACCATCTAAACTAGCTTCAACATAAAGATTCTTGTAAGGTTTTAAAAGTTCTGCAATAGGTTTTCCTTTCCAGGTAGCTCTTGTCATGTTTGTATTGTAATGTATTCTTATACCATCAATATATTCTTGATAACCAGGCTCTTCTCTAAGCTCTAACATCTTATCCATTACTTTCCAATGTACTACAGACATGAATGGTTCTCCGCCGGCCCAGTAGATACTTCTTATTCTTTTTTCTTCTAGTCCTTCTATAAATTCTTTGGAAAATATTTCTTCGTGTTCTTTATCTACCACAAAACTATGATCTGTTCTATTTGTGTGGCCTCGTGTTTCTGTATGGCCGACTTCTTTACCATCAAAGGTACCGTGCATCTTTTTAAATAAGTTAATATGCTCAGAACTAAATGTAGGACCACAAGATACGCATTGTAAATTGCAATGTATTGTTCTGTTATCGTAATATATAGGTTTTAAAAATGTTGTGCCATCAGGCAAGGTTTGTTCTACATATTTGTCAAACTCATTATCTTTCTCTGACAAGCCCAATCGAAAAGAGTTTCTTCTCATGGACTCCAATCCCATACCTTCTACTTTATAACAGTTATGACATTGAGGTATTTTCTTTCCTGTTAACATATCTAATCGTATTTGTTTAAGTTCAGGAGAGTTTAGATATTCTTCTTCAGTTGTTTTATCTAAGCCTTCAACATCATCAGATGTACAACAAAGTTTTCTTGTATATCTAGGTCCTGAATAATTGTGAGTCCACGGAAAAGCACATAATGATTGATTTGTATTATAGTCGTACAAAGTCTATCTCCAGTAAATGTTTTTTATCTTTTATTTTGCTTGCCTCTTCATGGCCTTCCATGGGAGGTTTCTGTAGATCAATCATTTCCCAGCCTTCATGATAAGAAAGTCTAGCATTCATATCTAACCAGTAAGGATCTGACTCGTCATCGGGAGTAATTGCATCTACAGGACATTCCGGTACACATAAGCCACAGTCAATACATTCATCTGGATTTATTACTAGCATGTTAGGGCCTTCATAAAAACAGTCTACAGGGCATACTGTAACACAATCGGTATGTACACAATTAATACATTTATCATCAACAACATAAGTCATTTATCAACCATTCCTTTCTGTGGCATCCACAACATCTGTTCTTGAGTTAAGTCTACCCAATAAACATTTTGTAGATAATGGGGTGCCTTCTTATCTACCATAAACATAAATCTTTGATCGTATATTATTTTACTCCAAAAATCTTCCTCGTAAGTATTGTTCCAAAGTTTGTTAGCTTGTATTGTTCGTCTTTTACCTTGGTATGCGTTATTTAATGCTACATTATCTGGCTCTAAACTCCACCACATAACTTTATATCCTAGTCTTCTAGATTCTTTCATCAGTTCAGGTAACAACACAAAACCTAGTTGCTTGTTTCTAAACTTTTTAAGTATATGATACCGACAAGCTCTTACTGCTACATCAGGATCTCCTGTATAATGACTAGGTTCAAGAAAGGCCATGCCTGCAGGTTCATCATTCCATAATATTAGAATAGGTGTTCCTTCTGTTTTTGCTACATTAAACTTATCAGGAGTAATTGCAGTATTACCTTCTTCTAATGAAAGATTCTGTATTTCCGATATGGCTCTAAGCCAACGAGTATTATTTACTTTTGTGATAATCTTATACATTCAAAATCCTTCTGGTTCCCTGCAACACTTCCCATTAAATAATGTCTTATACCCATGCCTCCATGTACTACAGAATGAGGATATCCTATGTTTAGAAAGTAACATCTTTTGCACTTCATTTCAACCTTTATTTCTTCTCCATTATACCAAAAGGTATTTGTAACACCCTGGTTGCCTGATAGGGGAATAATAAATCTCATTGCATAGGTTGTGTTGTAATCAATATGTTTGGGTACTACTCCTCCAGGAAACATTCGAGAATATCTAACTCGTATAAGTTTTCCTTGAAAAGCGGAATTCAAATGTGATTGTAATTCTGTTCCTTTATAAAAATCTACTGGCTCGTCCCAATTATGTTCGTCCATAGAATAAGGAATTTTTCTTTTGAGTTTGTCTTTTGTGGAATACGCTTTAGCTGTTTCTAATGGTTCGTTTGTATTACACTCTGTTAAATGAAAGTGTTGGACTGCATTATATGTTTGATCTGCTATTTGATTACTAGCTACTGCCAAACCTTTATGAGCTGTCATGTTATCTTGCCAACGATCGTAATTAGCAAGCATGAATTTTTCTATCATCTCATAATCTAAATCTATGTCTAACTCTGCTATGGCAGGATAGTTTCTTTTGTTATACTTTAGCATTCCTATCTATCATCCTAATTAGTTGTCCGCCAATATCTAATCTGTTCCATAGAATTTTTCTATTGCCTACCTCATGATGGACATCGTGAAACCCCTCACCTAATGTTATAAGACCAACCCATGTATCACTATGAGGTTTCTTGCCTCTATGTGAATATGTAAATACTAATGAACCAATTAGTTTAGCAAAGCCTGCTGGTATTAACCAAGCATAAAATATAGACATAGGATCTATTGCAAATAATATTCCTGCCCAAACAAATATAACATACCAATAATATTTAACTTGTAATCTGTGTAATGGT
>Ga0257110_1001238_pt1 | contig 12031 bp, 8 predicted proteins | sample LP_taG_7_FD_190184 | JGI IMG/M metagenome (GOLD analysis project Ga0257110, IMG submission 190184) | Marine microbial communities from Northeast Subartic Pacific Ocean, Canada - LP_J_2015_P26_10m | ecosystem: Environmental > Aquatic > Marine > Oceanic | place: Canada: Northeast Subartic Pacific... | reverse complement strand
AACGATCAACACTCCACATCTCGATAAGCTTGCTTCGACAGGAGTGAAGTGTCTTGATTTCCATTCAAACGGAGCAGTCTGTTCTCCAACTCGGGCTGCTTTGATGACAGGACGTTATCAGCAGCGAAGTGGCGTAGGTGGGGTCATTACGGCAAAGTCTCATCGTGATACGGGGTTGCCCCTCAAGGAATGGACGCTGGGGGAAGCCATGAAGGAGTCCGGTTATGCTACAGCTTTGTTTGGGAAGTGGCATCTAGGATATCCGGCGAAGTTTAATCCTATCCATCAAGGCTTTGACGAATTTGAAGGCTTCGTCTCGGGTAACGTTGACTACCATCGCCACATCGATCAAGAAGGGTATTTTGATTGGTGGAAGCGCGACAAAAAGGAAGATGAAACTGGTTATCTTACCGATCTGATTACGGAAGATGCGCTCTCTTTTATTGACCGCAAAAAGGAGAAGCCTTTTTTCCTCGTTTTACATCACGGCGCGCCCCACTACCCCTTACAGGATCGGGAGACTCCTGGCTTTCGGATGATTGGGAAGAGTAATCGTGACCAGCCTAAACAGAAGGTGGACCGGCAGGCTGTTTATTCTAGAATGGTGGAAATTATGGATGAAGGAGTGGGCCGTATTGTTTCGAAGCTTGAAGAGCTTGATTTGAGAAAGAATACCTTGATCGTGTTTTGTTCTGACAATGGGCCAGCGCCGGATGGTTCCTCCGGCGGATTACGTGGAAGAAAGGGGCAGGTCTTTGAGGGTGGGCACCGGGTGCCAGGAATCTTTAATTGGCCTGGGCGATTGCCGAAAGGAGAAATCTGCCAGGTCCCGATTTTGACGATGGATTTACTTCCTACTTTTGTTTCGATGGGAGGGGGGAAGATCGAGCCTAAGCGGAAGTTGGACGGGATTGATGTGACAAAAGCTCTGGAGGGAGCCGCCACCGCTCGGAAGCCGCTTTTTTGGAAGCACGGTGGTAGCTTGGCGGTCAGAGATGGCGATTGGAAGTTGGTGGTGACAGTTGGAAAAAAGAAGAAACAGTTTCTCCTTTTTAATTTAGCGAAGGACCGAAATGAGACGAACAATCTTTCCGCAAAGTATCCTGAAGTAATGGGCAGACTTACGTTACTAGTTGAGCAATGGGTAAAAGACGTCACGGTCGAGTCACCAGTATCACAGTAAAAATAGCACCTTTGTTGTTGTCGGCACTTTTTGATGATTTTGAGGCCGGGCAATTCGCCCAAATCCTAAAGAAGATCTTTTTGATTCCTAGTTCGCTCTGGCATCCAGACCAAAGGAGCTTGTTTGCTAGATTCTCTCAGCTTTCGAAAATTGACGATCAATCGAAGAGATTCATTTGAGGTGAGTTGGCCTCAGGAAGAGCTTTCTTGGCTTTGGGTGAATTCTTTTTCTCTTCGGTTGGTTTGGCAGAACTCATCTCAAGATGGCTGAGGATTTCCTTGGCTCGGTCGAGAATATTCTTTGGTAGCCCTGCCAGACGGGCGACCTGGATACCGTAGCTTTTATCGGCTTGTCCCGGGAGAATCTTGCGAAGGAAAATGATGTCATCATTCCATTCGCGAACCGCGACATTGAAGTTTGCCACGGCGTCTTTAGAGTCAGAAAGAGCGCAAAGCTCATGGTAGTGAGTGGCGAATAGAGTGCGGCATCGCACCTCGTCATGAAGATGCTCGGCAACCGACCAAGCGATTGAGAGACCATCGAAGGTAGCGGTTCCACGCCCAATTTCATCGAGAATGACGAGAGAGTGTTCCGTAGCGTTGTTGACGATGAGCGAAGTTTCATTCATCTCGACCATGAAAGTTGATTGCCCTTTAGCGAGGTCATCAGAAGCGCCGACCCGGCAGAAGATGCGATCCGTAAGACCGATGTGGGCGTGTTCGGCGGGAACATAAGCACCGATTTGAGACATTACGGTAATCAGTGCGATCTGGCGAATATAAGTGGATTTTCCGGCCATGTTGGGGCCGGTGAGAATTTGGAGAAGGCTTTCTTGGGGATCAATGAGGGTGTCATTAGGAACAAACTTTTCTTCGACAAGGGTTTGCTCGAGAACCGGATGGCGGCCATCGACGATTTGTAGATGCCGCGATTCGTCGAGAACTGGGCGGGTGTGTTGATAGAGTTGAGCGGTCTCAGCAAAAGAAATAAGCACATCGAGTGTGGCGAGAGCGTCGGCAGTGTTTTGGAGGGGAATGAGATGACCAGTGACTCCAGCGCGGAGTTTGATGAATTCATCATACTCCAGCGATTTTGCCCGGTCGTCGGCACCGAGGACTTTACCTTCGACTTCTTTAAGTTCGGGTGTGATGAAGCGTTCGGCGTTAGCCATGGTTTGCTTCCGTTGGTAGTCGTCGGGAGCCTGATCGGATTTCGCTTTGGTAATTTCAATAAAGTAGCCAAAGACGTTGTTGAATTTAATTTTAAGGGTGTCGATTCCAGTGCGCGCTCGCTCGGAAGCCTGCATTTCGGCAATCCATTGTTTTCCGGAGCGGGAGGCATCTCGGAGCTCGTCTAGGGCTTCGGAATGTCCGTCACGAATGATTCCCCCGTCTCGGAGTTGGGCAGGCGGCTCATCGACTAGAGCATTTTGCAGAGTCTCAACGAGGCCTGGAAATTCTTGGACGAGATCTAAAATTTGAGATTTGAGATCCGAATCTGCAGAGGGAAGAGAGGAAAGGTCAGCCTTGAGGTCAGGGATTCGTTCGAGCGAGACCTGGAGGGATTTGAGATCGCGAGCATTGCCTGATCCTTGGGAAAGGCGCCCAGTGGTGCGTTCGATGTCACGGATCTTCTTCAGTGAATCGCGAAGCTTAGTGAGGAGATATGGTTCGGAGAGGAGGGAATCGACAAGGTCAAGACGGGCCGTGAGTTCGGAAAGATCGCGAAGCGGGTGAAGGATCCAGTCGCGAAGCTTACGAGCTCCCATGGGGGTTGAGGTCCGGTCGAGAACTCCGAGTAACGTGTGTTGTTTACCGGAGCGGGAGTCGACAAGGTCGAGGTTAAGTTGTGAAGCTGAGTCGATGAGGACGAAGTCGGCGACATTTCTGACTGAGAGTGCTTTTAGGTGATCGCAGTTTCGCCGTAGCTGGAAAGTCAGATAATGTAGCGCTCCCCCGGCCGCGGATAAGGCGGCGGTCATTCCTGAACAGCCGAAGCCATCGAGCGATTGGACTTTGAACTGATCCTTGAGAGTGTTCAAAGCTTGATCTGACAAGAAGGCATAGGAGTCGTAAGGAAGGCAGTTTAGGAGCCCGCCAAGCTCTTTGGCTTGGTCTTCTGGAATGAGGAGCTCAGAGGGTGACAGACGGGTCAGTTCGTCTTCGAGTTGTTGTTGATCAGCGAATTCAGCAACCGTGAATTCTCCGGTGGTGTGATCGGCGTAGGCAAGCCCAAGGCAAGGTTTCTTGACGGAGCCACCGAGGAAAACGGCAGCTAGATAATTGTGGCGGGTATCATCGAGAAGAGAAAGGTCATCGACGGTAGAGGCCGAGATGATCTGCGCGATCTCGCGTTCTACAATTTTTCCCGGCTGAGGTTCGGTAGTCTGCTCGGCAATGGCGACTCGCTTGTTAGCCTTGATGAGCTTCGCAATATAACCCTGCGCCGCGTGGTGCGGAACGCCGCACATGGGAATATCATTTCGCTTGGTGAGGGCGACATTGAGGATTCCTGCAGCCACTTTGGCATCTTCGAAGAACATTTCGTAGAAGTCGCCGAGGCGATAGAGGAGAAGGATGTCATCGGGCAGGGACCGGCGCATGGCCATATATTGGGCCATCATCGGGGTAAGCTTTTTTTCTCCTGCCATTACTCCGCTTATTTAAGAGAGCCTAGGCGGCGGGGGGAATCGTGAAATCAAGAAAAGCCGCTTTTCGCTGAATTGGCATTAGTAGACGAAAAGTTGCGAGCATGAAAAGAGATCTTGTAAGGTGACTTTCGGCTTTCGATGGTGAGGAATGGCAGTCAGGCTTCCGGTATGAAATTACACTGTTTTGAGAGTGGGACCTTACTGGAAAAGGATGGCGAGTGCCACGCGGTAGAAAACGAAATTCTGGGGCGACTCTTTCAGTCAAAGGTGGGGGAAGTGGAGAGCATTTTGGAAGGTGTGAAGACCTCTAATCCGGTGGGAGTGAATGGGGGGATTTTGCCGCCGGTCCCCGATCTCACCGAGATCTGGGCTGCTGGGGTGACCTATTTGCGATCGAAATCGGCTAGAATGGAGGAATCGGAGAAGGCGGGTGGTGATGTTTTTTATGATATGGTCTACGATGCGGAGCGACCTGAGTTGTTTTTCAAGGCGATGGGTTATCGGGCTATCGGTGCGGGCGGGGAAATCCGGATCAGAGATGATTCTTCTTGGGATGTGCCGGAGCCAGAATTGACTTTGGCAATCAATTCGGGCGGGGAAATCTTTGGATTTGCGGTAGGGAATGATGTGAGTTCCCGTTCAATTGAGGGAGAAAACCCACTGTATTTACCTCAAGCCAAGGTTTACCGAGGAAGTTGTGCGGTTGGGCCATGTTTGTTGCTGGGGCGTGACGCTTTAAAGTCTGATGCTTCGATTAAGCTTACGATTACGCGGGCGGGTAAGGTGGTTTTCGATGATTCCACAGATCTCACGCAGCTGAAGCGAAGTTTTGAGGAGTTAGTGGAGTTCCTTTATCGGGAGCTCGATTTTCCAAACGGGGCGATGTTGATGACGGGAACAGGACTGGTGCCGGGATCGGATTTCACACTGTCTCCGGGGGATGTGGTGGCGATTGAGATCGAAGGTCTTGGAGTTCTGGAGAACGTGGTGGCCTAATCAGTCGGCGCTTTTGTAGATTGCCCTCAGTTCTTTCCTGAAATAAGCTCGGCTTTTCTGCCGTAGGTGGCAGTCCGATCTATGAAGTTTCTTCTTCCAATACTCGCCCTAAGTTCCTTGGCTTCTGCTCAGAAGGAAGCCCGGTTTGTCCGGATTGAGCTCCCTGGTAAAGGCCGCACGCTGACCCTCGCTGAAGTCGAGGTAATGGCCGGTGGCAAAAATATCGCCCGCTCCGGAAAAGCCAGTCAATCGACAACTTCGAACAATGCTGGTGCCGAGCGCGCCATCGATGGTAATAAGAACCCCGGTTTCAGCTCTGGTGGTCAAACTCACACAGTTGAAGGGAAGGAAGACGCATGGTGGGAGGTCGATCTTGGCAAAATGGCCAAGGTTGATTCGATCTCGGTTTGGAATCGAAACGAAGGAGAACTTGGGAAGCGTCTCAATGGGTTCACGCTGAGCTTGCTGGATGCCAAAAAAAAGGCGGTTTTCAAGTCCAAGAGTGTCACAGCTCCCGAGACAGCAGTTATCTTTAATCTCAAAAAGGGTGGCGATGTGGCTTACGTCGGTAGCGATGGGAAAATCGCGATCACAGTGAGTGTGCCAATTGACCATCGAGATCCTGCTCCCTTCAAGTTTCAGAAAGGTGACACTGTGGCCCTCGTTGGTAATGGTTTAGCTGACCGTATGCAGCATGATGGTTGGACCGAGACTTTGATCCAGTCTGCAACTCCGGGGATGGAGCTTCAATTTCGCCATATGGGCCTCACCGGAGATCGACCAAACAAATATCCGCGTTCGCGTGGATTCACTTCCATGCCCCAGTATCTTCAGCAAGTTGGTGCTGACGTTATTATCGCGATGTTTGGCTATAACGAATCCTTCGATACCAAGCCCGAGGATCATGAGGAGAATCTTACTAAGATGATCGCAGAATTCCGCAAGGCTATGCCGAATGGTGAGAGCTTCCCTCGCATCGTTCTCTGTAGTCCGATAGGTCATGAAAATCTTGGTGATCGTAATCTGCCAAAAGGCCGTGCCAACAACAAGCGTCTCCTCGCAATGACTGAAGCAACTCGCGTGGCTGCTGATAAAAATGGAGTTGCCTTCGTCGACCTCTATCACCCATCTATTCAGCTCTATGGAGCGGTTAAAGCACCACTGACGATCAATGGGATTCATCTGAACGAAGATGGGAACCGTCTCATTGGCGAGGTGTTGGCAAAGGCTCTCCTAAATAAGGAAATCGTGGCCTCTCCCAGTCAGCAACCACTTCGCGAAGCAGTGCTTGATAAAAACTGGCATTGGCACAACCGCTACCGCGCGACCGACGGGAATGATGTTTGGGGTGGGCGTTCCGGATTGAAATTTGTTGAAGGCCAGACTAATGCTCAGGTGCTTCAGCATGAGCTCAAGATGCTCGATGTCATGACCGCGAATCGTGACCCCCAAATCTGGGCAAAGGCTCAAGGTAGGAAATATCGGGTTAGCGATAGCAATACTCCGAAGGCAATCCCCGTGATTTCAAATGTTGGCGGTCGATCTCGGAGCTCCAGCAAATCCAAGGAAGGGAACCTAAAATATCTCAGCGGAGAAGAAGGTCTCAAGAAGATGAATGTCCCCGAGGGTTTTGAAGTGAATCTCTTTGCAGATGAGAAAATGTTCCCTGAGTTGGCTAACCCTGTTCAGCTTCAAGTTGACGGTAAAGGTCGACTCTGGGCGGCCGCTTGGGCGACTTACCCCAAGTGGGAGCCGCTCAAAAAGATGAACGATTCGCTTCTAATTTTCGAGGATACCGATAAGGACGGCAAAGCCGATAAGGTGAAGGAATTTGCCAAGGTTCATAATCCGCTTGGTTTCGAGTTTTGGAATGGTGGGGTGATTGTCACCAGTCAGCCGGATGTTATCTTTCTGAAAGATACCGACGGCGATGATGTTGCCGACGTTCGCTATGTTATTATGCAGGGAATCGGTTCTTCCGATACTCATCACGCTGCTAATAACTTAATCTTTGGACCCGATGGTGGTATCTACTGGCAAAGTGGAATTTTCCTACAACACAATCATGAGACTCCTTGGGGTCCTTCTCTGACTACTGGTTCCTCTGCCATGTATCGTTTTGATCCACGTCGTTACACCGTTTCACTAGTAGCTGGCAATAGCCCGAATCCCCATGGCACCAGCTTCGATCAATGGGGTTACCTTTACGCAAATGATGGCACAGGTGGTCGTTCTTATCAGGTCCGTCCCAACGGCGAAGGCTTTAAAATGTTTCCTCTGGTGAATAAGGAAGTTCGTCCGGTTTCCGCTGACGCAATTATTTCGGGAACTAACTTTCCGGATGAGATGCAGCAGAATTTCATCCTTTGTAACACCATCGGTTATTTGGGTATCAAGCAATATGATCTTCATCGCGACGGCTTTGAAGAAAAGAAGTATAAGTTTGGAGAAGTCTGGGGAACACCGGCTGACGAGCTCATTCGCAGTAGCGATGGTAATTTCCGACCCACTGACGCCATTTTCGGCGAGGATGGAGCGCTCTATATTGCTGACTGGCATAATATGATCATCGGGCACATGCAGCACAACGTGCGTGACCCGAATCGTGATAAGGTGCACGGCCGGATCTACCGTTTGGTAAATACGAAGAAGCCACTTCAGAAACCTGTCAAAATCGATGGGGCTTCGATGACTCAGCTTCTTGAAAACTTCAAACATCCGGACATGTATGTTCGTCACCGAACTCGAGTGGAAATCAGTGAGCGTGACACTAACGAAGTCATTAAAGCGACCCAGACTTGGGTGAAGCAGTTTAATCCTTCAAAGAAGGAAGATGGTATTCCTATGCTTGAAGCGCTTTGGGTTCACCAACAGCACAACGTGCGCAACACTGATCTTCTCGATCTCGTTCTGAAATCAGTTGATCGACACGTCGCTCAGGGGGCCAAGACCGTCAGGCATTGGTGGGGACCTGCCGACCCGGCCAAAGGGAAACAGGAAATCGAGAAGGAAGAGGAGATGAAGATCATTCCTGGAGGAGTCAAGGACACGCCCTCGCTGACCGAGATCCGAGTGAATGCGATTGTTGAGAAGATCCAATTCGACGTGAAGAAGGTCAACTTGAAGGCGGGTAAAAAAGTGAAGCTTACTTTTGTGAATCCCGATTTCATGCCTCATAATTTGGTGATCACTAGGCCTGGGACTGCTGATTCGGTCGCGGCGGCAGCAATTGCTCTCGGTGCTGATGGTTTCAAGAAGCAATTTCTACCTAAGTCCGATAGCATCCTTCATGCGACTAAGTTGCTGGAGAAAGGGCAGAGCGAGATTCTAGAATTTGACGCTCCGACCGAGGCAGGTGAATACAACTTCATTTGCACCTTTCCAGGACATGCTCTTTTGATGCGTGGCATCATGAGTGTGAAGTAGTTTTGGCTAGCTCATTTTCAAAGCGCGGAAGGGAAAACTTCCGTGCTTTTCATTTTTTACCGTCAAGCAATATCGCTGATGATTGAACGGTCTGAGTCGATCTGAGACAAACTCAAAATCACTTTAATCCCGCTAACTTACGAGCTTTTGCGACGCTGGTTTCATCAAGTTGTGCGGCAGTCGCGCGGATCGTTTTTCCAGCTTCAGTAACAAAAAGATAGGTCTTTTCGTCTTCAATAGCGACAAGTTTGGCTTTGATTTCGGTTCCAGCAGAACTTTTCCAATTTTCAACTTTTCCACTCTGAACCTTGATAACTACCACGGGCTTCCCTCCTCCGGAAAAGTTACCGCTTTTTTTAGCTTTAGCGACGCCATCGCGCGCTGGTTTGAAAATTGTTTCATACTTCTGGCTTTTCATCGCGGGGTGATCGTAACGGCCAAAAATCTGGGTCACACCCGGATCTGTAAAGATGACGATAGGAATTGATGCGCCTCCAGTCCGGTAGGCATTTTTAATGAGATCTGGAAGTCCGGCGGTTTCCGAGAGATCGACGATAATACTCTTTGAAAATCCGAGGACTGCTTTGCTGGCCGACACACTGACGGCTCCTGGACAATCCACTCATGTCGCGGCCATTTTTTTCTCTGCGATGACAAAAGCAATGGGTTGCTTTGCTCGAGTTGCTTTTTTCTGAACTTCATCGAGTTGCGCAAGATTGTGCGCATCTTTTGGAAGCTGAAATGCTTCCGCGAACGAGGTGAAGCTGAGGATTAGAGTGAAAAGAACTTTCATGGTCTTTGGAAACCATAGAATCTCTTTGGTCGAGAGCAAGTCCCCGATTCATTCGCTTAGGCTTAGAAAGTGTCTGTGTGTCACGGGTGTGAAGAGTAGATGGTAATTCTTCTAGAACTAAAAAACCTCGGTCTACTACTTTGAAGCTTCACGCTTTGCAGACGGAGACTGATGGTTTTTAATCTCCTCATGACAATTGTTGGAACTTCCTTCATCGAAATAGCGAGAGTGAGGGTCCGTCGAATTTTAGTGGCTTTAAATATTCAGCTTTAGGCACTGATGGTAGAAGTTATCGGATTTGGTCTGGCAGGAGCTTGTGTCGCCTTACAGCTACAGCGTGCTGGATATGGTGTGCGTGTTATTGATGATGGCTACGGGGGAAGCTCGCAGGTGGCGGCAGGCTTAGTCAACCCGGTTGCTGGTCGTAATTTTGAACCGAGTTGGGAGGTGGCGAAAGCTTGGGAGATCGCTCTTCCGTTTTACCAAAGTTTGGGTGTGGGACTCTTTCATTCCGTACCTATTTTGCGTTTGTGGTTTGATCAAGCAGACCGTTTAAAGTTTGAACGAAAGCGTGAGCTCGTTAAGCCATGGATTGCTGATGTTACCGGTGAGGGTGTTCTTTGGAAACAAGGTGGATGGTTGGATTGTCCGAGGTTTTTGGAAGTAGCTCGTGAGGAGTTTTTGGCCAAAGGAGGAGATTGGCATGATACTCCGCAGGGAGGTTCTCAGATTTGGTGTACGGGGGCTTCGGGGCTAATACGAAGTGACTTTTCGGATATCGAACATCGGAGTGCGAAGGGAGAGATTCTAACCGTCTGCATTCCGGGTTGGGGGGAAAAAAGGATTTTAAATCGAGCTGGCTGGCTTATTCCGATTGGCGAAGATCTCTACCGAGTTGGGGCTACTTACGATTGGGATCATCTGGAAACTGGGCCAACAGACGAAGGGCGGAAAAAAGTGGAAAAAATCCTGAAGAATTTCACAACACGCGATTACGAAGTGGTTAATCATGTGGCAGGCATTCGTCCGATTATTAACCGAAGCAGGCCGGTAGTGACATTCCAAAAAGGTAAAGGGTGGATGATCAATGGTCTTGGGTCGAAGGGTGTGATCTATGCTCCCCGGCTGGGGCTTGAGATGGTTGACCGGTTAAAATAAGGCTGTCTTAAATCCATTGAAAAGATGGCTTAAGTGTAAAGAGTTTTACATGTAGGTTTTGGTTAAGCAGCGACTTCTATTTGGACAATTCAGGTAAGGGGGCGTTTCCTTAACCTTTATAAACGATGTTAGCTTATTCGCTTCTGAGAATGGGAGGAAAACGTGAATTATAGTGCTCAGTTCTTAGATTGATCTTCGCCAGTTCTTGACTAAAGAACCGGTATTATTTTCCAGAAAAATCCCAATAAGACGCATTTTATTATTGCAAGTAAATTGCGATAATAAAAGACTTCGCAGGAAGGGAACTTCAGCGTCCATAGGAATAAGTGCCATAAGCGATTTTCTTGCCACGTCCCGAGGTGCTTTTCTTTGGCTTGTATACTGTCCAAACACTGCCACCTGACCCACCTGCCTTAAGAAAATATGGCGAGAATATTTTGTAATTTTTATTATGAACACAGCTGCTACCGCCCATCCAAACCGTATCCAACTCACCGAGAAAACTGCTGACCGAATTGGCGTTGCGACCTCAGTTTTGTGTGTGATCCACTGTGCCCTAGCGCCGGCATTGCTTATTTTTCTTCCAACTTTCGGCAAGATCTGGGCGTATCCTGCTTCTCACGCCCTTGTTGCTAATATTGATCTCTATCTAGTTTCAACTTTTCAGTCATTCCGCCTTACTACTTCGCCGCGTCGGATTTAGATCTTTAAAATAAGAATCGTCTTTATGAACATAGAACGTCCAACCCTCGAAATAAAATTGCCGTGTCGTCGCGAGCTTTTGTTTTCGTCGATTGGTTCGGTTTTAATCGTGCTCGGTGTTTTTGGATCGCTGGCTCTTATTTCAATCTCGCTCGCGACGGCTCTTTATGTTGCCGAATCAAGTGGGCCGGTCGTTCAGTACGCGGAGGAAAGCGAGAAACTCGAGCAAGTAGAAGAGGTTTCAGAAAAACACGAATTTTCGCCGAGTATTTCGATTCCTCCGCTTTCATCGGCTCCACTTGACTTGCAATTGGTGCAGTCTCCCAATGCCATTCCTGTTCCTGAAATCGAAGAAATGCCGATGATGGACGATTTGGCTTGGTCTGAGGAAGCTTTTGAACCTTGGGATGAAGAAAAGAAGCGTGAGGTGAAACCCAAACCTAAAGTGGTTCAAAATCCCACATCGGCAAGTAAGCCAAGCTCTGCCAAGATTGTTTTCCGTAGTTCACCCGCTTATCCTATCGGGGCTCGTCGGTCTGGGATTGAGGGTAAGGTAATCGTTATGGTAGGGGTGGCGCCTTCTGGGCGGGTTTCAAATGCTAGGGTTGCATCAAGCAGTGGTAGTGGATTGCTAGATGCAGCCGCCTTGAAGGCGGCAAGACTTTACCGGTTTATACCGGCCAAGAATTCTGCCGGACAGGGAGTGGCAACGAAAGCAGCCATTCCTTTTATTTTCCGGTTGAAATAGGTTAGGGATCCGTTGTTGGTCTCGCATCACCGAACATCGATATTTAGCTAGACGCAGAGCAGTGATTTCGTGAGCTGTTTGGTAACATTAAAGTTCTTACGGATTTATCGTCCTTTATCAGGCGAGGTATTGCAAAACTGATAAGGAGAATTGAGTGTGTTTGAAGAGTGGGGTTTCGATTCCTGGATAGAGAAGGAAACGGTTGCCGATTCACTCGATCGGGTGGATTCTATGAGTATGAATGAAAGCGATGTTCAATGCCCATCCTGTGGCGAGTGGTTTACTATTTCGGTGGTGGCGCCGGAGGATTACGGAAGCCAGATCGATTACGATTGCGAGGTATGTTGACGCCCGATGACGCTGTCGGTCGATGAG
>Ga0257110_1001235_pt1 | contig 12043 bp, 17 predicted proteins | sample LP_taG_7_FD_190184 | JGI IMG/M metagenome (GOLD analysis project Ga0257110, IMG submission 190184) | Marine microbial communities from Northeast Subartic Pacific Ocean, Canada - LP_J_2015_P26_10m | ecosystem: Environmental > Aquatic > Marine > Oceanic | place: Canada: Northeast Subartic Pacific... | reverse complement strand
GAATCGTTTAGCGTCTAAAATTTTTTCGCTTATCTGCGAATACTTAAAGTTAACTTGTGCGGAATTTGTAATATGCCTTATGTAGTAAATGAAACTTGTATTAAATGTAAGTTAATGGATTGTGTGGACGTCTGTCCTGTTGATTGTTTTTACGAAGGTGAAAACATGCTTGTTATTAATCCTGATGAATGTATAGATTGTGGTGTATGTGAACCTGAATGTCCTATAGAGGCAATACAAGAAGAATCCGAATTAAAAGATCCCCATATGGCTGAAGTCAATAAGAAGTATAGTGAGATATGGCCTAACATAAGTGAAAACAAAGAAAGTCCTTATGGTGACGCTTTGAAGGATGAGCCTGATAAGTACAATAAATACTTTAAAGAAAATATAAAAGATGATTGATGATATACCTAGTCCTTGTATAAACATATGTACAGTAGATACAGATAGTGGTTACTGTATGGGTTGTAGTAGAACACAAGACGAAATAGAAAAATGGGGTAACCCTAATACTACAAATGAATGGAAAGAAAACAATCTAAAAGATATAGATAATAGATGATTGATAAAACTAAAACACCTATATTAATTGGTGAGTCACGTGGTGGGTCACATTTCGTAGGCGCTTATGTGCGTGAATACTATAAACAAAATGGTGTTCTATTACCAGACAATGCTAAGGTAAATGAATTGTTTGATGAGTCTAATATGGAAGGCAATCCATGGGGCCTTCATCAACTAATAAGTTTCTTTGAACAAACACGTAATATAATGGGTATGGACATCTTTAATTTATTTCATGGTATTCATTTAGCAACTCCTCTATACATGCAATCTCGTCCTAAATATGAAATAGTGTTTGATTGGTTTAAGGAGTTCTATGCTGATTATCCTATCATAATATTAAGAAGACGTAATATATGGAAACGTTATCTTTCATTAACTTTCTTTCAATGTATTAAGGATGCTTATAGACGTAACTATTCAAGTTGGAACAATTATTACACAATGGTTCCTAGACATAACATACAGCATCCTGATAGACGTAATTCTTTAGAAGATACATTAAAGTCAACTATACAAATACTAAAACCTAACTTTCATTTTAATCATGGTAAAGGTTGGGATGTTTTTGTTCAGGATACAAGGTTCATGGAAGAACATGTAATTAATTATTATTTAAGAGGTAAGTATAATAAATTAAAATTACGTAATTGGTGGTTAGAAGATTTAAAAGAAGAACAATTAAAAGAATGGTTTATTTCTCCAGAAATAAGAGATACATGGATACCAGATGTAACAATTAAACCTTATAAGTTTAAGTATGAAACATACTTTGATAAAAAAGATATAAAAGAAGCTAAAGATAGATTACGTATATTGTACGATAAAGAATTTAAGCATTATGGGTACGAGGTAGATTAAACGCCCACGCTTTCTCATAACACCAGAAACACTTCCAACACCAAGCATTGAAATCTCTAGTTTCATTTTTACCACCTACACAAGAACGTGTAATAGGGAATAAGTCTTGCATTAGATTTTCTTCTTTAAATATACCAGCAACAAATCTTTTGTTTACATTTATCCAAGGTTGATATACGTTATATGTTATGTTAGGCTTATTTGGATTATCACGTCTAGTTTCTCCTTGTACTCTTTCAATATCTTTATCACTAAAGTTTATATGTGGGAATCTATCTTTTACATAATCACCAAATGCCATACGTATATTGACAGGTGGGTTTGCTGTCATACCATCAAGTCTGATAGGTCCTTTAAACTGTTTCATAAAGTTAGGTATTAGTTCATCTAATTGTATAATCTTTGCCATCGCTACTACTGACATGTTACCATACAATTCAGGATCTTTTGCTTTCATTTCTTTTGCTTGAGGCCAGTAACCACCTACTTCTCTATCGTTAAAGTCTTTGATTGTTATGTCATTTAACTTACCATTAGGAAACTTCTTTTGTAATAACTTAACTATTTCTTCAGCTGCACCAGCGTCTTTAGGTGCGTTTACATCATTACACATAAAAGGAAATATCTCTATCTGTGGGAAGTGTTTTAATGTTAAGTATGTTGCTGATGATGAATCACAACCACCTGATAGTGATACTACTACTTGTTTAGGTAGAAAGTCATCATCAAATTCAATATCTTTTAACGCTTGTTCCTTATGTGGTGATTTATCTATGTGTTCTTTTATATTCCAAAAATCAACTTCTTGGTTACCATATTTTAATATCATTTAAATGCTCCTTGTCTTACCTTTCTCCAACGTTCTAGTTCTGGTGTAACGTTAAAGTATTCTTCACTTTTTATTTTTTTAACTGTATTCTTTTCACTAGGTCTTTGAAAGTTCTCGTATTGTTTTTGTACGTTCTTTCTTAAAGTTCTACTTCTAGGATCAAAACCTCTATTTGTTTTTATCAACAACAATGTAATACCTTCTTTATGAGCAATCTCTTTTGCTCTTTCTATTTCATGCTCATTATAACCAAAGATAATATATTGCCATACAATAGGGTGACCTGCTTGTACACCTATTTTCATAGTTTCCCATACTTGTTTAAAGTTAGAACCTATACGATACAATTCTGATTTCTCATCTAAACCATCAACGCCAAAGACCCAACAGTTTTCTCCTAGACCATAACTATATGCTTTGTCCCACCACTTATCGTCCATGTTACCACTCTTATCATTCGTACCATTAGTTGCAACTCTTAAACCTTTACCTAAACCATTCATCATTTCTAAAAATGCTAGAAAGTCAGGATGATATATTGGGTCAGATATTTGACCACAGAAAGTAATTTGATTTTCATAGTAGTTTAATATTTTTCTAAACTCTGGTTTACCTATATCAAACGATCTTTTAATTCTAGGTAGTCCTTCTACCTTTTGTCGTAAACATTGTGGGCAACGTAATATACATCTATGTGATAGATCCATATTAGGTGAAGATAGTCTTTGATTCTTTATATAAAATTCTGCTAGTTCTTGTCCGTTCATTTACCTAATCCTATTCCTGGCGATATCATTTGTTTTATAACGCTGACCATTAGTCTGTGTTCTTTTGAAGGCTTATTAGTTGAACAAGCACTTAAAAATAGTATTGACAGTATAATTAATATTCTCATTTTTTGTATGTATCTTTTTCTCTATTACCACATTTGTATTGACATTGTTTCATAGCACAACTAGGGTTATTTATTAGTGTATCAAAGAAGTGTACCCACTCTTTAGAACCATATATATCTTCAACCTTTTCAACATTCTTTAATGCCAGATGATCGTCTTTCATGTGAAACTCATTCTCTAAAGCATGATCGTTTTTAGGATCATCTAACCAACAACAAGGTAACATAAAACCATCTGCTGTATATGCAGCTGGTTTATGATAACTTTTAGGTTGAAAGGTTAAACACCTAGGTTTTATTCTTATGTCTTTGGCATCCATTTAGCATTACCACATTTGTATTGACAATAGTTCATAGCCTTTTCTGGTTTATTAACTACTATATCAAAAAAATTAATCCATTCGTTAGAAGAATATATATCTTCTAAATTACTATTGTTTTTTACAGCAAGTTTTTCTTTTTTTAATCCCATTTTTTCTACATCACTATCTAGTTCTGGTTGATCTAACCAACAACAAGGTAACATAAAACCATCTGAAGTATATGCTGCTGGCATATGTTCAGGATCCGTCATAGGAAACGTTAAACATCTAGGTTTTATTTTTACCTCTTTAGTCATATTATATCATTAAATCTTATTAATGTCAACCCTCTTATCATTCAACCATACGTCTATTTTTTGATAGTTATAATAGACCTCTTTTATCATATCTTCCTCTAACATACTAGGGTATACCCAATGCTCATCATCTTTACCATGTTTACCCTCTTTGATACCAATATCTTTATTGTAAACATCAGGATGTTCTTTACGACTTAAATTTAAATCAGGATAACCTACACCTACAATTAGTCTAGGTTCTGTTTCTGTCTGTAATAAATTTTGTACTGAATCTTTACCTGTTTTTTCAAAGGCACTACAATAACCTGTGGTGTATCCAAGTAAGGCTGCTGACATAACTAGTTGACCAGACGATATGCCTATTGACATTGCCTTTTGTTCAAACAAGGTTTCTTTTGCTACAGGTCCTGCGTCTTCTCTAAGCGCTGTTAAGTGAGTGCCGCCTCTTATATTTCTAGTTTCATCACAATATACAAATACAGCATTTGCTTTTATTTGAGAATTTGTTACAGAATATTTTTGATCTTTCTGTACACCTGTTGTTGTAAATATTTCCTCTGTCCTAGTGTTAGTAGAAAACGTAAAGTTTTTTGTTCTATCGTATATGCCATGTATTATAGTAGGATCAGTATATACTCTTAAATTAAAATGAGTTTCATTTTGTTTAGATGGACTGTTTGTTGCTACGTAAATTAAGGTTTCTAAATCCTTATGAGGTATTGATTTTTTTAAATCATAATTACGTTGAGCCTGTTTACATATATCAATAGCATTTTTTATATCATCATTCATTTAGCTATTTATTATAAATATATCAGTATATAAAATACCGAACATTGTAACAAGGGGAGTAGATATGAATTACTACTTTACAGGAATTTTAATATTAATGTTTGTGTTACTAACTCTTTATGTAGCACCTATTACTTGACTAAAATTTAGAGTGTACTAATTTCATCCAATTGAAATTTCTATGTACAGCAAGTATTGAAACAATTTTATTGTTTTCAAAATCTATTACTATATTCTGTCCACCAAAACCGTCTATTGAAAATATAGGTCTTTTGTTACCTGTCATACCCATATGAAATTGACCACCATAGTATTTTGGATTAGAAAATGAAGCATTTTTAAATTTATAACTTTCATTTTTTTTAATTTTATTATCCCATAAAGACTTTAAATACTTTCCTTCACACGTATTATTATTCCAATCATCTAACATTGCAACAGCAATTCTTAAATAATCATATCTAGTCATAAACGTTCCGTAAGTAATAGACGCCTCATCAACATCAGCGCCTCTAGGTTTATAGAATACCATATCATGTTGTATTCCTACCTTGTCAGCAAAAATTTCAGATAACATCTCCTCATACTTTTCATGTCCCATTTTATGTAAAACGTAACTAGCAAGAAGATTTGTATTCATGTTATTATATGAGTACACTTTACCAGCACTTTTAGCTGCTGTTGAGTTTTTTAATTCTTGTTCAAATATAGATTCTAAAGATATACCATTAACCCATCTTTTTGATTTTTTAAATTTTGATGAATGTTTTTTAAAATATTTGTTAAGACCTGTTGACATATTCAATACATTTAATAAGGGTTGTCCTTCATACAACGTATTTTCTAAAATGTCCCATTGCATTGCCTCATGTATTCCGCCAATGTGTCCTCTACAAACAGCATGACCTACTATATAAGATTGAATTGATTTACCCATAGAGTTTGAAACGTAAAGTGTTTCATCATTAAATAAATGACCAAATCTATCTACTGGCGATTTTTGGTCAATAACAATTGCACCATCTTCAAACATAAGATAACTTAATAAAGCAGTTTTGTTTAATGCCTTTGTAACGGATGTATCTTCTTTGATAACATAGTCAAAAGATTTAGCATTAGTAGGAGTAATTCTAAAAGTATAAGGTCTATTCATATCAGAATAGGTAATATATTTTTTTAAGTAGTGTTCTAATAGTTCGTAATTAGGATTTGATTCTTCAGGTATTTCTGACCAAGTACCATTCTTATAACTTTTTTTATTATTAAGTTTCCAATACTCATCTTTTCCATGATCGCCACTATATAGAGTTGTAACTTCTTCAACTTCTATGTTTTTATCACAACCATTAATATACCATATCTGACTAAATTTCTGTTCATGTTTACAAACGTCATGCTCTTTAGCAAATACAACGCCAACACTTAATAGTAATTGTAGTATAACAAAAAATAACCAAAGTTTAAACATTATATTCCTATTCCTTCATGTCTGAAATCTATAATTGGCATAAAGTCGTAAGCATATTCATTATCAGGTAGTGTGCCTGACATTTTAACATAACAATCATTTGCTTTTCTTTTATCAAGGAAAGTTTGTAAAGTTGTTCTTAAATTCTTTGCCATTTGTTCATGTACAGATACATCAAATTTAGCAAACAATGTACCACAGACTATTGTAAATTCGGTAGCACTTTCTGCCCTTGCAATGTTCATAATATCTTTTCTTAATTGTTTATCTTTCATAATGTATCCTTATTTCCAGGGTTGAGTTTTTAATTTATAGTTGTTAATAATTTTATTAATAGCGTTCTTCATATTAATATCAATCATTTTTGTAAGAGTACTATCAACTTCAATTTCTTCTTTGATCTTTTTATTGATCTTATTGATTTGACTATAAGCAATGTTTCTAACGATAGCAAGTGTCAAGTTGTTCATAATGTTTTGATTAGCCATAGTGTTATATATCCTTTTTAGTTTTCATTATTTGTATTACTTGAAATAAAGATTTTGTTTTAAGTAACTCTTTACCTTTAACTATTCTTTTTTCAACTCTCTTAACAGCTTCTTCCATCTCTCTTAATTTATTATAAGCTTCAATTGACTGTATAGATTGTTTTGAAAGTGCGATATCTTGCATATTATTTGTTGTCCTTTGTTTTTTTCTTCATATACTACTATAATACCGTATTTTTACATAAAAATCAAGCAAAAAATGGAAAAAAATGGCATATGTTCTTGTTTTGTTCTCTAAAAACCTTTATAAATAGTAGAAAAACACTAAAATTGAGGAAATTATGAAAAAAATGAGAATTTTTAAGTTCTGGAACGAATCGGGTGACGAAAAAGAGAAGGAATCCATGAGTTTGAAGAAAGCAACAATGTCTGTACAAGGTGATTTTAAGGATAAGATCATTGGCGTTGAATATATCAGTAAAAAAGGCAAAAAAATCGTAGATTCAATAAAAATACCAGTTGGACGAAAAATACGTCAATCAATTGAGATAGAAAAGAAAAGAATGTTACTAAAAGCCGAAAGAGAACAAAGGCAAGCCGAGGCAAAACAAAGATATGGCAGTTAGAGAAGGAGATCCGTTAACTACAGGCCATGCGTGTGCTGGAATCACTAATTTAGCGATTTCTTTAGTTAGAACGGTAAAGGCAAATGCAATTCCAGGTGCTGTTCAAGGCACTCCGACTGTATCACATGAAGTTCCACCTATTATTCCACCTTGTTCTATTCACGTAGCCTTTTTAAACAAAGGATCAACAAATGTAAAGATAGGTGGTATACCTTGGGGTCGTGTAACTGATAGTGCTGACGCAGGTGCAATGATTTCAGGTTCTTTAAATGTATTAGTAAATGGTCTGTAAAGTCATATAAATATAGATATGGCTTATTCTAACTATGACGCAACTACAACTAATCAAAGTAAACGATCAAACCGTATTTACAGCGATTTAAATTTAAGTTTCACTAAAAATCCTGCAACTAAAGATGTTGCAAGAATATTTGATGTTCAGGCGATAAAGAGAAGTGTTAAAAATATAATTTTAACAAACAAATACGAAAGACCTTTCAATTCAGACTTTGGCTGTAATTTAAGAGGATTTTTATTTGAGAATATGACAGAACCTTTAATGGTACTCATTAAAGATAGAGTTGCTATGGCAATTGAAAAATACGAACCTAGAGTTTCAGTAGAAGATGTGATTGTTAGGGAAGATGAGGACAATAATGGCATAGACATTATGGTTTCTTTTTTAGTTAATGGCGTAGAACAACCAATTTCAGTATCAACATTTTTACAAAGAGTAAGATAAAATGGCTAAACAACACAAATTAGATATTTCAGAATTAGATTTTGAAAATATAAAAGGTTCACTTAAAAGATTTTTATCAAATCAAAACGAATTTAAAGATTATGACTTTGAAGGTAGTTCAATGGCAATACTATTGGACTTACTTGCATACAATACACACTATTTAGCTTACAATGCAAATTTCGTAGCAAACGAAATGTTTATGGATACAGCACAATTAAGATCAAGTGTTTCTTCATTGGCTAAATTAGTTGGGTATATACCTAACTCAGCTAGAGCACCAATTGCTGATTTAAAATTAGTAATCAATGATGGTACAGGTGCTTCAATTACAATTCCTGCAGGTACAAAATTCACATCATCAATAGATGGTTTAACTTATACGTTTGTTTCAGTATCAGACAAGGTTGTACAACCAGTTGATGGTGTTTACACAGCACAAAGTTTAGATATTTACGAAGGCACATATGTAACTTACAGTTACACAAATGACACACAGGACATAGATCAAAGATTTTTAATTCCTAGTGATAGAGCAGATACAACTACTATAAAAGTTGTAATACAAAATAGTGCTTCAGACATAACACAAAGTACATACAAACAAGCAACTTCAATTACAGAATTACATGGTAATTCAAAAGTTTACTTTTTACAAGAAGCTGAAGATGGTCAGTTTGAAATATATTTTGGTGATGGTGTAATTGGTAAAAAATTAGATGACGGTAATATAATTAATGTAAGTTATGTTGTAACAAATAAAACAGAAGCTAACGGTGCAACATCTTTTAATCTATCAGGTTCAATTTCTGGTTTTACAGATGTAACTACAACAGTTAACTCATCAGCACAAGGTGGTGCTGATCCTGAAAGTTTACAAAGTATTAAATTTAATGCACCTAATTTCTATGCGTCACAAGATAGAGCAGTAACAATAGAAGACTATAAATCAAAAGTAAAACAACTTTATGCTAACACACAATCAGTTAGTGCTTGGGGTGGTGAAGACGCTGAAACACCATTCTATGGTAGAGTTTATCTTTCTATTTTACCAACAAGTGGATCAAATTTGACAGACGCAACAAAGGATAGAATTGTAAAAGATTTAAAAAAATATTCAGTTGCTTCAGTAACACCAGTTATCATTGATCCTGAAACGACAAATCTAATTATAACATCTAACGTTAAGTTTGATGAAACAAGTACACCAAAAACTTCAGATACAATTAAATCAAATGTAGTTACAACTTTAACAGATTATAACTCAAACACTTTACAATCTTTTGATACTGTTTTTAGATTTTCAAAACTTACTGGTTTAATTGATGAAACGGATGAAAGTATTTTATCAAACATAACTACAGTTAAATTAAGAAAGTCTTTTTTACCTACATTAGGTAGTTCTACAAAATATACAATTAACTTTGCAAACTCATTATATAATCCACATTCAGGACATAATACTGCTTCAGGTGGTATTTTAAGTTCATCAGGATTTAAAATTGATGGTGACGCTACAAACGTTTATTTCCTAGATGATGATGGACAAGGCAATGTAAGAAGATATAAAGAAGATGGCTCTGTAAGATCATATTCTAATAGTACACAAGGTACAATTAATTATTCAACAGGTAAAGTTGAAGTAAATTCTCTAAATGTTTCTAATATAGAAAACATAAGAGGTACAGCTTCAACAGTTATAGAGGTTACAGTTAAACCAAATTCAAATGACATTGTTCCTATTAGAAATCAAGTATTAGAAATTGATGTTGCAAACAGTTCAGTTACAGTTGAGGCTGATACATTAGTAGGAGGCTCAGCAAACGCTGGTATTGGATATACCACGACTAGTAGTTATTAAATGAAATGGCCAACTTTAAAGATAAAATATCAAATCTTATAAATTCACAAGTACCTGATTTTGTACTTGAGGATCACCCACTATTTTTAGATTTTGTAAAAGCATATTATCAACTTTTAGAATCAGCAGAAATACAACTTACAAACATTGGCGATCCCGACCATGTAAAACTAGAAGGATCAGCGGGTGGTAAAATTCAGTTAAGTGGTACAAATGTAAATAAAGATGATGGTGACGACAATATACTTTTAGAAGACACAAGTTATGGTGATTTTCAAAATGGCGAAACAATAACAGGTTCTACAAGTGGTGCTACTTCTACGGTTTTAGTAGAAGACGTTGACGATGGTGCTCGTATATTTGTTGCACATCAAAATAAATTTAAAGAAGGTGAATTAATTACAGGCTCATCTTCAGGCGCTCAAGCTACTATAGGTAAATACAGAGCAAATCCAGTTCAAAATATTCAACAACTTTTAGACTACGCTGATGTAGATAAAACTATTTCAGGTTTTTTAAATAAGTTTAGAAATTCTTTCTTAACGTCCGTACCAGAAAACTTACATGGTGACGTAGAAAAAAATCAATTAATAAAAAATATTAAAAGTTTATATAAATCAAAAGGTACAAAACATGCAAGTGAAATATTTTTTAAATTACTATTTAATGAGCCTGCAGAAATAAGATATCCAAAAGATAATATGTTAAGGGTGTCTGATGGTAAGTGGGACACTAGAAAAATAATACGTTGTTTAGCAGTAGGTTCTACTAACACTAGTAACCTTGTAGGTCAAGTTATTACTCAAGCAAATGATCCAACAGACGCAACTGTAAATGAAGCAACTGCTATCATAGAAGACGTATTTAGATTTTTAATCGGTGGTGTAGAAATTACAGAATTAGTATTAGGCGATCAATCTATATCTGGTACATTTGTAACAGGTAAAACAATTACTGGTACAGATAATACAGATGATGATGTAATTATATCGTTAACAATTTCAAGTATAATAAATGAAAAAGTAATTACAAATGATGGTGCATTATATAATTTAGATGATGACGCTGAAATTACAGCAGGTGGTTCTGGTGCAAGCGTAAAAATAGGTACAGTAGGTCCAGGTGCAATACAAGAAGTTTTAGTAGATTCAGGTGGTAGTGGTTATGCTGTAGGTGATACAGTAAATTTTGGATCAGGTAATGCAACTGCAAAAGTTTCAGTTGTTAATGGTGGTGTCACATTAGAAAGTGGTACTGGTACTGGTCAATTAATTTTAGAAGATGAAACAGGTAGGGACGATCAATACTTTGGTAATAAAGTTGTACAAGAAGCTGGTTCAGGTAACGAAGATATTACTGATATAAGAATGATTAATTTTGGTAATGGTTATACATCTTTACCTAGTGTGACGATTTCATCATCTGGTAGTGGTGCAAAACTATTAGCATATGGTTCTGAAATAGGACGTGCCTTAACAATGAAAGTTATTGAATCAGGATATAACTATCAAGCAAGTCCTGCTCCAACAATAAAATTACCAACTTATATTTTATTTAACACTTTAACTGGTGGTATAACTACTGGTGAAACTATAACAGGTGGTACTAGTAGTGTCACTGCTGAGGTTGTTTCTGTAGATACTACTTTGAATATTGTAAAAGCAAAAAATCATAGTGGTTCATTTGTTGAGGGTGAAACAATTACTGGTGGCAATGGTGGTACATTTACTGCATTAAGACTACAGCAAGCAACTGGTACACTTTCAATTGCTCCAGTTGTAACTACAGATGGTAGTTTTATAAATGAAGATGGTTGGGTATCAGAAAATGCTATGAAAGTACAAGATAGTTTATTGTACCAAGATTATTCATATATTATAAAAGTTGGTAGATCAATTAATGAATGGAGAGACTCTTACGTTAAAACACTACACTCATCTGGTTTTTATTTTCAAGGAGAAATTTCTATTGAGTCAAGGTTAGATGGTCAAGTCAGACGAGTAACAGGCGTTAATTCTGGTATATCAGAAATCTTAAAATCTGTTATTACAAGAATATACTCAAAACTTATTGGTCGTAGATTAGGTACACAATCAGATGGTACGAGTTTAAGAGCAAATGCTAACGCTGTCGTTTCTGCTGACTTTGATACAGATACAATTTCACAATTTAGTAAAACAACTAGAGATGTAACACTTAAAACTCAACCAATTACAATAGATTATATAAGTAGAGTTAGACGTAATATAAACAATGTAAATGTCAGACAAGGATTTGCATATGCAGGACCTA
>Ga0257110_1001232_pt1 | contig 12048 bp, 22 predicted proteins | sample LP_taG_7_FD_190184 | JGI IMG/M metagenome (GOLD analysis project Ga0257110, IMG submission 190184) | Marine microbial communities from Northeast Subartic Pacific Ocean, Canada - LP_J_2015_P26_10m | ecosystem: Environmental > Aquatic > Marine > Oceanic | place: Canada: Northeast Subartic Pacific... | reverse complement strand
TTCGCTCAATGTCCATGAGGCCAGAGCGATACTGGCGACCGCGACCCAGATACACGCCATCCACATACATGCCCACCGATTGCTCGAAGCCACGGTTGTTACCCGAGCCAATGCCACGCATATAAATGTTGGTGTTCACCGACGCATCGGCAATGTGCAAGCTTGGGACAAAATCTGCCAGCGCCGCGAAATTGAGAATCGTATTGTCCTGGATCTTTTCTCCACTGACGGTGCTGATCGAAATTGGCACGTCCTGCAGACTCTCAGCGCGCTTCTGCGCCGTCACAATCACTTCTTCCAATTGCGCCTGTGCGGTTAACGTCATCGGCAAGCAGGCTGCCGCGACAAATTGGTATAACTTATTAGGGGAACGCTTCATCGGTTAACTCTCTCTTATCGTTTGTCTTAAGTAACACTCGTCGTGTCCATGGAGACGCTTTGAGTCTCTGTGGACCGCCACTTTTCAGAGGGCTTTCATGATAAATAACCACCAGTCAGTTAATAGCTGACTGCCGGTCAGTTTAAGGGTGGACTGCGCTTTTATCAACTGCTCGATCCATCACACGCAGAAGCTGTGCATTGATGGGCGGCTGCTACCTGCCCACCGAGCTCGCAATAATCAATCTGAAAACACTATCGCGATGCGCGAATTTTACTGGGCTTTTGCCACTTTGGAAGCCACGCTCACCGGCATAAATACCAGCCAAAAAAAACCCCGCTGGTTGCACGAGCGGGGTTTTTAGTCCCAACTCTGTCGTGTCGTCAGCGACTCACTCTTCTACGGTGGTCTCCGCACTCTCGTCTTCTGCTTCGGGCTGAGGACGATCGACTAATTCGACGTAGGCCATAGGGGCTTTATCACCTGTGCGATAGCCGCACTTTAAAATGCGAATGTAACCGCCGGGGCGCTCCAGATAACGAGGGCCCAGCTCTTCGAATAACTTACCAACTGCCGCCTTTGAGCGAGTGCGATCAAAGGCCAGACGACGGTTCGCCACACTGTCGCTTTTAGCGAGCGTGATCAGCGGCTCAGCATAGCTTCTGAGCTCCTTTGCCTTGGGGACAGTGGTCTTGATCAGTTCGTGTTCCACCAATGATACGGCCATGTTACGAAACATGGCTTTTCGGTGTGAACTGTTGCGATTTAACTGTCGCCCGCTGTGACGATGTCGCATGACTGTTTTCCTTACAAATCGTGCCGGACAACCACTGTCCGACGTTATTGAATGTTAGACGCTCAACAGGCGCTCATCATTTTTAAGACTCGCCGGTGGCCACGCCTCAAGACGCATACCCAAGGACAAACCTCGAGACGCCAACACGTCTTTAATTTCCGTTAAAGACTTCTTGCCAAGGTTCGGCGTTTTTAACAGCTCCACCTCGGTGCGCTGCACCAAATCGCCAATGTAATAAATGTTTTCAGCCTTCAAACAATTCGCTGAACGAACGGTCAGCTCGAGGTCATCAACCGGTCTCAGCAAGATAGGATCAACTTCCTCGGCAGCCTCTGTTGCCGCTGCCTGCGCCTCTCCCTCTAGGTCAACGAACACCGCCAGCTGCTGCTGTAGGATCGTCGCCGCACGTCGGATGGCTTCTTCTGGATCCAGCGTGCCGTTTGTTTCCAGATCAATGATCAGCTTATCCAGGTCAGTGCGCTGCTCAACTCGCGCCGAATCTACCACGTAACTGATCCGCCGAATCGGTGAAAAAGACGCGTCCAGCGGCAAGCGACCAATAGAGCGGGTCTCTTCTTCTGGATTGTCGCGTGCGTCTGCCGGCACATAACCGCGGCCTCGCTCAACCATCAATCGGATCGACAATGCCGACTTAGCCGTGATCTCACAAATAACGTGTTCCGGATTTGAGATCTCAACATCGTGATCTACCTGAATGTCTGCTGCCGTCACGGTGCAAGGACCCTGCGCCGACAAAGTCAGCTGAGCCGAATCTTTGCCCGATAAGGACAGTGCAACACCTTTCAGGTTTAACAGGATTTCAATGACATCTTCCTGCACGCCCTCGATGGCAGAATACTCATGCTCGACGCCGTCGATTTCGACTTCAGTGATGGCGCAACCAGGCATGGAAGACAACAGAATACGACGCAACGCATTGCCCAGTGTATGGCCGAAGCCACGCTCGAGCGGCTCCAATGTTACGGTGGCGCGGGTATTAGAGGCCTCATCAACTTTGATGACGCGGGGTGTCAAAAACTCAGTGACCGAACTTTGCATAAAGCACCTTCGATTGCATCAGGGATTGGGGAATAACAGTGTCTCGACGCCAATTACTTCGAGTACAGCTCCACAATCAGGTTTTCGTTAATTTCGCTGGACAGATCCTGCCGATCTGGATGCGACTTAAAAGTCCCTTCCAACTTATCGACATCGACGTCTACCCAAATGGGTTCGCCGCGCTGTTCTGCAATCGCTAACGCTGATTGCACGCGAAGCTGTTTCTTCGCTTTCTCCCGCACCGAGACAACATCACCCGGCTTCACTTGATAAGACGGGATATTCACTACCACGCCATTCACCAGTATTCCTTTGTGTGAGACCAACTGCCGAGATTCTGATCGAGTGGATCCAAACCCCATGCGATACACCACATTGTCCAATCGACTCTCTAATAATGTGAGCAGGTTTTCACCGGTAGCCCCTTTTAAACGGGCAGCTTCTTTGTAGTAATTGCGAAACTGCTTTTCCAGCACGCCATAAATGCGACGTACTTTCTGCTTTTCGCGAAGCTGAACGCCATAATCTGATAAACGTCCTCGGCGAGCGCCATGCTGGCCAGGCGCTGTTTCTGACTTACACTTCTTATCAAAAGCAGTAACACCGCTCTTGAGCTGCAAATCGGTGCCCTCCCTGCGGGAGAGCTTGCACTTCGGTCCAATATATCGAGCCATTTGCTAAGTCCTCTCTAACAGCGCGCTTAAACGCGACGCTTCTTGGGTGGGCGACAACCGTTATGCGGGATTGGCGTCACATCGGTGATATTCGTAATCTTGTAGCCGCAACTATTGAGAGCACGCACCGCTGACTCTCGACCCGGCCCTGGGCCCTTTACTTGGACATCTAAGTTTCTCAGTCCGTATTCTTTGGCTGACTCACCTGCGCGCTCTGCGGCAACCTGTGCAGCAAAGGGCGTTGATTTACGCGAGCCACGGAACCCGGAACCACCAGCGGTGGCCCAACTCAAGGTATTACCCTGCCGGTCCGTAATCGTGATAATGGTGTTGTTAAACGACGCATGGATGTGCGCGACACCATCGACCACCTGCTTGGTGATCTTCCGTTTTGTTGTCTTGGCGTTTTTTGCCATCTGTCTTCTCGCTTTAATATCGACGCTACAAACAGTGATGTAGCTCCACCAAAGTCATCGCCCATTTACTGCCCCGGGCGACTGCCTATTTACCTTCGTATGGGCTTTCGCGGCCCTTTTCTTGTTCTAGCGTTCGTCTTGGTACGCTGACCGCGCAAAGGTAGACCCCTGCGATGTCGCAAACCGCGATTACAACCCAGATCCATCAATCGTTTGATGTTCATAGACACCTCACGACGCAAATCTCCTTCTACATTCATATCTGAAACCAGTGAACGCAACTGATCCAACTCACCGTCAGACAACTCGCCAATCTTGGTCGTCTCGGGAATGTTGCTCACTTCACAGAGCTTCTTGGCCTGCGTTCTGCCAATACCAAAAATATGTGTCAGGGAGATCACTGCATGTTTGTGATCTGGAATGTTGACCCCGGCGATACGCGCCATCTTTTATCTCCACACCTGTTGAGCGGCACATAAAAAGGTGCACGCAGTCTGCTCGTCCCACTTTGGGGCGCGCATCTTAATGATTTGATTGCAAAGCTTCAAGGCTTAGCCCTGGCGTTGCTTGTGTCGGGGGTCAGAAGAACAAATCACCCTGACCACACCATTACGCCGCACCACTTTGCAGTTACGACACATTTTCTTTACCGAAGCTCGCACTTTCATCGGAAACTCCTAGTTCCTATCTCACCCGACCTGCAGGGCTCACGCTCCCGAGGTTGGCTTTTTTCATCACACCTTCATATTGGTGTGACATTAAATGACTTTGTACTTGAGCCATAAAATCCATGACCACAACCACCACGATCAACATTGACGTGCCGCCAAGGTAAAAAGGCACGTTAAACATCACGACTAAAAACTGGGGCAGTAGGCACACTAAAGCGATGTAGGCAGAACCAAACACCGTCAATCTCGTCAGCACACCATCAATGTAATTGGCGGTTTGTTGTCCCGGGCGAATTCCGGGCACAAATGCCCCAGAACGCTTGAGGTTATCGGCCACTTCCTGCGGATTGAACATTAGGGCCGTGTAGAAAAAACAGAAGAAAACAATAAAGCCGGTAAACAACAAAATATTTAACGGCTGACCGGGACCAATCGCCACCGCCAAGTCCTGCAACCAATCGGCGCTATCGCCGCTACCAAACCACTGCGCGACCGAAGCCGGAAATAACAAAATGGAGCTGGCAAAAATAGCGGGGATAACCCCTGCCATATTCACTTTTAAAGGCAAATGCGACGCTTGAGCTTGCATCATCTTGCGACCCTGCTGTCGCTTTGCGTAGTTCACCGTGATACGGCGCTGTCCACGCTCGATGAACACCACCAAATAGATCACAACGGCTGCCAAGACCAAAATACCCAGCAAAATCAGAATGCTTATTTCACCTTGTCTCGCCTGCTCGAGGGACTGCCCGATGGCTGCAGGTAAACCGGCCACAATACCGGCAAAAATCAACAACGAGATCCCGTTTCCGACACCGCGCTCCGTAATTTGCTCGCCCAACCACATCATGAATACCGCGCCGGTGACCAGAGAGGCGACTGCCGTTACATAAAAGCTGAATCCGGTAACGTAGGTCAGGCCTTGGTTGGCCAATCCCACGGTCATGCCAGAGCCTTGCACCAGCGCCAGCACGACGGTCAGATAGCGGGTCCACTGAGAGATCTTCCGCCGACCTGCCTCGCCTTCTTTCTTTAACTGCTCTAGCTGCGGCGTCACTGCCGTCATCAGCTGCATAATAATGGAGGCCGATATGTAAGGCAGAATGCCCAACGCTAAGATACTCATGCGCTCCAGCGCACCACCCGAAAAGACATTAGCCAAGCCTAAAATGGTGCCCTGATTTTGATCAAATAACGCCGACAACTGCTCTGGATCAATACCGGGTACGGGAATGTGTGTACCCACGCGGTAAATCAACAGCGCAATCAGCACGAAACGCAGGCGAGCAAAGAGCTCCCCCATGCCGGCTGAATTCATTGTAGGCATACCATTCGCCATGGATTACGCCTCGACGCTCCCACCAGCGGCTTCGATAGCTGCTCGTGCACCCTTGGTCACCGTAATGCCCGATACTTTGACGGCGCGCGTTATCTCTCCAGACAAAAACACGCGAACACGCGCGACGTCTTCTCTAATCAGATCAGCTGATTTCAAGGCCGCAATATCGATGGTGTCACCTTCGACTAGGTTCAATTCGTGCAGTCGCACTTCGGCAGTAGTCCTACCGATACGAGACGTAAAACCGTACTTCGGCAACCGCTTCTGCAGTGGCATTTGGCCGCCCTCAAAGCCCGCTTTTACCGTGCCGCCTGAGCGAGACTTCAGTCCTTTATGACCGCGACCCGCCGTCTTTCCGTTTCCAGAACCAATACCGCGGCCTACACGCTTTGCGTTACGCTTCGCGCCCGGTGCCGGACTCAAACTATTCAAACGCATTTCGTCAGACATTGCTCTCGTCCTCCACACGCACGAGGTAATTGACCTTGTTGATCATGCCTCGCACTGACGGTGTGTCTTCCACTTCGACAGTGTGGCCAATACGACGCAGACCCAGCCCCGCCACACAAGCTTTATGCTTCTGCAGTCGACCGTGAATACTGCGAACTTGTGTCACTTTAATCATCGCTTTGCTCATTATCCTTGCCTCGCCAATCAGCTGAGGATTTCTTCTACGCTGAGACCGCGACGTGCCGCGACATCCTCAGGAGAAATCATGTCACGCAGGCCTTTGTAGGTCGCCTGAACAACGTTAACGGGGTTGGTAGAGCCGTAGCACTTTGCCAGGACGTTGTGGACACCTGCCAGCTCTAAAACTGACCGCATCGCACCCCCGGCAATCACGCCCGTTCCCTCAGAGGCGGGCTGCATATAGACCTTTGAAGCACCATGAGCAGCCCTAATTGGATACTGCAGCGTGCCGTTTACCAACTGCACTTTCACCATATTGCGGCGTGCTGCTTCCATTGCCTTCTGAATCGCAACTGGCACTTCTCGTGCTTTACCACGTCCGTACCCGACTCGACCTTTACCGTCTCCCACCACCGTAAGGGCGGTAAAACTCATAATCCGGCCACCTTTCACGGTCTTAGCGACGCGGTTAACCTGTACCAATTTCTCTTGCAGGTCGCCTTCGGTGCGCTGCTCACGCTGCTGTTTCTTGTCGTTCATTGCCATCTCTTAAAACTCCAGTCCGCCTTCACGAGCGGCTTCTGCAAGGGCTTTTACCCGACCGTGATATCGAAATCCTGACCGGTCAAAGGCGACCGTGGAAACACCTGCTGCCTTCGCTCGTTCAGCAACCAATTTACCCACCGCACCGGCCGCAGTCATATTGCCTGTCGCATCCGCACGCAACGCTTTGTCCAGCGTCGACGCCTGCGCAAGAACAGTCCTACTATCGCCTGCAATCACCTGCGCATAAATATGCCGTGGTGTGCGGTGGACAGACAGCCGGACAGTCCCTGCAGTGCGCATCTGCACTCTGGACTTCTTTGCTCGGCGCAATCGCGCTTGTGTTTTCGTATTCATAACGGGTTCCGATTACTTTTTCTTGGCTTCTTTACGTCGGACGTGCTCGTCCGCATAACGAATGCCTTTGCCCTTGTAAGGCTCTGGCGGACGGAAGCTGCGAATTTCTGCTGCTGCTTGACCCACAGCCTGCTTGTCGACGCCAGAGATCACGATCTCTGTTTGAGTAGGCGTATCAGCAGACAATCCGTCTGCCAACTGATAGTCAACAGGATGAGACAGACCAATCGTTAGATTGACTGACTGACCTGAGGCCTTTGCACGATAACCAACGCCATTGAGCAACAGCCGCTTTTCCCAGCCCTCTGAGACACCCTTCACCATGTTGGCAAGCAACGAACGGGTTGTTCCAGCCATGGCACGACAGTCATCGTTGTCATAGGTAATAGTGGCGACGTCTTCCGCGACGCTGACACCAATACCATTGGTCAGCATCAGGTCCAACGAACCCTTGCCGCCTTTAACGGAGATGTTCGCGCCGTCAATATTGATATCAACCCCTTTAGGGACCGCGACTGGGCTATTTGCTACACGAGACATTTTTCAAACGCTCCAATTCTTTATTCAGAAGACGGTGCAGAGGACTTCGCCCCCCACACCGGCAGCACGAGCGGCACGATCTGTCATGACACCTTGCGAAGTGGAGACAATCGCCACCCCTAGGCCGCCACGAACGGTAGGCAAACCATCCTTACCTGAGTACCGGCGCAAAGACGGCTTACTGATTCGGTCTATCTCGGCTATCACCGGCTTGCCCTCGTAATACTTGAGGTCAATGTGGAGACGCGGCTTGCCCGAACTCTCGTCGTACCGGTGCCCTGCAATGTATCCCTCTTGCTCCAGGACCTTTGCCACAGACACTTTCAACTTGGACCCCGGCATATCAACATTCTGTTTGCCTGCCATTTGCGCATTGCGCAAGCGGGTCAACATATCGCTCAACGGATCTTGCATGCTCATTTAAAAGTTCTCCGTTACCAGCTGGACTTAACCAGACCCGGCACATCGCCGCGCATGGCGGCTTCCCTTAGCTTGTTTCGACACAAGCCAAATTTTCGATAAACACCGTGTGGCCGACCTGTCACCTGGCAGCGTCGCCGCTGGCGGACAGGGCTGGCGTTGCGGGGCAACTTTTGAAATGCGATCTGTGCTTCCCATCGCTCCTCATCGGACGTATTCAAATTGGCGATGGTTTCCTTGAGCTGAGCGCGTTTCGCTGCAAACTTCTCAACGGTCCGTGCACGCTTAGCCTCGCGGGCAACCATGGATTTCTTAGCCATATCTCTGATGCCTCAGCTTCTGAAGGGGAAGTTAAACGCTGCAAGCAACGCACGACCCTGTTCATCGTTTGCCGCAGTGGTGGAGATGGTGATATCCATGCCCCGCAGCTTGTCAATTTGGTCGTAATCAATTTCAGGGAAAATGATCTGCTCTGTAACGCCCATGGCAAAGTTGCCACGACCGTCAAACTGTTTTGGGCTCACACCTCGGAAGTCACGTACCCGGGGGATAGAGATGCTGATGAGGCGGTCCAGGAACTCGTACATTCGCTCATCACGCAGCGTCACTTTGCATCCGATCGGCCAGCCATCTCGAATCTTGAAGCCAGCAATCGACTTCCGAGATTTGGTAATCACGGGCTTTTGACCAGCAATTTTTGCCATATCGGAGACAGCGTGCTCAAGCACTTTTTTGTCTCCCACAGCCTCTCCAACACCCATATTCAAGGTGATTTTGGAAATGCGGGGCACCGCCATCACATTCTCAAGGCCCAGTTCTGCCTGCAACTTAGGCACAATCTCGGTCCGATACATTTCTTTCAGCGCTGTCATGTCTTAAATGCCTCTGTTCAACTGGGTTCAGGCGTCAACTAAGTCGCCAGACGGCCTAAAGACACGCACTTTCTTGCCGTCTTCAACCCGATACCCCACTCGCTCGCCCTTACCGGACTTGCTATTAAATAACGCCAGGTTCGACGCCCGAATCGGCGCCTCTTGCTCGACGATGCCGCCCGCGACACCGGCCTGAGGGTTTGGCTTGGTGTGCTTCTTAACCATATTCACACCGGCCACAATCACGCGATCACTGTCAAGCAACCGACGCACCGTGCCACGCTTTCCTTTGTCTTTTCCGGCAATCACGATCACGTCGTCATCACTCTTGAGCTTCGCCATGGTCTGACCCTCTTAATCCTTGCTCAAATCACTTCTGGCGCGAGTGAAATTATTTTCATGAATTTCTCCCCACGCAGCTCGCGTGTCACTGGTCCAAATATACGAGTGCCAATTGGCGCGTCCTGAGCATTCAGCAACACCGCCGCATTCTCATCGAACTTGATCAGCGAACCGTCTGGACGACGCACGCCTTTCTTAGTGCGAACAACCACTGCCGTGATCACCTGCCCTTTCTTCACTTTGCCGCGAGGAATTGCTTCCTTAACGGTAACTTTTATCAGGTCACCAACGCGAGCGTAACGACGCTTAGAGCCACCCAACACCTTGATACACATCACGCGACGTGCGCCACTGTTGTCAGCCACTTCTAAATACGACTGCGTCTGAATCATTTTCTCTACTCCGCCAACGAGCGTTTATCGCTCGCTCCATTCAGCCACACCTCAAATCTGAGTTGCGGTCTCCACGATCTCTACCAACGCCCAGCTCTTACTCTTAGACATCGGGCGCGATTCTGCGACCAATACGGTGTCGCCCATACCAGCCTTATTTTCTTCGTCATGTGCGTGCACTTTCGAGGACCGGGTAATGTACTTCCCATACACCGGGTGCTTCACGCGCCGCTCAATCTTGACCGTGATGGTCTTATCCATCTTGTCGCTGACGACACGCCCCTGAAGGGTTCGTGTTTGATTTTCAGTCGATCCCATTACTGTTCTGCCTTCTGTTGCATGACGGTTTTCACGCGCGCGATGTCTCGCTTGGCCTGCTTCAGCAAATGGCTCTGGCCCAACTGGCCGGTGGCATTAGCCATTCGCAACTTAAATTGCTCCTCGCGAAGCTTCAGCAACTGCTGATTAAGCTCATCGACCGACTTATCTCGAAGTTCACTTGCTTTCATCACATCACCGATCGCTTCACAAACATAGTCTGCAGAGGCAATTTCGCCGCAGCCAAGTCAAATGCTTCGCGCGCCAACTGCTCTGACACGCCCTCAACTTCATACAGCACGCGACCCGGCTGGATCTGCGCCACCCAGTACTCAACGTTACCCTTGCCCTTACCTTGGCGGACTTCGAGTGGCTTGCCCGTAATCGGCTTGTCAGGGAAGACACGAATCCAAATCTTTCCCCCTCGCTTAATATGGCGAGTCATAGCGCGACGAGCGGCCTCAATCTGGCGGGCAGTGATACGGCCTCGGCCTGTGGCCTTGAGGGCGTATTCACCAAAACTCACCTTACTGCCACGCTCCGCCAGGCCGCGGTTACGGCCTTTTTGCATCTTGCGGAACTTGGTCCGTTTTGGTTGTAACATCTTCTAATTCCTCAATCAGATAATCAGCTTGCAGCCGCCAAGGCGCTTACGCCTCTTGACCTTCGCCAATCACCTCACCTTTAAAAATCCAGACCTTGACGCCAATCACCCCATAAGTGGTGTGCGCCTCATAGGTGGCGTAATCAATGTCCGCACGCAGAGTGTGCAATGGCACTCGGCCTTCGCGATACCACTCTGATCGCGCAATCTCAGCGCCACCCAGCCGGCCGCCCACCTGCACTTTGATGCCTTGGGCACCTTGACGCATGGCGTTCTGAACCACCCGCTTCATGGCGCGCCGAAACATCACACGTCGCTCGAGCTGCTGCGCCACATTCTGCGCAACCAATCTTGCATCTAAATCAGGCTTGCGTATCTCTTCGATGTTGATGTTGACTGGCACACCCATTTTCGCGGACAGCTCCTTGCGCAGGCCATCGACATCTTCGCCTTTTTTACCAATCACGATACCCGGACGTGCGGTATAAATGGTGATGCGAGCCGTTTGCGCTGGTCGCTCGATTTTGACCCGACTGACCGAGGCTGCATCCAACTTCTTAAGGATGTACTCGCGCACCTCAATGTCGTTAATCAAGTTCTTCGCGTAAGATTTGCTATCGGCGTACCAGACCGAATTATGGTCTTTGACTATGCCGAGGCGAATACCCGTTGGATGTACCTTTTGACCCATGCGGTCGTCTCCTTAGCTTTCGCTATCCGCAACCTTGACCGTGATATGGCAGGTGCGTTTAAAAATTCGGTCTCCGCGGCCCTTTGCCCGAGGGCTGAGACGCTTCATCGTAAAACCTTCATCGACGTAGATAGTTGACACAGACAGCTCGTCAACGTCTGCGCCTTCATTGTTTTCGGCGTTCGCAATGGCAGAATTGAGCACCTTGCGCACCAATGTTGCCGCTTTCTTAGTACTGAACTCGAGCAAACTTAGTGCCTCACCCACCGGCTTACCGCGGACTTGGTCTGCGACCAGACGCGCCTTTTGTGCCGATATTCTGGCCGCCTTTAACTTGGCTGCTACTTCCATCTCTCTCTCCACCCAGCCTTAGCGCTTAGCCTTCTTGTCCACAATGTGGCCCTTGAAGGTTCGGGTAACGGCAAATTCGCCTAACTTATGGCCGACCATGTCCTCATTGATCAAAATAGGGACATGCTGCCGACCGTTATGAACCGCAATAGTCAGCCCAACCATATTGGGAGCGACCATGGAACGACGTGACCATGTCTTGATCGGACGACGGTCGTTCGCCTCAGCAGCGACTTCCACCTTCTTCATAAGGTGCAGGTCGATAAAGGGACCTTTTTTTAATGAACGAGGCACAGTATTTAGTCTCCTGACCGATTATTTCTTGCCGCGCCGGCGGACAATCATGCCGTCGGTGCGCTTGTTCTTTCGTGTTTTATAGCCCTTAGTCGGAACACCCCATGGCGTGACCGGATGACGGCCGCCTGAAGTCTTTCCTTCACCACCACCGTGCGGGTGGTCAACGGGGTTCATCGCCACACCGCGAACAGTGGGCCGAACGCCTCTCCAACGAGAAGCCCCCGCCTTACCTAATTTACGGAGACTGTGCTCTGAATTAGAGACCTCTCCCAACGTCGCGCGGCAGTCGATAGGCACCTTGCGCATTTCACCCGACCGCAGTCGAATCGTCGCGTACTGCCCCTCACGTGCCACCAA
>Ga0257110_1001230_pt1 | contig 12053 bp, 7 predicted proteins | sample LP_taG_7_FD_190184 | JGI IMG/M metagenome (GOLD analysis project Ga0257110, IMG submission 190184) | Marine microbial communities from Northeast Subartic Pacific Ocean, Canada - LP_J_2015_P26_10m | ecosystem: Environmental > Aquatic > Marine > Oceanic | place: Canada: Northeast Subartic Pacific... | reverse complement strand
CAGGCATTAAAGCAATTAACCAAGCAGCAACTATACCTGCCATGTTACTGTGTAATTTCCTAGCAAGACCAGCGATTGGAAGTACAATTAATGCACCGAATATAGCAGGTAAACCTGCAACACTCCACCAAACAGATGTTTCGAGAGACATACCAGTTAACCAAGAAAGAAGAAGTCCTCCTAGAGCTAACGACCATGTGAAAAGTGGTGGACGTGGATTTATTGCCACCATAGGATATGCCCTATCTGAATCTATAATCAGATGACTTCTTTCGGCAACAACATAGTCCACTACACGCTTCATGTACCAAGGATCAGAACCTCCAGACATATCCCAGAGACCCGTTCCAGCCGCATTCATTGCAGGTAATACGTTCCATCCTGTCCTTACTGCTAAAGCAATGAACAGTGCGAAACCGACCATTATCCCATATGAATGTTGATTCCACCATTTGCGGAATTCTGAATGTTCTCTTCGTGGAGATACATCACCAAATTTACCCCTTGCTGCAATCATTATACCACCAACATTCAACCAAAATACTAGTAGGAACCAAGTAAATAGTCCAACATTGTCATCAGTATTAAGAGTAGAAACAGGTAATTCATTTCCAATTTCTTGTAAGTGAGCTAATGTGTACATAACCCAATTTAATGCGACTATGGTACCTAATACATGCCATCTCTCTGAATGACAGAATGAAACGAATATCACAATAATTGTTGCAAACATGGCCCAAACAGAACCAAGGTAATGGTGATTTTCGTAGGAAGTAATATCATCAATAGTTCCTAGCCAAATCAATGGTATCAGATTTACTACAAACACTACGCTAGCTGTGATTATACCAACATTAGGGATAATAGTCGGTATGTCTCTAAACCAAGAGCCAGATCCAGGAGATGTAAATCTCCCTCTCATGAATAATGTTAATACAATACCTAGAGATATTGAAGAAGCCCAAGATGCAAAGAACATAGAGCCAATAGAACTTCTAACTAGATCAATCAAAATATCAGGATTACCGTCGACCAACCAAGAGGTATCATCCAGAGAATATCTAGTAGCACTAGATATTGCGAAATGGAATCCGATAACTATTGAGAGTAATATCGAAGATTCTTCATTCCTATTTGATTGTGATAAAAGTAAAGAAGACACAGACATAAACGCAAAAGTAAAACCTTCGAGTGGGCTGATAGGAGTGAATTGGATAATTAAGAAAGAAAATACTATCAAAAATATTGATGCTAAAGATGTTCTAGTCTTGGTAACTAATGAGGATTCACCAGATGTGTTTAAGATCATACCAAGAAACGCGGCAAAAGCTGCGATAACTGGTAAGATCAGGATGTCTACATATCCGTCAATCTCCATTCCACCGTTTGCGACATAGTCAGTTCCTAGGAAGAGCACCATCAAAGTTGCTAGCAGCGCAGGAACTGGGAGTAAATTCTGATTAGAAAATACACCTACAGTCGCTTCATTATCATCGTTCATTATTCATCACCATATTGTCGAGCCTACAGGCTCAGTGTTGCGGCGAAAATTGGGGATGTTATAACCGTTAGTGGGTTGACTATTTTAATAGTAAATAAAATTGGGCTGAAATATTAGTCTCAAAGCCCCCTATGGCCTATGTCATTACGATAGTGAGAACCCTCTAATTCTATACTTCTAATTACTTCATATGCAGCATCAATTGCGGTAATTAAATTTGGTGCTATTCCCGTTACTGCGAGCACTCTACCACCATTTGATAGTAATTCTCCTGAATCAGATATTGAAGTACCGGCATGATGTACAAAAGCATATATCTCACCCTCATCTATATTGGTATCTGTGCCAAAAATCTTTCTTCCAGTTATTGATTTCTCCGGGTAGCCTTCTGATGCAAGAACTACTGTGGCAGAAGAGCGGGAATATGTGGTGAAATTATAGTTTGCAATCCTTCCTTTGGCACAAGCCATTAGCAGTTCACCAAGGTCGCTAGAAATCAGAGGTAATGTTACCTGCGTTTCAGGATCTCCGAAACGGACATTATACTCTACAACACTGGGAGCCCCGCTTGAATTAATCATCAGCCCAACGTATAAACATCCACGATATGGAACATCTTGGTTACGAAGGAAATGATGCATTGGTTCTATAATTTCTGATATTGTTCGTTGTTCTACTGCGGGAGTATATATGGGAGCAGGAGCATAAGCACCCATACCTCCTGTATTGGGTCCTCTATCTCCATCTAACAAACGCTTGTGATCTTGACTGGCAGGTAGACAGACATATCCTGACTCATCCATTACGACTAGAACTGATGCTTCTTCACCTTGTAAGAATTCTTCTAGAAGGACGAAATCATCATTCTCAATTCCTTCTTTCAAAGCGCAATATGCATCGAGACGAATATCAGTAACAATTACTCCCTTTCCACCAGCCAAAACATCTCTTTTAACCACCCATGGAGGAGAAAAAGAGTCTAATGCTTCATCTATTCTTTCGATATTTTCTATCACTATTAATCCAGCTGTAGGGATTTTCAGAGACTTCATGATTTCTTTAGCATAGAGTTTAGAACCTTCTAATTTAGCACCAATAGAATTAGGACCAAAACAAGCTATTCCTTCATCATTTAATCTATCTGATAATCCATTAACTAGAGGACCTTCTGGACCTACAACAACTAAATCTATATCCAGATTCTTAGCAAGTAATACAATACCATTGATATCATTTACAGATACCTTATGATTAGTGCCTAAAATCGCTGTACCAGCATTTCCAGGTGAGGCATGAACACTATCTACTGAAACACTTTTCGCAAGACTCCGTACAAGAGCATGTTCTCTACCTCCACTCCCGACAACCAATACTGTGAGACCACTCATGTGTCAGCCGATGGAGTCAAGGAATTAATGAATTCTGATGTAAGATTTAGATTCAAAACTAATATGGGACCTCTTTTAGCCCAAACTTATATCCTAATATATTGAATGAACGATGAATCAATGGTGTTACGATTAACAAGAATAGAATCTCTTCAACTAGGTTTGGATGAGTAATTATTTGATCACCAAATAGTAAGAAAGAAGTAATAAAAATAGCTATAGCAAATGGAATTGTATCTAATAAAGGTGCTTCAGAACTTTCGTCACCTTCTCTTTTTAATCCTCTTCTACGTTTAATGAATGAACCAAAAAGGTCACCCACCATACAAGCAACACCAAGGATAAAACCCATTATAAAAGCGGCTGAAATACTACCCAAATCTCCATCAAAAAGCCAAAACCAGTCACTAGAATCAGCATATATTAATGGGTCGACAAATGGTGCATCAACATTATTTTTATTCCATAACTTATGTGCCATTATGAATAAAATACCACTTACAATTCCACCTCCAATCAGCCCATTCCAAGATTTACCATCACCTAAAATCCGATAACCATCGGAATAATTTCTTCCTCCATCGATTATTATAACAGACATTCCAGTCTTATTAGGAATCCATTTACCGAATAACATAGCACCAGTATTTGCAAGATAAGCAGAACCATACATCAATAAAACACATAATACATTTACAAAAAATGATACTGGGCCATCAGTAATGAAAGGTTCAGAAGATATATCCACGACTCTCCGAAAAGACTCACAGACATGAAACCATGCCTCTAGATTATCACATGGAGCCCAATAATTCATTTCCTATTAGCGTCCCGGAGGTTTATGTCTCGAACCTTGGCAATGACTCAAATCTTAGTAATACTACTATCAATTTTGGCTCTTACAGTTAGTTCAGTTTCTGCTCAAACCCAGGGAAATGAAATCATTATTGATGAAATAGTTGAGTGGACGACTGAACAAGATATTGGGGAAAATATACGCATTACCAGTGAAGGTGAGCTAACAATTAGTGCACAAATAACTTTCACATCAGTCTCCAACATCGAAATAGAGGAAGGAGGTATTTTGAAACTAATTGACAATGCAGAAATTATCTCAAGTAAAAGAGCATCCTCACTAAAGAGTATGGGCTTAACTGACGAAGACAATAGAGCAAAAATTATGATTCCTACTTCTATTTATGCTGAGGAAATGAAACTGACCATAGTAGCCGTGGAAGGAGTAGATTTGAATGGAAGTCACGTATACCTAGGAGATAGCACAGAACCTTTACAGATGAGTGGTGAAGAATTTTCAATAGATATTTCAGAAGGTGAACAAGACACCGAACTAGGATTTACAGGATATGGAAGTTTCCCAATTATCAAATCTTTTATTCTTGAAACCATTTCTGGAGATATTATTAGTGAGTATAAAGCTAATAGTTTACCATACCAAAACATGCTACTTCATGGTGAAAATGGACTAAATATAAATTCAGCAGGAACAATAAATATCTCTGAAAACTCAAGTATTACTGGAGTAAATATAGTTTCTAGCGGAGAGATAATCATAAAATATTCAAGCATAAAAGATAGTTGTCCAATAATATTATCGTCAGATGACGCTATAATAACCATTGAAAATAGTGAGTTCTCAGGTAGCCAAGAGGACCATTATCTACAATTACTACCGCATTCAACCGTTAACTGGGGGATTTCTGACGGGAGTAATGATGTTGCTATAAAAGGTGATTTAATAGATAGATGGGAAAGAGTAATTTCAGACCAATCATTAATTTTTGATGCTATTGGTGTTTCTTATGTGATTGATGGTGAAGGCCCTAGTGGTGAAGTTTTAGATATTGGTGATTTCAGCGGACAGGATGGTATTTCATACATTAATGGAGGAAGAGAAAGGGTTGTAGAAATTGGATGGGCGAATGGATCTGTAACCAAAGAAAATGGAATAATCGTTATCTCAGAGTATAGAACCGCTTGGAATACAGAACAGAGTCAAATTCCAGATTATGGGCCATCAGATACCACTCTAACATGGGAACAAGAAATCGATTTAAGATCGATAAACGTACCTTCAATAGAGTGGGTTTCACTAACGATTAGTGGAAATGAAACTGATATCCCCACCGGGAAATCTCATCAGGTATCTGCAATTATAGCGAATAGGGGCACCGTATCGGCAAATATTTACTTTGATTGCGATGTCACTGAATCGGGCTTAGCCGCCGATATTGGTGGTTACCAAGGAGCCAGGATAGATTCAGGAGAAGAGATAGAACTTAATTTTGGTTGGAGAAATAATGACCAAGGAGAATTTGGTCTTAGCTGTGAGATATTAACACCAACACAACTTGTAGACTATGAAAATTCCAATGCATTTGGAGGTGGAGAATTCTCTACATCTACCATTAATTGGGAAGATTCGAAAGATGACAGTTTCAACATGATACCCATATTTATCGTAATAATAATTATTATTATTTCAGGAGGTGTTTATTTCGTCCATCATTTATCAAATGATGCTGAAGAAACAGCAGAGATATTAGAGGATTACAAAAAAGAAAATGTTGAAGATACTGTTTCAGATATCTAAAACCACCTGAGCCATCCATCCAGGGCCTTCAAATGTCGGTATATTTGGTTCTACACCTGTAATAATTTCTTTATCATTAATTTCCCTTAATATTAGCTCATGCAATGTAATCGCCTTAACTTCTATTTCTCTCTCAACTTGTTCAGAATCAACCCAAGAAACTTGGGCTGCTATTGAATCTTCATCTACCTTAACAACTAAGTCTACTAACCATTGATTTTCAATAGAGCCCCTGTAGAGTACTTCTTCGAGAAATTTTACAAGACCTCTTTCTATATCATTATTCTTCAAAGGAATAATCCATACACCAGTTGAACGTATTAAGTGATTAATAGAACCTAGAGATTTTTCTGATACCTGTATTGATTGCAAGCCGAATGCACATTCCGCAATAGCCCCCTCTGCAGAGGAAGAAAAGGCACGAATACCTATGTCCGCAGTTGTAGGAAGAATCCACCAAGACATACTATGCGTCACTCAAACTGATTGCATAGTTCGCCTTGACTAGGGAAACTCACAGGATCTTTAGGATTGGTATTCCATTTATTTTCACATTTATTGAAGGCCCCATCACCATCTGAATCAATATTAGCATCAGCTGCATCATATGGGTCGAAATTAAAGAAATATTCCCATCCTGCCCACATTCCATCACCATCTTGGTCTTGGTGATAAACTTCAGAACCATCATTCCATTGGTCACCATCAGTATCATTTAGGATAGGGCTAGTACCATTCTGCATTTCTTCATAGTTAGTATAATTTTCAAGATCATCATAGAACTTATTACCATATTCAGTCATTGGATCTATGTGACATTCAGCATTTTGTTGATCATTCCATCCTGGACAATAACGGTATAGTAAGTTAGTTCTATTCAGGCCATCACTATCAAAATCTTCTTGTCCGTCGTCAATCCCATCTAAATCTGAATCTACCATTGAAGGATCCATTGGTCCTCTAGCTCCTAGAGCATTCAGAGAATTATTGTCAACTATCCCCAAAGAAATAGCTTCACCAGAGTAAAATACTTCCCAACCATCAGGTAATTTATCACCATCTGTGTCATCATTAACTGGGTTAGTATTCCATCTATCTGGTGCTTCAAGTTGATTCATTAGAGTATCATTATCGATATCATATATGTTGTCATTCAAAGAACCGTAAGCAGGATCTAAAGCCCATCTTCCATTATTAGGTATAACAAAACCGGAGAGATTCATCTCATGAAGGAAATATTTAGGATCCATAACTCCATCGCCATCTCTATCACCAGAAGTAGAAAAACCTTGAACATAGTTTGTCCAAACCCATCCACCGGGACCTAATCCACACTCGAACATATTATCGCAACCAGGAGGTAACCAATTTGTACTACTAATCCAAAGACTATGGCTGTTAGTATTTTGTTGAACAGAAAATACTTGCATTTCCCATCCATCCGGTTGCCCATCTCCATCTGTATCATTGATTAGAGGATTCGTTGCTGCCTGCCAAGGTCTTGGGATGAATAACACTTCGCCACCATCATCTAATCCATCACCATCACTATCAGCATTATTCCCATGAGTAATGTATTGATCTTGACCATCAACAACCTCTTCACCATCTGCTAAACCATCATTATCTGTATCGAATGATGATGCATTAGTGAAGTACTGTTCGGTTACATTCCAATAGAAACCATCCATAGCTTCTGTGAAATCTTCTAAACCATCACTATCGGTATCTCTATCTGTGGCGTTAGTGAAGGTTTCGTAATATTCTACTGAGTCGGAAAGGCCGTCACTATCAGTATCAAATACACCGGGGTCGCTTCTAACAAGGACATCTTTCACTCCATTATCAACAACTCTAATCGTCCAACCAATTACTTCTATACCATCAATCAAACCATCGTTATCAGTATCAGCAATCAATGGATTTGTGGACCTACCGTCAGTAATTCCATCGCCATCTCTATCTCGGGCATTATACTCATCTAAGTTCGTAAAACGTTCATCTTGTTCAACAACTATAGCTAAATCTTGTGTCCTAGTCAAAACTTCATCACCTAAATTAACATTGATTTCATAAACCCAACCTTCTGTCAAAGTTTTTACTGGAATATTTACATATACGCTATTCTGGACAGTTCTAACCCAAAGTATAGTTTTGTTAACAGGAACATATTCGCCTAATTCAACAGAAATTAGGTGTACAGTACTCACTCCTACAAGTTCATCAAATCTAACACCACCATCACCATCAGCGTCATAACCATCAAAATCAGGATCTTCTAGTGCGTTTGCGCCATCATCATTAGGATGAATTCCACTCAAATGTTCCCAACCATCAGGCATTCCATCATTGTCAGTATCTGCAAGTAATGGGCTAGTGAAATTTTCAGGACCCCAAGTGTAAGCAACTTCATATTCTTCTACATTGTTAAGGCCATCTTCATCTCTATCACCATAAGCATCAGTGGCATTAGCTGGATTCAAGAATCGTTTTGAATCTTGATCTAATGCATAGCAATACTCGTATCCATCGGGCATACCATCTCCATCAGAATCCCAATCACCAGGGCCATTTAGACGACCATCTCCATCCATATCTTCTTCGAACCAAGTCATATCACCCGGACCAGACATATACTCATGATAGGGTGCTTTGAGTGTTAATGTTCCAAATTGAGTTACTCCACAATGAACTGATAAATCTATATTTCCAAAAGCAATTTCATATCTATCTGCTATTAAATCCCCATCGCTATCTTCTGCTAAAGGATTTGTATCGTATCTTTCCTCAACGAAGTTTCTCAGACTATCCGGTTCAGGTTGTTCTAAATCTAATAGTGCATCACAAGAATGACCAAACTGATTACCCATCTGATCAAAAACCGTAGCTCCTATATCCGCTTTAATTTGGGCTTTAATATCAGGTGTTAGTAAATAACAATCCCAGTTACCATCTAGTGGATCAAGAAGTTTAATTGAACCTTGAGGAGTTTCTACGGTGTAAGTGTAAAGTGATTCCCAGCGATCATTTAAGCCATCGCCATCTGAATCTTGAAGATTAGGATTTGTACCCAAATTGGCTTCATCGACATTGATTAGTCCATCTCTATCTGGGTCACCGAATGGGCCATTGTCCGGATTAGGGAACGTCTCATTTAGTTCTGTATTATCCTCATTCTGATCAGGTTGTGTAGTTTGAGGATCAGGAGCAGCTGCTTCTCCACTATCTAAAGGATCAAGCCCATTATCAATTTCCCAGCCATCTTCTAAACCATCATTATCAGTATCTGAAAGTCTCCAATCAGTCCCATATAGGGTTTGTTCCATCCTATCTGGTAGACCGTCACCATCAGTATCTAACCCTGCAATATGGCCTTCGGAATCTTGAGTTTCAATATCTACTGAACCATCTTCCCAACCGGAGACAGTAGCTAATCCTGCTCCAATTATTGTGTAAAATCCTGCTAAAATTAATGTTGCAGATATTGCTGCAACTGCATATTGATTGTGTGTGAGAGCCAATTAATCACCTCGCCCCCCATAGGGGGTGTACAGTTGTCTCTAGGATATGATATAATGTTTCATTCCTGTTGTGCAGAGATTTATTGCCGTACAATCTCTGAGAATGACATTAGTTTTATCACATTAGTACCCGATTCTATTCTAAATTCGGACTTTACACGGCGGCCATAGGCCCTCTCCCAACAACCACTTAGGACACCACAAAATATTGCAGGATGGAAACAAGATGAGAAAAAAATTTCAATACCGCCATAATCATCAATTGGCTTTACAGAATCTATTGAACCGAGACCATTCATGGCAAGATGTCTTCGACCAACACCTATCCAGTCATGTTCTTTTGATATGATGATATGATGCCCTTGGTTGAAAAAAATTTCTCTCATTGTATCGGAGAAAATTGTCCATAATTTACTATATTTTTCATCAAGTCCTTCCCACAAATAAGAATCTTTACGGCCCTCATGAACCTCATCGATATATGGTAAAAAGTAAGTTTCAAAACGGAGAATTAAATCTTGATGAATCATAGCCCTTCTCACACCCATTATTGACCATTCTCCGTTATCATCAGCAAGTAATGTATCCCAATAATCACCATCTTGTAGAGAAGATATAACTAAATTATGAGCCCATGGACTAGATATTTTTTTAGGCAGAGGTATACTTAAATCATCAATCGATAAACTCAATATCAGACTCTCTGAAGTATTCTGATTCCATCGAAAACGATGTCGTTGATTAGTAGAGTATTCCCAATTAGCAGAAAATAAACCTGCACAAATAGGGCCATTAATTGGATTATTAATAAGAATCCTAGTCTCATCCTTGTCATTATCAATTAATTCAAATGAGCCTAAGCCTCTTTCTTGCCAATCTAATACCATATTCTTCCATTTCATTGGATTTCTACCAGAATAGGGTTTAATCTTTGAATCTATCATAAGCCATTCTTCTGATTCAGAAGAAGAATGTGCTAAACGTCTTCCAAGACTTTGACCACTTCTACTCTCAAGTCCTGCAAAAAAGAGTTCGAAAGAATCTACATCAACTTTCCAAACTAGATTATTATTTCTCTTTGAATCAATAATTAAACCATTTGATTGAAGTTCCCATCTATTTTTTATCCTTTCAGATGATTTAGGGATTTTATTTTTCGAACTAAAAAATCTCATCAGATCAACTACACAAAAATCTTTCAATTCTAAGGAATGCTTCTTCCAAAACCGAAATAGGAGGTAGACACACCATTCTGAAATGACCCGCCCCAAATTCAGGAGAAAAACCTGAACCATGAACGACTAATACATGTTCTTCATGTAATAAATCCAATACCCACTTTTTATCATTTTTGTAATGCTCAGGATTAGTTAATCTCACAAATAAATAGAATGCCCCTGTAGGACTTTCGCATGAAATACCATCTATTTCTTTGATTCTTTTAAGGCAATAGTTCATCCTCTTCTCTGTTAATTTACGATGTACAGAGAGCCAATCATGAGAGTTTTTTAGACCTGCTAAATACCCATATTGTGCTGGCGTAGACGCACAAAGACGACTTCTGAGAATTCTTTCGACTCCATCCCTAACTAGGGCAAGTCTGTTATCAGGATCGTGCCAAGCCATATATCCAATGCGCCAACCAGGTGCAAAGTATACTTTAGATACCCCATTAAGTGTGATTACAGGGACACTTTCAGAAATTGAGGCAACAGAGACAAATGAATCTTTAAAGTCCAAACCATCATATATCTCATCTGCAATTATAGTACATTTTGGCCACTCTTTTGCAATTCCAATCAATTGTTCTATTTCTGATTTAGTGGCAATATTACCAGTGGGGTTATTAGGATTAATCAACACTAATAATTTAACAGAATCATTCATTTTTTGACGTATGTCATCTAAATCTATCTTCCAATTATCAGAGGATTTAAGTCTATATTCTACTGTTTTCGCGCCATACATCTGTGGATATGCCATATACGGCGGATAATGTGGCCCTGGAGCTAATACAGTATCATTTTCTTGAAGGAATGCTGCAAAAATAATTTGTAATGCTTCAGTCACACCATGTGTCACGTAAACATCATCATCGCTACAACTCCAACCTTTGGATGATTCAGAAATAGATATTGCCTCTCTAAGTTCATCTAATCCATAAGAGGGACCGTATCCATTGTCTTGTCTATCCAAAGCATCTTTGTATCCTTCAATCATATGTTTTGGCGTAGGAAGGCCATCATATGCTAGTGGGTCACCAATATTCAGTCTGATGATTTTATGACCTTGTTTCTCTAATTCAATCGCAGGAACTACGACATCTCTAATTGCATACTCAATAGATGAGGCTCTTTTAGAGACCTCAACTTGCTCCACCATGTCTGCGCGAAGATGTGAAGTTTCATGAACCAAACGGATGGTTGATCAGATATCTAATAATTTTCTAGCAGCATTTAGAGCATCAGGGATTCCTTCAGGATTAGACCCACCGCCTTGAGCGAAAGTGGGTCTGCCTCCACCACCACCGTTAATATGAGACGATATTGACTTAAGAATCTCTACAGAATTATACATTTCAGAAGCTTTGGTATTTTCAGTTGTAGCAACGATTATTTTTCCGCCACCATCACGACTCCCTATAATTGCCAAAGTAGGGTTAGATTCGTCCCTAGTTAATTCAGAAAGCATCTTCATAAGTTGCTTTGAGTCCCCATCAGATTCCATAATAACGTATCGAATACCATCTCTCTGAAATGCTTCATCTCCTCCACCACTAGTTCTCAGTCTAACTATTTCTGCCTCTAGACTAGAAATCTTCTTTTGTTGAGATTTCCATTCCTCAAAGAATTTTGAAACCGCTTTAGGAAGATCATCGGATTGCACACCGAGAATTTCAGAGGCTTCACTAAGAATTCGTTCCTGATGCCTTGCATGTTCACGCGCCGTATCACCTGCCACGATTTGCAGACGCTCCACCCCGTCTTGGACTTGACTAGACCGTACTATCCTTAATTCGCCGACTTTTCCAG
>Ga0257110_1001229_pt1 | contig 12055 bp, 12 predicted proteins | sample LP_taG_7_FD_190184 | JGI IMG/M metagenome (GOLD analysis project Ga0257110, IMG submission 190184) | Marine microbial communities from Northeast Subartic Pacific Ocean, Canada - LP_J_2015_P26_10m | ecosystem: Environmental > Aquatic > Marine > Oceanic | place: Canada: Northeast Subartic Pacific... | reverse complement strand
GCACTTAAAACAAATCAGTTGCGACGACCACCACCTTGAAGGGCAATGATCAAACGCAAGATGAAGATGAACAGATTGATATAGGTGAGATACATTCCCAGCGCACCTGCGAGGTATTGATCATCGCGATAGGTGCGAGGCATTGTGTAGAAGTCCACGAATGCCATTCCCACAAACAACACGGTTCCAAATCCTGCAATCGCAAGATTGGTAGCTGCAAAGATCCCAGGAATGAAGAAACCGGCAACAAAGATGCCGACCATTGCGATCAATAGGCCGATCAAGCCGAAGCCCACCACTGCAGTGAGCGCTTGACCCACGCTGTCACTCATGCGCCGACCAACGATGGAGGCAATCGCAAAGGTGAGGCCCGTTGCGAGCGCAGCGATGCCAATCGAGGCAACACCGGCAACCGCAACGGCTTGCACCACCAGACCGGTAAGCGTGAAGCCCGTAAGCAAACTAAAGGCCGCCATCAATGGCAACGCAGTACCGTTATTGCCTTTTTTGGCGGCATTCTGTGCAACGAAGAACAGAATGAACCAAGGAATAATCGCAATCATCGACAGCCCATTGAAGGCTGGTCCCATGGCAGCCATGGTGGACATGCCGCCAAGTACACCTGCGGCGGTGAGCACCATGCCGCCGCCTACATAAGGCAGGGCTTTATTGACAACATTGGGGCCAACAAGAGCACTGGATTGTGCCTCGCGGATGGCCTCTTGAAAATTACTGCTGGCTGGCATGCCTTTCACTCAAGACTGAACATATCCTGACAGCGCTTTTAACGAATGGCCTGCACCTGAAGTGTGGATCCCCCTATCGATTTCAAGCAGATCGATTCCGAGCAGGTGGAACAACAAGCCTGCCACGCTGATTTCTACGCAGAGTTATTCAACCTCAGGGCCCGGGAGCAGGCTGATACCAGCACCTGTTTGTGGGTGAGCTTGTTCATCAAAGCTGGCATAGGCCTCCACCACGCGCTGCACCAGCGGGTGGCGCACCACATCAGCTGCGGTGAGATGGCAAACAGCAACACCGGCCACACCGGCCATCACCTGAGCCGCTTCCACCAAACCACTCAACTGCCCAGGTGGTAGATCCTGCTGCGTGACATCACCGGTCACCACCATGCGTGAGCGCTCCCCTAGACGCGTGAGCACCATTCGCATCTGGGCTGGCGTGGTGTTTTGAGCCTCATCGAGAATCACAAACGCGCCGGCCAGGGTCCGACCTCGCATATAAGCCAAAGGAGCCACTTCAATCACACCTCTCTCGAGCAAGGAGGTGGTTTTCTCAGGTCCAAGCAGGGCATGAAGAGAGTCGTACAGGGGCCTGAGATAGGGATCAATTTTTTGCTGCAAATCGCCGGGAAGAAAGCCAAGACGTTCGCCAGCCTCCACAGCTGGCCGCGTCAAGATCAGCCGCTCAACCTTTCGATCCATGAGCATGCGCACGGCCAATACCGCCGCGAGAAAGGTTTTTCCCGTACCGGCAGGCCCGAGAGCAAACGTGAGGTCATGGCGCTCCATCGCATCCACATACTTCTTCTGACGCAAGGTGCGCGGGCGCAACAGGTTGCCCTTTTGGCTGCGGGCGAGCACCTGATCGCCCATGGCGACATGGTCTTCAGCTTGGCCCGTATTTAAAGCACCGAGCGCTGATTGAAGATCAACCTGAGACACCGCTTGGCCGTCTTGCCAGATCGGCCGGACCAACTCAACCACCGCTGCGGCGCGTTCAATCTGGACAAGACTGCCTGACATTTCAAGCTGAAGACCCCGCATCACAAGAGATGCACCAGTGAGGGCCTCCAGTTGATGCAGGGTCTGTTCAGCCGATCCTGCTAGGGCAAGAGCGGCTTCAGAATGGGGGAGATCAAGGACGAAGCGACCTGTTGCGGCAGCTTCGGGCATGGATTTGATCAGCTTTCGGTGGATTCAGAGGCTGCTGCTGCTTCTGCAGCCTTGGCTTCTGCCGCATCTTTCGCAGCCTGCTTTACCGCAGCTTCGCGGGCAGCAGTCTGCTTCAGCTTGCCAATGGTCTCAGCTGGTCGCACTTTCTTTTCGAGCAGTCCGCCCTTCTCGAGCAGGAACCGAACGGCATCAGTGGGTTGAGCACCCTGGCTGAGGCGCACACGCAAGGCCTCAGCGTCGAGCCGGGTCTCCTTGGTGCGTGGGTTGTAGAAACCCAGCTCCTGAAGGGGGCGGCCATCTCGGCGTGACGTGCTGTTGCAGGCCACGAGGCGGAAACTCGCTTCCCGCTTCTTACCGAACCGCTTCAGGCGGAGCTTGATCATCGTGGCGCTTGCTTAAAGGTGGAATTCAGCGCAGCAAAAAGTCGCGCTAAGCAACCAACTTACCGTGCCGCGGACTCAAAGCTGGCCAAAACCCTTCTTTTTTTTGTATGGACGCTGCCTGCGGGGAGCCGCTCCAGGCTGCCCAGCGGGCATACCACCACCCATTCCAGGCAGCCCCGGCATTCCTGGCATGCCAGGCATCCCGCCACCCATTCCAGGCATTCCGGGCATTCCGGGCATTCCGCCACCTTTGGTCATCTGCTGCATAAATCCGCGCATTTTTTGGAAATCCGCGAGCACCTTGTCAACATCCGCCGCTTGGTATCCACTCCCAGAGGCAATCCTTCGGCGTCTCGAGGGTTGAGCCGCCAACAACTCGGGCTGGGTGCGCTCCGCGGCTGTCATCGAACCGATCATCGCTTCGATTTTTATTAATTGCTGCTCTCCCTGCTTGAGCATGCCGTCGTCGATTTTGTTCATACCCGGGATCATTTTCATCAACCCCCCAAGGGAGCCCATGCGCTTGATCAAGCGCATTTGCTGCAAGAAGTCGGAAAAATCAAACGACGCCTCCTGCAACTTTTTCTGCATTTTTTCAACGTCAGCGAGTTCAACCTCCTTCTGCGCCTTCTCCACCAGCGTGAGCACATCGCCCATCCCGAGGATGCGACTCGCCATCCGCTCGGGATGGAAAGGCTGAAGAGCCTCAACTTTTTCGCCCGTACCGATGAATTTGATCGGCTGACCACTCACCTTGCGAATCGACAGGGCCGCGCCACCGCGGGAATCACCATCGAGCTTGGTGAGCACAGCTCCGGTGATCCCCACCTGATCGTGGAAAGCACGGGTGAGCTCAGCCGCCTCCTGGCCAATCATCGAATCCACCACCAACAGCACCTCATCGGGCTGAACGGCGCTGCGAATCCGCACCATCTCCTCCATCATCTCGGAGTCGATTTGCAGACGGCCAGCGGTATCAACCAACAGGGTGTCGTAACCCTCCTCTTTGGCCTTCGCTAAACCAGCCGCTGCGATGTCCTCAGGCTTCGCCTCGATCCCGAGACTGAACACATCCACACCAATCTGAGCGCCGAGAGTCTTCAACTGCTCAATCGCAGCAGGACGATAAACATCAGCCCCAACCATCAAGGCCTTACGTCCCTGATCCTTGAGGTGGAGCCCCAACTTGGCCGTCGCCGTGGTTTTACCTGCCCCCTGCAAGCCAGCCATCAACACAACCGTGGGAGCTTGATCGGCCTTCGCGAGCGGGGCATTACCGCCACCCATCACCTCGACCAGCTGCTCATGCACAACCTGAATGAACTTCTGGTCGGGCGTTACACCACGAACAACCTCAGCACCGACTGCTTTCTCGCGGATTTCGGAGACAAAATCCTTGACCACCGGCAGACTCACGTCCGCATCGAGGAGCGCCCGCCGCACCTCCTTGAGCGCCCCCTCCACATTCGTTTCAGAGATTGTGTCTTGGCCTCTCAGCCCTTTGACGGCATCTTCAAAACGGGCTGAAAGCTCGTCAAACATGGAGGAAGTCCGCGCAGCACTTCAGCTAACTCTAAAAGTCTTACCCCTTCGTTGAACTCGATCGGTTCATCCAGAGACAGCACCCGAACAAAGTGGTTAGCCAGGGATGTAAGCCTGCAAGCGCCATCCATCAGGATCTCGGCCAAGGATGTAGGTCACCGGCAAGTTGCCAGCGGGTGTCTCATCCACCACCTCATCCTGATCATTCAGGGTCTGATCGCGGTAAGTGAGTTGGGCCCTAACTTCAATGCGAGACGGCGTTGTACTCACCGTCTGAATCGAGGTGATGGAAGCTTGAACCTTTTGGACAAGGCCATCTCGCAACAAGGCGGCTTGTTGATCACGTACGCGACCAACAAGAAGAGGGCGGGCCACCGCAGCCAGGGACTCGGTATCACCGTTTTGAAGCAATGCCGTTGCCTTTAGATCAAGCCATGTCTGGAGCAGGGCTTGCAGCTGAACCTCACTGGGCTGATCCACCGATAGGGGCGTAATGCGCTGATTGGCCTTGGGGAGCTCCTGCTTGAGGGTGGCCTTCGGCTCAGAAGACAGGGCATCCGAGGTGGGCAAGGCATCCTCGGTGGGATTCGTTGTTGAGGTAATTGCTGATTCCTGCTGCGCCTGACGCCTCAGCCCCACAAGGCTGAATCCCACCACTGCGAACACGACAACCACTCCTGAGCCGATCAATACAGAACGCCTTGGTTGCGGCCATGAGGGCCGATTCACCGAAAGCCGAGAGAGCGAAAACCGCGACAGTGACAGCTTCGACATCGAAAGACGCGACAGCGAGAGTCGAGACAAGGTGCGGCGCGACAAAGCTCGGCGCGACTGTGAGAGCCGGTTCAAGGAAGGGCGAAGGTTCTCCAGATTCGTCCAGGCCAATGGAATGAACCGGCCCAGCCCACGTCCTCTGGCCTCCTCCTCCCCAGGTTCTGAGCTCTCCTCAGGGAATGGGGTGACGTCGCCCAAAGACAGGGGCATGGTGCCCTCTGGATCAATGCCGATTGGAGGGAGATTGCCGAAGCTCCAATCCATATCGGGAACGGGTGTTGCAGACGGATCGGGAGAAACCACGCTTCGCCCTTCCTGGCGCTCAAGGCGCTCCACATACGCCTGCACATCGCGATCAGCAAACCAAGCTTCCAGGTCAACAACCTGGGCATCCACATCGCGATATCCGGGGAGAACATCCCGTCCCAGCCAGCTGCGGCAGTAATCAAATAGGGCCGCGAGATCGTCACTGGGGTGATTCGCAAGCCATTCCTGCAGATCCGCATCCGGACTGGCATGGACGTGTTCCAACGCCCGGTCCACATCACCGAGCAATAAATCCATGCATCCCAGCAATGGATTGAGATCTAAACCAACAAGAACCAAGGCTTGGAGCTTGCCGCGAGCGTCCTGAATACGCTCAGGCTTGCGTTGAGAAAATCCAGCGGCTGCCAAGGCCATCACGGAAAGGAAGCTGGCATCAGACGAGCCAAACCGCTCCCAACGCCCATAAAGATCGACTTGTTCTTGAACGGTGAGAAACCGGCGAATCTGCTGAAAAAACAACTCAAAACTGCCCTGGTCCATGCCAGCCGTCGTCGATTCGGCAGCAGCACCCTCCAGGCCACCGCGATTTTGAACAAAGGTTTCCAACATCACCAGTCCTTCCTGCCGGGCTGTTTGCTCCGCCAGGTCACGGCTCAGCAGATCCAAAATTCGGTATGGAGTGAGCTGCTCTAGATCCGTTTGCAGCCGCTGCCGATGATCGGCAAGCTTGCCCATGCGCTGGAGCAACTGCAGCCCCTCCGTCAGCAGACCGGCAGCTGATTCATAGCGACGTTGGTCCTGATCTTGGCGGGCTGCATCCCGGCAAGACAGGGCCGCCAACAGGGCAAGGTCCAACTCTCGACCGCTTCCCAGGGCAGGCGCCTGGGGAGGTTGCAAAACCTGGCGGGTGAGCTGAAAGGTCTCGTGTGGGGCGTTGGCTTCCCACAGCAGCATCAAACCAGCGACCTCCCTGCTGGACGGCATTTCCAGCCCTGCGGTCTCTTCCGGATGATCACGGCCCAATTTGAGCAGGGTGCTCTCGTAGTCCTGCCGTCGCGCCGCATCGCTCAGGAGATCGGCAGAAAGCCTCAGCAATTCAGCCCTCTGCATGAGGACCTCATGGGTGAAACCCTGATCGGGACAGCGATCGAGACGCAACTGCAGCGTCCGCAACACCGACTCGGTTTCAGCTGAAGGGCTGACGCCCAACAGGCGGAAATGATCGATGGGCAATTCCACCAGCGTTGCGCTCATTAGCACTGAGACTTTAGGCAGTGAGAGGGGTTTTGCCCATTGCCTCAACACGGCCCCTTAAAGTTCGTTGTCAAAGAGGTGGTGCCATGAGTCAGGACATCGCAGTAAGCGCAGCTGCAGGCATCGATCACAAGCATGCGAATGGGGCTTCCCCAGTGGGAGCTCACGCCGAACGCTTGTCGTCTCTCGTGACGACAAAAAGAGCGAGCGTGGACCGCGAGACGGGCCTGAGGCTCTACCGGGACATGACCCTCGGTCGGCGTTTTGAAGACAAATGCGCGGAGATGTACTACCGCGGCAAGATGTTTGGTTTTGTTCACCTCTATAACGGCCAAGAGGCCGTGTGTACTGGTGTGATCGGCGCCATGAAGCGTCAGCACGACTGGTTTTGCAGCACATACCGTGATCACGTGCATGCCTTGAGCGCTGGTGTCCCAGCCCGCGAAGTGATGAGTGAGCTGTTTGGTAAGGAAACCGGCTGCAGCAAGGGACGTGGCGGCTCGATGCACCTGTTCTCAAAAGCCCATCACTTATTGGGCGGCTTCGCGTTTATCGGCGAAGGCATTCCCGTTGCCTTAGGCGCTGCGTTTACCAGTCGCTACAAGCGTGATGCCATGGGCGATTCCAGTAGCGACTCCGTCACCGCAGCCTTTTTTGGAGACGGTACCTGCAACAACGGGCAATTCTTTGAATGCCTGAACATGGCCCAACTTTGGAAGCTACCCATTTTGTTTGTGGTGGAAAACAACAAATGGGCGATCGGCATGGCCCACGATCGCGCCACCAGCGATCCGGAAATCTGGCGCAAAGCAGCTGCCTTCGGCATGGCTGGAGAAGAAGTGGACGGCATGGATGTTCTCGCCGTTAGGGCCGCTGCTGAGCGGGCCATCGAACGGGCGCGAGCTGGTGAAGGTCCAACCGTTCTTGAATGCCTCACCTATCGCTTCAGGGGTCACTCACTCGCCGACCCTGATGAGCTCCGAGCCGAGGAAGAAAAGCAATTCTGGGCGAAACGCGATCCCCTCAAAGCTTTTGAGCGCGATCTGGTCTCCGATGGTTTGGTCAGTGCAGATGAGTTGCGCGCGATCGAGAAAGAGATCGATGCTGAGGTTCAAGACTGCGTGGAGTTTGCCCTCAATGCACCAGAGCCAGACACCTCAGAACTGACGCGCTACATCTGGGCAGAAGACTGAAACGCATCCCGCTAAAGACCATGCAATCTCGCCTGGTCTGCAGCAGCCCGAAACACCAGAGCATGACGCTTCACCAAAGGATCAAGAGCGTCATACCCTCCGCCAATCACGCTGGCGACTGGGATATGACGACGAAGGCAGGCATCAAATACGAGATGATCGCGTTGCAAAAGTCCCAGATCGGACAAGCAAAGCCGTCCCAGACGATCGTCTCGATGCGGATCGACTCCAGCGTTGTAAAGCACCAGTTCGGGCATGAAGCGATCGAGAAGTGAGGGGAGCGCCTCACCAACTGCAGCCACATAGGCCTGATCCTCAACGCCATCTTCGAATGCCAAATCGCAATCGCTGCTCTGCTTCCGAGACGGAAAATTTGAGGCGGCATGAGCAGAAAAGGTGAAGACCCGTGGGTCGTTAGCGAAGATCAACGCAGTGGCATCGCCTTGATGCACGTCCAGATCCACAATCATCAAGCGGGTCAGGCGACCCTCATCCAGAAGGACCCTGGATGAAACCGCAATGTCATTGAAGATGCAGAAACCACTTCCGTAATCAGGGAAGGCATGGTGCGTACCACCAGCGAGATGGCAGGCCAGACCGTGCTCTAGAGCCAACCTGGCCGTGAGCAACGTTCCCCCCACCGCTAACCAGGTGCGTTGCACCAAGGGTGTAGTAGCCGGAAGACCAATCCTGCGCTGGGCTTGCCGATCGAGCTTGCCTCTAGCAAACGCCTCGTGATAGCAGCGCTGATGCACTGTTTCGAGCCAGCGGCGAGGGACGGGAAGAGGGGCATGAATCTGATTCGATTCAGCAAGACCCAACTCGCTGAGAGCCGCAAACAACATCCTGAACTTCGCCATCGGAAAGCGATGGCTCGATGGCAGAGGCGCGCTGTAAGCCTGGTGATAAACAAGTGGAACCGGCACTAGCTTTCAAAGCTCTTCAATATTCTTGATTGAAATCAAACAAACGATCAACTAGCTGCGTAGTGACTAATAGTGGATGGAGATGGCTTGATTGGTTGTCTGATGCGCACTCTTCTGTTCGTAGAACTGGGCCTATCCTCGCTCGCCTCAACGATGACTGCGGATGCTTCGATGCAAGCACAAGTTCAAAGCTACGCAGAGATGGTTTGCGGGACCAATCTGAAAACAGGAAATCCCGAAGAACCTTCGGCAAAGAAGCGCTGTATCTCTGGATTAATTAAGTTAAGGAAAAATGCTTTTAAGCTCGCTGCACCAAGCATCCAAAGATGCAAGCAAGAAGCAAATTTCTTTTCATGCATCAAAGGCCATACCACAGACACGACAAGGATTAAACAAGCAGCGGAGGAACATGGACGTGAAATCAAAACGATGTCTAGGACTCCTCACCATCTCAATAGTCCAAGGCTAAATAGGCTAGAGGAAGCAATCCACCAAGTCCTTGGGCAAAGATCTATTCTTTGGTCAAACAATTCTACAAGCTGGGGATGTAAGGGTAGAAACTTATATGGCTATTACCGAATTAAAAACGAATTAGTGGTGATGCGTCAGGGGTTTCATAATGGTGATCTTGCTGAATTAATTGACACCCTAAAATATGAGGGATGGCATTCAGTTCAACACCGTTGTCGCAATGGAGTGCCTTATCTTAATGATCAGCAAATCGCAGCACGCCTTCCACAACGTGATGCAATCAACGTACACAGCTATCACCCAAAGCAACGACGACTGGAAAGCGAGGCAAAGGTGATGGCAAAGATCAATGACGCGCGGTGGATTCAATTAGTTAAAGATGAATGCAAAGGGAAAGAAAAAAGACCATACAAGCCGGATCTAGGCTTTACATATTCAACATTTTAAACACAACAAAATGCGAGGAAAACAAATACAACTAACGTTAATGCAATAAGAGCAATTAAAGAATACCTATTGCAAGTACGAGGTACTCGAATCAACGATCTACTCTTTGAAGAGCCGGATGGTCACAATTTTGTCCAGCCCTTCGTGAGCACAGCTGGGGCAGACAGCCGTTTTTACACGTTTGAAACGCGGAGGTATGAGAACTGGGGTTGAGCAGATTCGGCAGGGGAGGTGGCCTCTCTTTGCAGGGGTATTTTCCATTAGCTGAACTTTGAGATCCACAGTTCTGCAATGAGGTCGTCGTCAAGATCACAGTGCTGACGCACGAACTCCTCAGCCTCACTCCTAGTCGGCTCTATCTCCAGCCTTCTGTTAGCCAACATCAACAGATTGGAAGCCAAGTGACTAACGAGAGAGTCTCTGGATGCGGCATAGCCATCAGCATTGCTGGGTTCGATGCCGTTTTCGTATTCCTGTTTGATCTGGAACCGTAGGTTCCTGTCAAAGACAAGCTCTGAAGCTTCACGCCAAGCCGTGGTGCTCTTACTGGCAGCACGGCTCTTTCGGAAATGAGCGATCAAATAAGCAAAAAACGCTGAGAGAACAAGGCAAGCAAGCGCACTCATCAGATCCCAGTGTCACCACCAATTTGATGAGATACTGTCTTAAAGGACTGCTCTAGATGCTCGACAGAGCGCTCAAGCAGATCCTGTCGCTGATGTATCTCTATCTCTTGCTGGTGGGTTACGTCGTCCATTTGTTGCTGCCCGCCATTCATCATTTCCGTGTAGGTGAGCGCTCTGGGTTTTGGAGACTGATCGGGTTCGGTCAAGTGCTTCTTAGGGGTTTAGGCGGATAAGTCTGAAGATTTATTCCTATAGGAATGAACGAACCCAATAACAGTCGCAGAGAGGAGAATGCCTTAGTGGAAACATAGGTTCATTCTCTTCTCTGCCTTGAGAGGGTGTAGATCAGACCAATGAATTGCTGCCATCTAAACGATGCAGCAAAAGCAATTTGTCCATCCCTTTCAATGAGCTAACACAACCCCAGATGGCTGGAAGCATAGGTTCTCTGAAGATCTCGTGATAGACGAGAAAGGCTGCTACTGCAGACACTTGAGACCAGCCGCGGACTCATCGATCAATCAAAACGTAGGAGACATCCGACGAGTGAGATTACGCAACTTGCGCAGCGACTTCAATTCAACCTGGCGGACGCGTTCACGCGAAACATCAAGCAAACGGCCAATTTGAGCCAAGGTGTGGCGCTCATTGCCGTTTAAACCAAAACGCAGGGTGAGCACGTGTTGCTCCTGCTCACTGAGATGGCTCAACCAGCGGCCAAGTTGTTCATGGTGAATGCGCTGTTCAACCTTGTCGAGAGGCTCTTCCGCAGAGGAATCGGCAATCAAATCGCCAAGGAAACTGCGACCATCCTCTCCATTCACAGGAGCATCAAGACTGCTGGTGGTGAGCGCCTGGCGCAGAAGGGAGTCGAGCTCCTCAACAGGCATATCAAGCGCTTCTGAAATCTCAAGGCGGCTCGGCATCGCTCCGAGCTTGTGAGCAAGATCCAGACTCACTTTTCTAATAGTGGTGAGACGCTCGCTTAAGTGCACAGGCAAGCGAATGGTGCGTGACTGACAAGCGATTGCCCGAGTCATGCTCTGGCGAATCCACCAAAAGGCGTAGGTCGAAAACTTATAACCGCGGGTTGGATCAAATTTCTCGACAGCCCGTTCCAATCCAAGTGAACCTTCCTGAATGAGGTCGAGAAGCTCAAGGCCCTTGCCTTGATATTTCTTCGCGACACTCACCACTAAACGTAGGTTCGCCTTCATCATCCGCTGCTTTGCGCGCTGACCAACGCGAATCATGCGTCGATCCTTGGAGCTGAACTCCTCGCTGTCCGAAGGAACCGAGCCGTCCTGCGTCAGCTCCATAAACTTCTGAACCTGATTGCCAAGCTCAATTTCTTCAGCAGCAGTCAGCAGTGGTATTCGGCCAATTGTCGATAGATACCAACTAATCGGATCACTGCTTCTGCGTCTCTGGGTCTCGGAGGTCCGAGCTGTTGAGGAAACCATGTCAACTCGTCTCTTTGGCGTGGAGAGACTTTCCTATGAAAAAACGATAAACCCGAATGTTTTCAGCAACCCTTCAGATTCGTGAAAGGAAAACGACACAATTGAGCGTTTTGAATTGTGTGCATTCGGAAACTTCTTCAATTTTTTAATAATTAATTCGCGCAAATCCTAAGGGTGAGCTCAGCAAGAGTTTTGGCAATCTCACTGGCAGTACTGGCATTTTCACTCGTTCGTGATGCCTCGGCATGCAACAAAGCCGCAGCTGCAAGAGCGGTTCCCCGCGGCTCCTCTCCACAAGCCAGGCAACGCGCCCCCCAGCCAACGGCAAATCCAGCCAACAGATCACCCAGGCCCGTACGAGCCACCTGCACCGACGTATCAACGAGTTGATGCACCACACCATTCGGGTCGGCGATTAATGAGTGAGCCCCCTTAAGAAGCACAACCGCTCCGCTCTCTGCTGCTGCCGATTGCGCGCACTCCAGCGGTTCCCGCCCCATGAGATCAGGAAACAGCCTTTCAAATTCACTCCGATGCGGGGTGATCCAGGTTGGGAACTCACGCTCACAAAGCCAGCGCCAGCCGTGCTTCGAGGCGGCCAATGCATTGAGCCCGTCGGCATCCAGCACGAGCAGCCCTTCGAAGGACACCAAGGGCTCTGCCCAGGCATCCCACTGCCCGTTGAATTCTCCAAGACCAGGCCCCAGCAACAGCGCATCCAAACGGGAGAGATCGGCATCAGCCAGCCATGGCCCCCAAGCCAATCCCCCCGATGCAGTAGCAGGCAATCCAG
>Ga0257110_1001228_pt1 | contig 12057 bp, 9 predicted proteins | sample LP_taG_7_FD_190184 | JGI IMG/M metagenome (GOLD analysis project Ga0257110, IMG submission 190184) | Marine microbial communities from Northeast Subartic Pacific Ocean, Canada - LP_J_2015_P26_10m | ecosystem: Environmental > Aquatic > Marine > Oceanic | place: Canada: Northeast Subartic Pacific... | reverse complement strand
GTCTCGTCCCTTTTTTTATGAGAAAGGTCCGGCCGCGCTTTCTACCGCCAATACCCGGGCTTTCCAATTTTCTCGAATTAAACATCAGGGCATATGTGCACGACGAACAAGGGCAGCCCGGAGTTTGGTTTTTTTCGCTCGATTGCGACCAGACAATTGCCGTGGAAGTGGCCCGTAAATTTTTCCATCTTCCCTATCAACATGCCCAGATGTCGAGCGAAGGATCGGTCTATCGCTGTCAGCGTAAAGATTGCGAAAAGGAAGCCGTCTTTGATTACGAAAGCTCCGGCGACCTCCGAACCGCAGAGCCGGGGTCACTGGAATTTTTCCTCCTCGAGCGCTACCTCCTGTTTTCAGAATCGCGGGGCGGTAAAATCCATTGTGGCCAAGTTCACCACTCACCCTATCAATTCACCAAGGCTAATGTCGCAAAAAGTAGCAGAGTCCCTTTAGAATGGGAAAAATTCTCAGTCAGAGAGGAACCCATCTCTCAACTCTATAGCCCAGGTGTTCCAGTGAGCATCCACCCGCTCCGCCCAGTAAATTGACGGTTACAAGGACTTACTCATACCGAAAGAAAAAGAGCGACAGGGTCACCCCTGCCGCTCTTCACACCTACGATCCCAATCGCAATGGATTGTGTTATCTAACCTCAAGAAGCCTTTCTCGCGAGAAAACCCTCTTTCGGCTTCTCTCTTATACGCAGGCTTTTCCGCATTTTATCAAGCGCAATATTTTGCAGTTGGCGGATCCTCTCTCTAGTGACCTTCAATTCGCTCCCAACTTCTTCTAATGTCATTGCGGTTTTACCACAAAGACCATACCGGGCTTCAATTATCTTTGATTCACGCTCATCGAGCACCTCGAGCAAAGAATCGATCTGATTGAGCATATTTTTGTCAGAAAGCACCTCAAAAGGATTCTCGGCATGCTCATCGCCAATGATTTCCGCAAAACTTGAGCGTTCATCGTCCCCCACAGGCGAATCCAGAGAGGTTGGCCGCTGTGCTGCCCGTTTCAGGAGTGAAAGCTTTTTGGGAGCCATCCCGGTTTCCCCGCATAATTCTTCATCGGTGGGCTCGCGACCATAAGATTCGGCGAGCAGCGTCATGACACGACGTAATTTTGTAATTTTATCCACCATGTGGACTGGAAGACGGATCGTCTTGCTTTGGTTGGCAAGAGCTCGCTTGATTGACTGCTTGATCCACCAAGACCCATAAGTTGAGAGCTTCCCCCCTTTTGCCGGATCAAAGCGCTCGACAGCCTTCATGAGTCCAATATTGCCCTCCGAAATTAAATCCATAAGAGGAAGGCCATAGTTTGAATAATCCTGCGCAATTTTCACAACGAGACGCAAGTTTGCTTTAATCATACGCGTTCTGGCGTCTTGATCACCCTTTTTGATCAGGGCTGCCAATTTCACTTCTTCCTTTGAAGTCAGCAAGGGAGTTTCGCTGATCTCACGCATGTAGAGTCTTAAGCTGCTGTCGGCATCATAGCGTGAGGAGCTGATTTTTGGTGTTTGGGGGGGTGTTTTCATAGTTTTGTCTTTCGTAAAGCAACTGGAACTCTGCTTTTCGCTGAAACATCGTGATCACAATGTAAACTCAAGCATCTACTCAATGTGACGCACCTATCCCCTCTTTCGTTACTTCATTTGTATGAAATTTACAGATTTTCAAAATGCATCTGGTTTTGAGCCTGATCCTCTAACCTTCTGCCCCAAACCATTCTGTTAGCGAATCGCTCGTTTATCTATTTTTTAAACCAAGACTAAATTGTTCCAAGTCTAAGATAATTAATGGGCATAGTTCCCACAAAAAAAGCGGGACCAGTCAGGGCCCGCTTTTTGTCTGGAATCGTGGCTTACTTCTGTAACCTAGAATCAAGCATCAAAGTTATATGCCGTTTCACCGTGCTCGGCAGAATCTAGACCTTCTGCCTCAACCTCTTCCGAAACCCTTAGCCCCACCGTCTTTTTGATAAGCGTAACAATAATGATTGTTGCGACTGCGGACCAAACGACCGTGATTCCCACCGACTTCAGCTGAACAATAAGCTGCTCCATACTAGAATAAGTTTCACCAGTTTCAGGATTCTCATTAAGCCCCAAGCCTCCGAGGACACCTTCGGCACCTAGAAATGCTACCATAATAGTACCCAATATGCCGCCCACCCCGTGCACTGCAAACACATCGAGCGAGTCATCAATATTCAATTTGTGACGGACAACTCCGCACATGAAGTAACAAATGACCCCGGCCGAAAGTCCGATCAAAAGAGCCCCCATCGGCCCAACGTGACCTGAAGCCGGCGTTATTGTAGCTAAGCCAGCCACCATTCCGGTCGCGATTCCAACTACCCCGGTTTTACCTGTTTGGATCCGCTCGACGAGGCACCAAACCAGCGCAGCTGTGGCAGCAGAAATATGAGTCACTAACATTGTCATCCCTGCCGCTCCGCTGGCTGCGCCCTGAGAACCGGCATTGAAACCAAACCAACCCACCCAGAGGAGAGAGGCTCCAATCATTACAAGGCCCGGACTATGAGGCGGCTGAAGCTGCTTCGGGAATCCCCGTCGTGGCCCGATCATCTTAGCTAGAACTAGCGCAGATACCCCAGCGGTCGCGTGAACCACAATACCTCCTGCAAGGTCAATGGCTCCCCAACCAAGCATGATTCCTCCATCGGCCCACACCCAATAAACTGCGGGAGCATAAACTAAGGTCAGCCACAACGCAGTGAAAACCATCACCGCAACAAATTTCATCCTCTCTACAAAAGCACCCACGATCAAACCAGGTGTTATGATGGCAAAAGTCATCTGAAATATTACGAACACCGTATTCGGAACTCCATTGGAGTTATTACCCTCCACTCCATTCAAGAACACGTTGCTAAGACCTCCCAACCAGCCACCTCCCAACAAGCCTGAATCTTCGTCAAAGGCAAAGCTGTAGAGAAAGACCACCCACATGATCGACGCCAATGCCGCGATCGCGTAACAATGCATCAATACCGAGAGGACGTTTTTAGATCTCACCAACCCGCCGTAAAAAAGGGCCAAGCCAGGAAGAGTCATCATCAGCACAAGAACCGTGGCAGTAATCATCCAGGCTGTATTGCCGGTGTCGATTGGAGTCTCGCCCTGAGCCCAAAGAGAGCCCGAGCTAAGGAACAGCATCGCTAAGAATGCTCCGAAGGATTTCATGGAATGGCGGTATTTCGTCATAATTTATCGAATTGTGTTCCGAACCATCAGGCCGGCGGCTTGGAGTAAGCACCTTTCATGCCAAATATGAATTTCACTCATCAAAGCGTGGCACACCCGTTGCTCACTCTTTTTCGTTCAACTCGAACCCAATATAAAAGATGCGAAAGCTAACACAAAAAATGACAAAGGTATGGCTGCTAACCTTAGCAGTCAATATCCTCGCCGGATTCGGCGAATCAAACGCCGCAATGGACTTTGATACTATCATCGCGAAGACGGAAGAGTTCGTCAAAGCTGGTGATGAAGAAGACAAAGCACCTGCTTGGGAAAACTATGTTACCGACGATGCCAACACTGTCTGGTCAACCATCTCTGACGCTGTTGGCGATGAAGAGACCGGTGATGCTGCGAAGGAAAAACTGACCGGAGTTGGTGAAGAAGGTAATGCGGCCCTTTACGATAACGTCTGGAAGTCGACCAACCTATACACTCAGTTCTTGGTCGATAATATTTGGGTTCTTATCGCAGCCTTTCTGGTCTTCCTGATGCACCTCGGATTCTGCACCCTTGAGTCCGGTCTGTGTCAAAAGAAGAACGTCGTCAATATTCTGTTCAAGAACTGCTGGATCATTTCCATAGGTCTCCTCACCTACTATTTTTGGGGATTCAATGCTCACTACCCTGGCTGGGACGGTGAAGGTTTTTTCGCGATGGGATCAGTGGTTGGTCACGGTGCAGACCAAAAGCTGTTGTTTGAAACAAACCTCTACTACGAGGCCTACACCGTCTGGACGGACTTCCTCTTCCAGGGAATGTTTGCCGCCACGGCAGCTACCATCGTCTCGGGTGCTGTTGCTGAGCGCGTCAAGCTTACGAGTTTTATGATTTTTTCGGTCATCTTGGTCGGAATTGCGTATCCTTGGGCTGGGTCGTGGCACTGGGGTGGTGGATTCCTCGCTGGAATGGGATTCGTTGACTTCGCTGGGTCGACTGTTGTTCACGCATTCGGTGGGTTCGCGGCTCTTGCTTGTGTCATTGTTCTCGGACCTCGTGCCGGAAAATACACCGCGAACGGTGTTAAGCCTATTCTTGGACACAGCATGCCAATGGCAGCGATCGGCGTTTTTCTCCTTTTCTTCGGATGGTTTGGTTTCAACGGAGGTTCTGTCCTTTCGGTCGAATCAGCATCAGTCTCATACGTTGTAACAACCACTGCACTCGCTGCCGTTGGTGGTGCCGTTGGTTCAATAATCGCGGGTTGGGGCCTCCTTAAGAAACCCGACCTCTCAATGGCGCTGAATGGTTTCTTGGCCGGACTTGTCGGTATCACAGCTGGCCCGGACGTCATCGGAACTACTTCATCCATCTTTGTTGGTCTGATCGCTGGGGGATTGGTTGTTGTTTCCATCCTTTTCTTTGACAAACTGAAGATTGACGATCCTGTCGGGGCTATTTCGGTTCATGGAATTTGCGGGATCTGGGGAACACTAGCAGTTGCAATCTTCGGTGGTGGTGACCTTATCGTCCAGCTCACCGGAATCGCTTCTGTCTGCGTCTTTGCCTTCGTCTTCTCATTTGTAGTCTTCTTTATTCTGAAGATGATCATGGGGGTTCGCGTTGACGCCGAAGAGGAAGCTGAAGGGCTCGACGTTGCTGAGCACGGAGCCCCAGCCTACGCTGACTGAGCCACTCCCTGCTAACAAACCTTTCAAAGACCGCCGGTTCGCCTGCGGTCTTTTTTTGATCTTTACTCCTCGACAACCTCGTAAACCACGGGCTGGCCGCTAGACACCGTATCACTCAACGTCACGGCGGCCTGCACCTTTGCGACAGACAATCCAGCCTCCTCCACCGAGCGGGCATGGACTAAAGCCAAACAATCACCCTCACTCACCTGCTGCCCCAATTGGGGCAGCTCCGACAATCCGACAGCGTGGTCGATTCTATCTTCGGCCCGACGTCTCCCACCACCAAGTTCGACCACCGCCATGCCGAGCTCACGGGTCTCAATTTTTGCCACCCAACCGCTTCCGGGCGATTTCACCTCAACAACCACCTCCGCCTTCGGAAGATACTTCTCGGGTTCGTCCACAAAATCACCGGGCCCGCCCAGTCCCTCAACCATTTGACCAAAGATCTGTGCCGCCTTCCCAGAGTTCAAGGCTCGCCCAAGATCGCGGCGCGCTTGATCCCGATCCTTCGCCAAGCCTCCCAGCACTAATAACTCGGCCGAAAGGCTCATCACTACAGTTTCGAGCCGCGAGCGGTCGGTCTCCCCTCTCAAAAATTTCACTGCATCTAAAACCTCGAGTGCATTGCCCGCGGCTCCCGCCAAGGACTCGTTCATATCGGTCAGCAGAGCGCTGGTTTTTACGCCGGCACCGTTAGCAACTCCCACAATACTTTTGGCTAAAGCCAGTGAATCGGGATAGTCCTTCATAAAGGCTCCGCTTCCTGTTTTGACGTCCATCACCAAGGCCTTCAACCCCGCCGCCAGCTTTTTGGAGAGAATGGAGGCGGTGATTAAGTCAAGCGACTCCACCGTCGCAGTAATATCGCGGGTCGCATAAAATCGTTTATCTGCAGGAGCCAGCGAAGCAGTTTGACCAATAATGGCGACCCCGCAATTCTTCACAACTCTGCGAAAAATCTCATTGGATGGCATTGTTTGGTATCCCGGAATGCTATCGAGCTTATCGAGCGTACCACCGGTATGCCCCAAACCGCGGCCCGAAATCATAGGGACATAGCCGCCACACGCTGCGACCAGCGGCCCTAGCATTAGAGAAACATTATCGCCCACTCCCCCAGTCGAGTGCTTGTCAATCGCCGGCCCATCAAGGTCATCCCACGAAAGAATATCTCCCGAGTCCCGCATTCCTTCGGTCAAGGCCACCCGTTCGTCCAGCGACATCCCCCGGAAAAAAACGGCCATCGCAAAAGCGGCAATTTGTCCCTCTGATATCGATTGATTACCTATTCCTTGGGCAAAATACCTAATCTCATCACGGCTCAGAGCCTGACCGTCCCGCTTTTTTCTAATGATTTCCTGAGTTAACATCGTGTTTAGCGGTTAAAGGCTTGCTCGAGCAAGACCCATAATTTGCTCCCTCCCCAAATGCCCACAATGCCCATAACACCGGCAAAAAACGGCGGAGCTGGAAGTGGCAATTTGCAAGCAGTGAAAATTAAGCCGACTATTAAACCTGTCCCAAGTGATGCGAATGCAACTGCCATGAATGACAGTCCCTCAACAAATGGAAAGTCTCAACACCAAATCATCGAACAACTTCCCGTAAAATTCTTTCCTCTTTAACTCACGAAAAGAAAAACTATCTTAGTTCTATTAACCACATGACCAAGACCCTCCTGCTCCTTCCAGCTCTTGCCCTCCCGCTCAGTGCCCAACTGAGAATCACCGAGGTCATGTCGAACAGCAATCACTCAGACACCGCTGCTAATGGCGATTGGTTCGAGATCACCAACACGGGGGCAACGGCCGTAAACATAGCAGGATACAGCTTTGACGATGATGATCGAATTTCTGGTGCATCTGGGGGATTCCCTCCTTATGTATTGCAATCTGGTGCCTCGATGATCGTGCTCAACGATGCTCCTGACACCACCTTCCGCTCTCTGTGGAATCTCGATCTTTCTATCCGCGTCATTAGCAAGTCCGAAATCAGTAACTTCCCGGGCCTTGGATCTGCGGGAGACGAGGTCAACCTCTTCAATAATAGCGGAGGACTGGTCGACCGATTTACCTTTGGAGCGGCCACCGAAGGATTCAGCTTTGCGAAATACAATGATGGTCAATCTGTTCCTGGGGGTCTTAGCAGTAATAGTGTTCTTGGGGCATACGAAAGCGACGATCCGAGCGACGATGTTGCTTCTCCAGGAATTTCCTCGGATGTTCCGTCGCCCCTTCCCCCATTTTTTGTAATTCCCTTCCAGACAAGCGTCATCGCGGGTTCTTCGCTCTCGGTATCGGAATACCGCGTTCGATCGGTTGACCCAAACCCCGGAGACACCATCTCTCTCTCTCTTTCCAATGCTCCAGCTTGGCTGAACTTAATTTCAGTGAGCAATGGTGTTGGCAGGTTTACCGGAACCCCAAGCAGCGATGATATCGGAACACATACCTTTCAGATTACCGCCACCGACAACACCAATCGAGAAGAGTCTCAAACATACCAAATCGATGTTCTCCCAGCTCTAACCCCCATCATCCTGAACGAATACAATGGCGTAGGCACCGAGGAATATCTTGGGGGTGGCGACGAACTCGAGGCCGGAGCTCCATTCGATTCATTCTTCTCCCGGATCGAAGGTAATGGAGGGGCATGGGTTGAATTTGTAGTCACCCAAAACTTGGACATCCGAAAATGGACTCTCGAAATCACGAACGAGGATAGCACCCAGATCCTCAAACTCGCAGACCATGTCGCGCTCGAAAGTATTCCTGCCGGTACGATCCTCACTTTCTCTGAAGGCAATCGTTACCTTGGAACGAGCTTCAATCAGACCTCTAGGCTTAATATCGATGGCTACACTTGGACCAATATCTGGATGCACGATTCCATTGTCATTGATCAGGCCAACAGCACCCACCCTACAAATTCCCCCATCGGCAGTGATGATACCCGTTTTATTTGGAAAAACGCCGCCGATGAGATCATTTACGGTCCTTCAGGGGAAAAAATCGCCCTCTCCGATTCAAATGACAATGGAATTGGCGACGAACCGATCGCAGTCGGTAGCAGCGAGGTCTTCCGCTTGGAAGCCAATCCTTCCGCTTCGACCAATCCTCTCAATATCAACTACGACGACGGAAGCTCCTCAAGCTATGGGCGGCCCAATCGCTGGAGCAACGATTCAATAATACAGCTTTTCAACGGCTTCCTTGCGGTAAGCAGCCCTCCTCCAATCACTTCGATTTCCACTACCAAGGCAGTCAGAGGAAGTTACAGTGCTGAGGCCAGCTTTTTCGACTCAACCCACAGTGTGACGGGTCTCGCGATGCCCAACTTCATAGAAATGACAACCGCCGGAGCTACTCTGACTCTTTCAAGTAATCGCCTGCTGACCACCGCCGATATAGGAACCTACGAGGTAGCCATCCAAATCGATAGTGGTTCCGCCGCAAACAATCTCAGTTATCTCGTCTTTCTACTCGAAGTCCTGCACCCCTCGCCCAGCGTCGTTCTCAATGAATATAACGCGGTCGAGCCCGATCGTTATTTAAATGGTGGCACCGCCGCAGCCGATGAAGATGGAGCTCCAGCCTCCAACGACTCCCACTTTGGCCGAATCGTCGGAAACGGCGGTAACTGGTTTGAACTCGCGGTCGTAGGTGACGACACACCTGGGACAATCAACTTAACCGATTGGAACATCGAAGTGGGAAAAATTGCTCCTTCGGGCAAGTTTGTATCCTCCACCACAATTGTTCTGAGCGATGCCGCGACCTGGTCTTCAATTTCCCATGGCACCTTGCTCACCTTTATCGAGCGAAACAGCATAGCCGGTGGACTTGACACCGAAATCAACCGCGTCAATAAAATCGCTACTGATGGTTATGCGTGGACAAACATCCACCTGGGAACGCCAGGTTTCATAACAGGGAGCAACCTCGATGACATTCGTATCAATTCCAGTAACACAGCCTTTATCCTCAAAGACTCCAACGGCGCCATCATCTTCGGTCCTGCCGGTGAAGGAGTCGCTCCACTTGATGGTGTCGGAAGCTCTGAAATCCTTGAACTTGAAAACGATGCCTCTTCTAAAGTTTCCCCCGTCGATGATGCCTCTGAAACAGTTTTGGGATACGATGATGGTTCCTCGGGCTCTACCTTTGGTTCACCAAATCTGTTTGCGCCACTCGGATCAGAGGTCGATCAAGCTCAGGATTTCACCCCTTACGTTCAAACTCTAACCGCATTCAACGTTTACCTTACCAATTTGGGACTAGCGGGAACCGCGCCTGGAGATGACAGTGATGGCGACAGTTTTTCTAACTTGGACGAATACCTTTTCGGTGGAAATCCTACTGATCCGGAAGTTACTCCGATCACCTTGCACGACACGACGAACGGCGCGATATCAGTCAACGTGAGAATTGATGATCCTATCTACAGCTTTGTGGCCCAACGCAGTACAGACCTTCAAAATTGGGTTAGTACCGAATTAGAAATCGTTGATAGTGATTCTAATCTTGGCCCTGATTTTAAATTTCGCAGCATCATCTATGAAGGTGACGCTCCAAGGATTTTCATCCGTGTTGCCAGCCAGACAAACAACTAAGAAGACGAGATTGGAAAAGTCGCCATCTAGCTTTTAGTTTTCACCAAGGGAAATCACGCCTTAGCCAAAAATCAAAGCCCTCTCTTTTCCTTTTCCGCGATGATCCATCCACGATCATTTTTGGAGAGATATTTTTGGGATGTCTTAACAACGTGGCCATCAGGCTCGGTGAGCCACAAATTACCATTATGGTAACGGGTCAGCTTAGCGAATACCACTTCGTCATTCATTCCCATCCACTTCCGATACCCCCTTTTCGCCATCTTCCTCTCCCACACTCCACGATTGTGATCAATTGTAAGAGCTGCATTTTTCAACTTCCCCCATAATTCGGATTTCTCGCCTCGACTAAAGCCGCGCTCGCGGGTGTAAACCGCACCATCAGGCTGAAGAACAACCAAGGTTGGGTAACCCAAGACATTAAACTGCTTTTTTAATCGTTCAGCATACTTGCGCCGAGCAGTGACTGAGCCAGTCAACTGACCAAACTCATCCACCTCTCGTTTACCGCCGGTTGCATCGATCTTTAAACGCACTAATTTTTCCTTGGCCCATTTTTCAAAGTCAGCCTTTGCAAAAACCTCACGCTGTAAACGGGCGCACATAGGACTACCCGGACTCCCAGTTTTGGTGAACCATATTAATAGGGGCTTTCCCTCTCGTATTGATTCACGTCGAGCCTCTTGATAGCTGGCAACCCAAGAAGTTGTCTTCTTGGGCCGATTCTTAAACTTGTCTCCAAGCTTGAACTCAGTATCCAGATTCATCGGAGCCCAATCAAAGTCATCGTCCGACGGGAGCTTCATATCTCCCACTACCACATTATCTCCGACCCTTTCAGGCAAATATCCGGCTATTTCTGGAGTCATTCCGACAGCGATGTCTTCACTCTCCTTCTTGATCCTCGCGTTTGCATTCCCGCTCATTCCCGACACCCCATTTTCACCCTCGCTGAACTTTGACGATTTTTGGGCCTTCGGCCTAATTGTTCTTACCTCAAGCAAGTCTCCACAGGAAACCAACATCAAAGTGGTAACGAAAGAGAAAACAGCCAACTTATTCATGAAAAAGAATGTAGCACTTTGGTCAAGTGTCACAAAAAATGCATCCTAATATCTCCCCAAAAAAACAACCAGAGTTTAACCTCTGGCTATCTTGCATCCGATTGGGATCAATCTATTTCCTTGCGAGACCTGCGTTGTCGGCCTCAAGAGCCTCTTGGGACTTTTCAAGTGAAGCTTTGCTTTGCTCAGCCGCCCAACTCGAAAATGATTTTTGGCTCACAACCTCCATAACCCCGCGCATATTAGCATGATTTTCTCCACAAAGCTGGCCACAAACCACGTAGGTCTCGAGCTCCTTTGTTGGCATGAACCACATAGGAATGTCACGGCCGGGGATCGCATCTTGCTGGATCCGCATCGGAACAATTGAGTAGTTGTGGATCACATCGGTCGAAGTGACTTGGAGAATAATATTCCGCTTCACAGGAAGTTTGAGGATTCCTGAGACAAAGTCGTCATAGCCATTTGGGTCATCCGGATCAATACACGGATCGCCCGGCCTACTGACAAGAGTCCGATCAATCCTGCCAAACTTACCATCTTCTCCAGGATAGTGGTAACTAAAACCAAACTGGTAAGCAACGGCGCGCACGCGGGCAGGGTCAGTCTGCTGAACCTCGTCAAAACTATCAGTCCGTTCCCACCAAAGAGGAAATGCAAACCCTAATAAAAGAACAGCTTCGATAATCACCATCCCTATTTCCAAATGGCTGGAGACATGATTAGTAACGCCGTGATAACTTGCTTTAGCATTTTTAGAAGCCCGGAACTTCCAAAGGCAAAATAGGAAGAAAAGGGTCCACCCTATGAAGAGAGCGAACATGAACCAGTGAACAATATCGATGAGGTGGTCGACGTTACCACCGTGATCGGAATAATTCTCGGGAATCCCGAGCCATTTTGACCAGTTTAATGAGGTGAACATGGGTAAAATAATTAGGAGTTACTGTGGGGCGCAACATAATCGTCGCAATACTGGGAATCTAAAGCGGCGCGCTCACGTTTTGCAATTTTGACCATGAACCACACGACCATCGTGACGAGTGGAACAATGACTAAAAGCATCAGGGCAATCGCCCAACCTGCGGCATCCTGACCACCATGCTTGAAGGAGTTCGCACAGGTTGCGCAGGCTAGAACTGAGAAAAATGAAATCATGGATTTATTAAGATTTAAACAATGATGTCCTTTGATTTTCGTCTGAAATAAAAACCGTAGACAATTAGGACGACAGAAACGGCAAGAGTAATTCCCCCAAAGATTTTGATACCAAGTCCAGAGGACTGCTCATCAAAGAAAAGCGCCCAAATGCCAAAGCCGGCACAGAACAAGGCAGCAATTGCGATGAAGATTAGATGGAATCCTTTGATTGACATGACTTAATACAGTTATTCCTTCGCTCCGTGGCCGTGAACATCAGTCGCCGGCTTCGACAAATCGTAAAAGCCATCACTGTAGATCTCATTACCAAAC
>Ga0257110_1001224_pt1 | contig 12070 bp, 5 predicted proteins | sample LP_taG_7_FD_190184 | JGI IMG/M metagenome (GOLD analysis project Ga0257110, IMG submission 190184) | Marine microbial communities from Northeast Subartic Pacific Ocean, Canada - LP_J_2015_P26_10m | ecosystem: Environmental > Aquatic > Marine > Oceanic | place: Canada: Northeast Subartic Pacific... | reverse complement strand
CACGTGCACCCCCGTCCCGCACGTGAGATGGAACTTACAGCCCCGGCTTCACCCCCTCCCGCACGTGAGTGGAACTTACAGCCCCGGCGTCTTCACCCCCGTCCCGCACAGGAGATGGCACTTACAGCCCCTTCTTCACCTCCGGCGGCGGCGCCGCGGCGGGCGCGTCCGCGGCGGCCGCCGCGCGGGAGTCGTCCGCGCGGTCGCAGATGCAGCGCTGGAGCGCGCGCGCGTCGCGGTGGTGCGCGGCCGCGAGGCGCCACTCGCGGTGGACGTCGGGCTTCGACTTGAGGGGCGCGTGGAGCGTGAGCACGGGCAGGTTGTCGCTCGCGAGCGCGTCGTCGACGAGCCGCGCGTCGCCGAGGCTCACGACGAGCACCGGCGTGACGCCCGAGAGCGCGTGCTGCGCGGAGTACCAGAACTGGAGCTCGGGCCCGCGGACGGCGGCGAAGTGGCGCCGCCAGGCCGTGGACCGGCGCCAGAGGGGCCCCGCCCAGGCCGCGCCGAGGCGCCGCGCGGCGGACCGGCGGTCGCGGCGCCAGTCGCGCGCCTTGCGCCGCTGCGAGAAGAGCTGCTCGAGCTCCGGCTCGCAGGGCAGCGCCTCGAGGAGCGCCAGCAGCCGCTGCCAGACCGTCGCCGGCTGGGACGGGGGCCGCGCGCCGCCGCGGCCCGCCGCCGCGACGGCCGCGGCCGACGCGGCGTCCGCGTCCGCGTCCGCGCGGCGCGCGGCGCGGGCGCCCGCGCGCGCGCAGCACGCCGCGCGGCGCAGGGCCGCCGCGAGGCCCCCGTCGCCGGGCGCGGGCGGCGCGGCGCCGTCGCCGGCGCCTTCGCCGTCCGCGGCGTCGGCGGCGTCGGCGGCGTCGGCGGCGGCGGCGGCGTCGGCGGCGTCGGCGCGCGCCGCCGCGGCGACGAGCGCGTCCGCGGCGGCGTCGCAGCGCGCCGCGGCGCGGCGCGCGGCCGTCGCCCGGGCCACGCGGCGCGCGCGGCGCTGGAGCCGGTCCGCGAGGCCCGGCCCGAAGGTGCCGAGCGTCGCCAGCACCCCGAGCACGTCCGCGCGCACCGACGCGGCGACGGCGAGCGCGAGGACGAGCGCGCCGAAGACGAGGAGCGTGAAGGCGGGCTGGGACCACTCGAGCAAGCCCCGCGCCTGCTCGCCGAGGCGCACGGCGTCCTTGAGCGAATTCTGGATCTCGACGGCGCCGTGGCGCGCGCGGCGGAACCGCGACAGCAGCCCCGTGCCCGCGACGGCGCCGGCGTCGCCGTCGCCCGGCGCCTCGGCGTCGTCGCCGGGCGGGGCCTCGTCGCAGGCCACCTCGAGCTCGGCCTCGCGCGCGTCCAGATCCCGAAACGCGCGCCGCGCGGCCGCGTCGCCCAGCAGCTCCAGGCGGCACCGGAGCTGCGCGCGCGGCGGCGCCGCGGGCGCCTCGTCGCCGTCCGCCGACGCGTAGCCGCCGTCGTCGTCGGAGACGTCGTCGCGCGCGTCCGCGCGCGGCGCGCCGTCCGCGGCGCCCGGCAGCAGCGCGTCGCGCGGCGGGCGCAGCGGGAGCCAGCCGCCGGGCTCGAGGAATCCCGGAAGGCCGTCGTCGCCGCCCGCGGCGGCGACGGCGCCGAGGGGGACCTCGGCGACGCCCAGCAGCGTGGCGTCCGGGTCCCGCGTCGGCGACAGGCCGAAGCAGTCGCCGCCGTCGTCTTCCCCGTCCCCCTCGCCGCGGAGCAGCGCGCCCAGGGAGCGCAGGGACCCGGCCGACGGCGCGCCGCGGCTCAGGGCCGGCGCCATGCGGTGCGGGTAGTAGGCGGGGCTCGCGCGGTCCCGGAAGGTCCGCGCGAAGAGCTGCTGCCGCGCGTCGCGCCGCCGCGACCCGTCGTCGCCCGGCGCCGCGCGCCGCGGCGCGTAGAGCTCGACGCGGAGCCGCCCGGCGGACTTGGCCCAGGCGACGCGCGCGGGCCGCGCGCCGTCGCCGCCGCCGGCGTCGCGCCGCAGCTCGCGGAGCACGGGCACGGCCCACGCGCGGTCGTACGCGGCGCCGCCGCGGCGCCAGCGCCGCCGGTACGCGCGGTCGCCGTCGGGCGGCGCCTCGGCGACGCTCGACGCGCGCGCGCGCCGCCGCGCCACCGTCGCGAGGTCCGCGGCCGTCGGCTCCGGCGCCGCCGGCGCGTCGTCCGCCGCCGCGGGCGTCGCGGCGGCCGCGGGCGCGGCCGCGGGCGGCGGCGGCGTCCGCGGCTCCGGCGGCGCCGCGGCCTCCGGGGCGTCGCGGTCGTCGTCCGGCGCCGGCCCGGGCGTCCGCGCCGCCGGCGGCGCGACGGGCGACGGCCGCCCCGTGGCCCACTGGACGAGGCGCTCGGCCTCGTAGACCGCGCGCGACCGGAGGCCGACGCGCGGCGGCGCGGACGTCGACAGCCGCGGCTTCAGCGCAAAGGCCGCGGCCTCCGGCGCCGCCGTCGCGTCGCGCCGCGGCGCCTCGACCTCGGCGAGCCGGTCCCAGGCCCAGGACCGCACGAGGCGCCGGCCGTCGCCCGCGACGTCCGCGACGGGCTCGAGCGCGGCGACGCCGACGTCGACGCACCGCAGCGCGCCCCGGCCCGCGACGCTCGCCGCGGCGGCGTCGCCGGCGTCGCGGCAGGCGCGCCGCGCGTCCGCCAGCAGGTCGCCCGCGCCCGGCGCGCCCTCGGGCGCGCGCACCGCCGCGCAGACGTCGCTCGCGGCCGCGGCCGCCGCGGCCGCGACGGGCGCGAGCGTCGGCGCGGGCACGTACTTGAGCCGCACGCGGGGCCGCGCGTCGCCGCCGGCGTAGGGCTCGAGGCCGTCGACGCCGAGCAGCGCCACGCGGAGCACGGCGACGTCGCCGCGCGCCCGCGGGCCCCGGTCCGCCGCCTCGCCGAGCCGCCGCCGCGCCCAGTCGCCGTCGAGGCGCTGGAGGCCCAGGGCGCCCAGCCCGCAGGCGCAGAGCAGCACGGGCAGCGCGAGGAAGTGGTCCCGGGCCCACAGCAGGCACGCCGCCAGGCACACCGCCAAAGCCCCGCCGGACGCGGCCGCGTCGTCCCATCGTAAAAGCCGGTCGACCGCGGACACCAGGCCCTGGACCCAGGCCACGACGACGAAGAGCCGCTTGAGCAGCTCCACGGTCGCCGCCGGCGACGGCGCGTCGTCGCGCGGCGGCCGGTCCTTGGCGCGCCGCGCCGCGTCGAGGAACGCCGCCGGGGCCCTCCGAGACACCGCGACCCGCGCCTCCACGAGCGCCGCGACGTTGCCCCGCCGCAGGCCCGACGCGTCGTCCGTCGCGCCGTCGACGAAGGCGGACCCGCCCTCGACCTCCTCCTCGCCCGCGGCGGCCGCGTCCTCGTCCGCCAGGAGCGCGTACCAGCCCGCGCCGGTCCGCGCCTCGGCCGCGCGCGCCGCGGGCCGCGCGAAGCGGTGGAAGCTCGCGTGGCTCGCCGGGTCGTCGTCGCTGTCGGAGTCGGACGGCGCCGGCGGCGCCGGCTCGGCGCCCGCGAGGAACCGGAGCGCGCCGTCCATCGTCTCCTTGACGGCCGCGAGCCGCCGGTCCGCGTCGCGCTCCGCGAGCTCGTACAGGCTCAGCGTGCGCCGCCCCAGCAGGGCGCCGCCGGCGGGGTCCGCGCTGGACGACTGGGCCCGGAGCTCGAGGAGCAGGCGGTCCCGCGCGGACGTCGCGCGGAACGTCGCCGAGAGCCGGAGCCTCCCGAGCTGCGACGACCGCGCGACGACGCGGCTCGCCGCGACGGCGTCGCCCAGGCGCGCGACGACGACGACGGGCGCCTCGAGGAGGCGGCCGCCCTCGTCGTCGGAGCCGTCGTCGTCGCCGTCCGCGTCGCCGTCGATCTTCAGCGTCGGCGGCAGCGCGTCGTCCGCGCCGCCGGATCGCACGAGCCGCGCGCGGCGCACGTCGACGTCGACCTCGGCGACGACGTCGCCGTCGTCCACGGGCGGGATTTTTGGCAAGTCCGGCGGCGGCGGGGCCGGCGCCGGCGCGTCGGCTTTGCTGTAGCTCCGCGCGAGCGTCGCGATGTAAGCCGCCGTGTGCGTCGGGCTCCGCCCGACGGCGGCGCCCGCGGCGCCGACGAGCGTGCCCGCGGCCAGCGCCACGGTCAGCCCCGCGCCCGCGCCCGCGGCGGCCGCGACGGCGCCGCCGGCCGCGAGCGCGACGCGCGACGCCGACGCCGTCGCCGCGGCGACGGTCGGCGGCGCCGCGGCGGCGCGCGCCGCGTGGGCCGCGTCGTCCGCCGCGGCCGCCGCCGCGGCGGCGTCGGCGTCGCGCAGGTCCGACGCGCAGCGCGGCGCGAGGAGCGCGAGCCACGATGCCGCGGCGCCCGAATCGTCCGGCGGCGCGCGCAGCAGCAGGCGGCCGCCGCCGTCCGCGAGCTCGAAGCCCGGCGTCTCGAGGTCGTCGCGCCGCCGCAGGTGGACCGCGGCGAGGTCGCCGAGCGCGTGGACCTCGTGGTCGCGCCAGGAGCCGCCGCCGGCGGGGCCGTGGCGGTAGCTCCGGAGGCTCGCCTCGCCGTCGCGCCGGAGCTCGCAGTAGCGCTCGCGCCAGGACGCGTCGGCGTCGCCGACGCGCCAGCAGAGCAGCGGGCCGCCGTGGACCGCGGCGCCCGCCGCCGCGGGGGAGCGCGCGCCGTTGAGCGCCGCGCGCCACGCGGCCGCGTCGCCCTCGTCGACCGCGCGCCAGAAGCGCTCGGGCTCGCCGGCCGCGCACTGCACGGCGAAGCCCCCGCCGCCCCAGCGCCCGCTCTCGGGCAGCGAGAAGGGCCGCGCCGTCTTCTCGCCGAGCCGCAGCGCGGCGGCCGATTCGACGGCGCGCGACGCCGCGCTCGCGAAGACCGCGAGCTCGCGCGCGCCGCCGTCCCCGACGCGCAGCGCGGCGTAGCGGTAGGCCCACTTGCGCGCGCCGCCGTCGTCCGTGTAGCTCGTGAGGAGCAGGCCGCTGCGCGCGACGCGCCACGCGTCGTCCGCGCCGCGGGCGCAGGCGAGGGCCGGCAAGTCCTCGTCGGTCGCGTCGCGGACGAGCGCGGCGAAGGCCGTTTCGTCGAGCGGCGAGTCGGTCATCTTTTCCTGCGCCTCTTTTTCAGATGAAGGTCTTGGAGAGAGCGTGAGTGTTACGAGGAAGCTGCGAACCGTGCTCTGCCATCATCCGCTCCGCTCGAGAATTTGACTCGGTGAAGCCGTTGGTGAACCGCTGCTTAGGCTTGCGCCGCGGCGAGACTCCTTGCGAGTGGGGCTTCGAACTCGAGCGTTGCGACGGCCGCGCGCCGCGGGCCTACCGGCGGGCGCAGCAGGCCTGCGCCTCCTCGCACTGGCACCACGCGGCGCCCTCGTCGTCATCGCAGTCGTCCTCGCAGTCGCAGAAGGAGTCGGCGCCGTCGCACTGGACGGAGCCCTCGCCGCCGTCGTCGTCCTCGCCGCACGCGTAGGGGCACTCGTCCGCGGCGAGCGCGCCGTCGAAGCCCTTGACGGCGCAGCGGCCGTCGGGCCACGCGGAGACCCACTGGCACGTCTTCGCCGGCGCGTTCTTCTTGTACCACGACGCCGAGTCGCCGTGGCAGGCGCCGCAGGACGCGCTGCAGGCGTAGGACGCGAGGCTCTTGCCCTTGTGGCCGTCGTCCTCGCCCTTGACGGCGCAGCGCGCCGAGTAGGCGGAGACCCAGGCGCAGTCCTTCCACGGCACGCCCACCTTGTGCCACGTCGGCGAGTCGGCGCAGTCGTCGTCGTCGCAGGACTCCGGGCAGGAGCCGTACCCGTCCTGGTCCGCGTCGCCCTCGACGTCGCAGCCGTTGTCGCAGCTGTCGCAATCCATGTTGCCCGGGCCGTCGCAGCTCGCGCAGCCCTCGTAGCACGAATAGGCGTACGAGTACGAGTAGCTCGAGCCGTCGTCGTCGTCGACGAACAGCGACACGGTACCGTCGGTCGGGTACTCGTTGATCGCGTCGTCGTCGTAGCAGGGATCGATGGCGACGCAGCTCGACGTCGCGAGCGTGCCGAAGCCCATGTCCGTGTAGTAGCTCGTGGAATCCGCCGCGACGCAGCCCCCCGTGCAGTCGTCGTAAAACACGATGATCTCGTAGCCGTCCTCGCAGGTCTGGCAGTCCATCCAGTCGGAGTAGACGGCGTCCTCCGCGGTGAAGTAGCCGCACGTCACGCACGCGCCGGGCGTCGACGGCGCGGCGAGCACCGTGTCGTCGTCGATGTCGCTCGCGTCGCCGTCGAAGCACAGGTCGCCGGACTGGACGTACAAATCGCATAGGGAATCGTCGAAGCTCTCATCGACGTAGCCGCCCAACTTGCTCGCCTTCTGGCGGGGCGTCGCGTGAGCGCGCTGCGGGGGCGGCGCCTCCCACGGCGTCGCCGAAGCCACGGCGAAGTCGGCCTTCGTGAGGCGGCCGTGCTCGGCGAAGGCCTTCTTGAGGACCGGGTGCGCCGTGTCCACGAGTTCCTTCTTCCCGAACGCCGCGGCGTGGGCGCCGGTCGCCAGCAGGAGGCTCGTCAAGCCGAACGTCGCGGCGTGGGCGCCGAGGCTCTTACAATGCACCATCATGCGGGCAGCCGGATTTGGATTCCGATTTCAATATCATTATTATCAATTGAGTCAAAGGTTACGTCACCATAACCCCCTAGGACACGTCGAGCTCGAGGATGTGCTGGACGGCGGCCTCGAAGGTGGCGACGTAGTAGCCCGTCTCGGAGAGGCGCTTGTCCGGGTCGCAGAGCGTGCAGAGGACCTTCTGGAGGTAGGAGAGGTTGGGGATGTCCGCGTTGACGAGGACGTAGATGAAGATGGGGAGGAAGTCGTCGGCGCCGAGGTGGTTCTCCGTGCCCGGGTGCTCGATGCGGTAGAGCTGGGGGATCTCCTTGGCCGCGGCGAGGAGCGCGTCGAGCTTGTCGCAGGGGAGCGTGTAGGAGCCGATGTTGCTCAGCTGGTAGATCGCGGACTCCCACGAGCTCGGCGAGATGTGGTGCACGGGGATGCCGAGGGCCGTCTGGGGCATGTGGCGCGCGTTGGCGCAGCGGGCAGCCAACCGCCGCTCCTCAGACTCAATATCGCCCCGGAGCAGGCCGTGGAGCTTGTCCATCAAAGGCACGAAGATCTCCGTCTCGATCTGGCGCCGGATCGCCGACGACAGGATCGCGTTCAGGTCGTCCTCGGCGATGCAGCTCTTCCGCCGCAGCGCCACGGCCACCAGCAAGTCCGCGCAGCCCTCCAGGAGGCACGCCTGCAGGTGGTCGATGTACTGCTTCATCTTCGCGAGCATGTCCAAGCCGGATTCGAACGCGTGGCCGCCGGCCGCCGCGACGATGTCCGCCAGGATCTTCTCGAAGGCGGGCAGCGCCAGCACCTGGCACACGGCGACCTGCGCCGCCTGGCGCAGCGTGATGTCCGGGTTCCGCTCCAGCAGCTCGAGCGACGCGCGCCGCTTCGGCACGTCCAGGAACCGCTGGAGCGCGAGCGCGACGTCGCCGCTGTGCGCGTGCAGCCGCGCCCCGAAGAGCATGCCCGACACGCGCCGCGCGTAGCGCTCGAGGCGCACGCGGCGGTCGTTGACGCTGTGCGTCGTCTCGTAGAGCGACGGCCGCCGCGTCGGAAAATCCAACTTCTCCGTCGACGGCCGCAGCGCGACGAGCTCCTCGTGGAGCTCGAAGAACTCGCGGAACCGCCGCGGCACGCGCCACTCCGCGCCCGCGAGCACGTCGAGCACCCAGAGGATGTAGACCGTGTGGTCGTCCGCGTAGTCCGTGCCCAGGATGCGCACGCAGAGCGCGGGCCGGAGCCGCGCGGTGTCGACGCGCACGGCCTCGGGGCCCTCGGCGCGGCCCCGGCGCGGGTCCATGTGGTCGTCCTTGAACTCCTCGCCGCCGTCGCGCCGCGGGCTCCGGTCCCCGGCGCCGCGCGCCGCGCTCAGCTCCGACCGCGTGTCCCACTGCTCGGACCGGCGCTCGAGCTGCGCCATCATCGCGCTGAGGCCCTCGGCCTGGGCCTCGTCGATGACGCCCTGCTCGTGGAGGATGAAGGCCATCTTCGTGAACCGGCCGCCGCCGCGGCCCGGCCCGCCCGCCGCGCGGCTCCGGCGGCCGCGCCGCAGCAGGAGCACGACGTCGGCGTCCGCGGCCCGGATCGTCGCGACGAGCTCGTTGAGCGTCGTGCCCGGCGGGAAGAAGCCGTCGCCGATGCCCAGCACCTCGTCGCCGACGCGCACGCCCGCGGCCTCGGCGCGGCCGGGGCACTCGGGCCGGCCCCGCGGCAGCGCGTGGACGACGATGCGGCCGTCGCTCGTCGACTTGACCGTGACGCCCAGGCCCTCGCCCGCCGCGCGGCTCAGCCGCGCGCGGAAGCACGTGCCCTCGGCGACGACGAGCACCTTCTCCGCGGTGCTCACCGGCAGGTCGCTCGGCTCGGACACGCCCGCGGGCCGCGACCGCGCCGGCGGCGGCGGCGGCGCGGTCCGCTTCGCCGGGGGTGACGCGGCGTCGGCGGCGGCGGCCGGCGGCGGCGGCGGCGCGGTCCGCGCGGCGGCCGGCGACGCCGCGGCGGCCGGCGGCGGCGGCGGCGGCGCGGTCCGCGGCGACGCGGCGGCCGGCGGCGGCGGCGGCGCGGTCCGCTTGTCCGCCGGCAGCGGCGGCGGCGCGCTGCGCGCGGCGACGACCGGCGCCCGCCCGCCGCTCCCGCCGCCCTCGCGCCGCGCGACGACGGGGAGCGCCTCGGTCATCGACGGCGGCAGCGTGAGGAAGCCGTCCGGCAGGGTCACGCGGTGGCCGCGCGTGGTTGGCGGCGTGTCATCCATGAGTGACGGCGCGCGTGTCGGGCGCGGCTCACGCGCCGCGGAGGCTGCGCTCACCGCGCACCATGTGTCCTTGTCTCATCTCATCTCACAGCATGCAGGTGCGGCAATTTTATAGACTTCTACCCGGGAAGTGCACGCGCGCCGGCGCCGAGAGCTCCTCGCCGCGGCCCAAGTGACGCGGATGCGGCCTCTGGAGCGCCGTCGCACGAGCCGTGTGCCGTCTCCGACTCGATCGAACAGAAGGCCCGCTCGATGAAACCGCGCGGCCGCGCGGCAGTCTCGCAAGCTGCGTGTGTAAAACCAGCCCACCGACGACGACGTACGTCGCTGCGACAGAAGCCGTGCCTGGCGGTCGTCGCGCTCGGCGCATCGAGGCGGCCGCCGCTTGGCTTACGCTCGCCAATCAAAATTGCCACAACATTTTCTTGCATGCAATTTTGGCTTTCGATAAGTCATTGGCCATCGTCAAAGCCGCGTCACATTGGGCGCCGTCCTGTAAGGTTCCCGGGCTAGCATGACGATCCTCTACGCGCTGGTTGCGCGCGGCAACACGGTGCTCGCGGAGTACACCTTCACGTCGGGCAACTTTCCGACGATCACGCGCGTGCTCCTGGGCAAGATCCCCGAGCAGGATGGTCCGCGGCCGCGTCCGCGCCCCGTCCGCCCGCCCCGCGCCGCGCGCACGGTCGCCGCCCGCAGGCAAGATGAGCTACGTCTACGACCAGTACGTCTTCCACTACGTCGTCGAGAACAAGATGACGTTCCTCTGCATGGCCGACGAGCGCGGCGCCGCGCCCGATCGCCGCCGGCCGCGCGCGCGGCGACGCGGCCCGCCCCCTTCGCGCGCAGGTCCTTCAAGCGGCGCGTGCCCTTCGCGTTCCTCGACGACGTGAAGAACCGTTTTTTCGCGACCTACGGCGACAAGGGCCAGGCGGCGATCGCGTTCGCGTACAACGAGGACTTCGGGCGGACGATCCAGAAGCAGCTCGAGTTCTACAACGGGCCCCAGGCGGACCAGTTCGCGACGGTGCACAAGAAGCTCGACGACGTCAAGAACGTCATGGTCCAGAACATCGAGATGGTCCTCGAGCGCGGCGAGAAGCTCGAGCTCCTCGTCGACAAGTCGGAGCAGCTCCAGCTCGACTCCTTCCGCTTCCAGAAGAGCTCGAAGAAGCTCAGGCAGGCCATGTTCTGGAAGAAGGTCAAAATCTACATGCTCATCGCCTGCGTCGTCCTCGTCCTCCTGTACATCTTCCTCGCCGTGTTGTGCGGGCCCACGTTCGAGAAGTGCGGCAACAAGGACAAGAAGTAGGCGCGCCGCCGCCCTCGTCGCGCGGGCGCGCCGCGTAGCGGACGTTCCCGAGGCAGTTGGGGGCGTGGTTTCGGGGGGTGTGGGGAGCGGCGCGCCCGGAGGGCTCGAGTCGCGCTGACCAATGAGCGTCGTGCGCCGTTCTGGGCCCGCTCTCCAGGCGACCTGAAAATCTGGGGCTCCTCCTCCACAGCCGCGGCGGCCGTGGTCATTGACGCCTCCTGGTCCCTGGAAGGTTGGGCCGCCATGCTGCGGCGCCTGTCCCAGGGCGTGTCCTTCCGGCGCAGCAGCAGCGCCGCGGAGAAGGAGGAGGCCAAGGCCTCCAACCCCGGCGGGGGCGCCGCGCCGAGCGAGGCGCCGGCGCCGGCCCCCGCGCCGGCGGCCCAGCGCGTCTGGCGCGCGGCCAAGGACCCGAAGACGGGCCGCACCTACTACTACGACGTGCTCACGCGCGAGACGCAGTGGACGAAGCCGCGGGAGCTGCAGGACGACCGGGAGCGCGCGGCCATCGACGCCAAGAACGCGGAGAAGCGCCAGTTCTTCGACGAGATGGAGCGGAACATGCGCAAGAACTTCGCCGCGGGGCTCACGTCCGTCGACATCCAGGAGCCCGTGAGCGGCCTCGGGTGGAAGCCGCCGCAGACGCGGCCGTCGAGCGGGTCGATCGGCGAGGGCGGCACGCGGCTCGTGCGCACGCTGTCCACCGTCGACGACGCCTTCCTCTTCGACGACCCCCAGGACGGCGGCCGCGGGTCCTACGCGTCCGGGAGTCAGACCTGCCGGAGCCGGCGGCGGCGGTCGCTGAGCCCGCAGACGGCGGCCTGGTGGGGCGAGGTCGAGGCGACGAAGCAGGGCCCGCGCGCGGCCGCCGCGGCCCGCGAGCAGGGCAAGCAGAACCGGTCCCAGCGCACCGTGAGCTTCGCCGAGGAGAAGGAGAGCCTCGCGCGGGACCTCGCCGCGGGCGCGCCGGCGAAGGCGCTCGCGAAGCCCGAGGTCGCGCGGAGCCGCAACTCGACGGGCACCATGTACGTCACGTCGACGCTCGACGCGCCGGACAAGGAGGCGACGATCAAGTGCGTCTGCCACGTGCTCCGCGCGCACATGGCCGCCGCGCTCACGACGCCCGTGCGCGACCGCGAGGCGCGCGCGCGCCGCGGCGAGTTCAAGATCTTCGAGGACGACGACCACGCCGACGACGACGACGGCGTCGTGCCGACGGCGGCCCAGCTCGTCGCCTTCTACCGCGACGTCTTCAGCCGCGGCCAGATGGAGCTCGAGTGCATCGTGACCTCGCTCATCTACGTCGAGCGGCTCCTCAAGGCCGCGCGGGGCAAGGTCAAGCTCCGGGCGTCGAACTGGCGGCCCGTGCTCCTGAGCTGCATGATCATGGCCTCCAAGGTCTGCGACGACTTGAGCATGTGGAACGCGGACTTTAGCCACATCTGCGCCGCGTTCACGCTCAAGCGCATCAACGACCTCGAGGCCGCGCTCCTCGCGGCCTACGGCTTCAACGCCACGGTGCCCGCGTCGGAGTACGCCAAGTACTACTTCCACCTCCGGTCCATGGCCGCGCGCCTCGGCCTCGGCGGCGACGCGGGCGACGACATCAAGCCGCTCGACGTCGCCGCCGCCAAGCAGGTCGCGAACCGGTCCTTCAAGTTCGCCAAGGACCCCAAGGCCAAGCCCGACGACGCCCTCAGCGCCGACCTCGCCAAGATGCGCGTCCGCCGCGCCGTCTCCGTCGGCGGCGACGCGCTCGAGGCCCAGGCCGCCGCGCGGCCCGCGACGCTCGAGGAGGTCGTCGACATGAACCCCAAGTCCAGCTAGGCGCCACCGCTTTTCCGACGCGCGCCGCGCACCGACCCGTGCGCGCGCCTAACGAACCCCGCTTCGAGCGCCCGGCCGCGCGGCGACAAAGCAACGTCGACCGAAACACAGCAGCTTGCCTCGCCGATTGCAATCGATTGCCAC
>Ga0257110_1001222_pt1 | contig 12081 bp, 5 predicted proteins | sample LP_taG_7_FD_190184 | JGI IMG/M metagenome (GOLD analysis project Ga0257110, IMG submission 190184) | Marine microbial communities from Northeast Subartic Pacific Ocean, Canada - LP_J_2015_P26_10m | ecosystem: Environmental > Aquatic > Marine > Oceanic | place: Canada: Northeast Subartic Pacific... | reverse complement strand
CAACACTGGAATCTATGGAAAAAACATTTGATGATCATTTGAAAGAACTATGTAACAAGTTGCCTAATAATTTACAAAATGCGTTTGATGGACATTTTAATGAAATAATCACATACGTTTCAGAAAAAGAAAATCAACCATTGGGAAAAATAGCAACCTATTGTTTGGGTCGTCAAATAAAAGCATGTTTGGAAAATGAAGGTCAATGTTCCTTATATTGTGAATTATAATATGAAATAACAAAAAGCATATTATAATTTTTTATGAAGTCGATGTAAGTCGTAAATAGTAAGATAATCATCATAGGAAGTAGCAATGTCTTTAAAAAAATGTTCATATCCATTTTTTTTGAAAAAGTCTACTACTTCGAATCCACCAGATGGTTGCCAGGCAAGTAATGATACTTCTTGAACGCCAAATTCAGATTTAAGTTTATGTTCTGTATTTCGTAAAAACTGAGAACCAAATCCCTGTTTCTTAAATTGATCATATATTTCCAAATCGCTCAAAACAGCACCCTGTTTATCAATCATTGTTCTACAATGACCAATGTGTTTAGAATCTTTGAAAAATTGAAATTGATGTAAAAAAGAATGGGTTTTACTTGACAATATACGAATTGTCATTATATAATAACATATAAAATCGAATATGCGAATATTATGGTTTGGTAAACTTAGAAAAAACAGAATATTCACTGTGATTATGGGAAGGTATTTCATTATCACTATTATCCCCATATATACGCAATATTTTAGATACTGTTTTACTACGTTGAACATCGCGTTGATCTAATTTCACAAGTTTGATTTCACTAACGGGTTTTTGGTAAGCATCCAATTTGTTCATAAGATCCAATAATCCATTGTTTTCGCATTTATCGCTTTGTTTCAAATCGCCAGTAATGACCATGCGTGATTGTTCGCCCAAACGTGTTGCCAACATAAGCATTTGATTAGGACTGGAGTTTTGCATTTCATCGGCAATAACAAAGGAGCGTTTAAAAGTGCGACCGCGCATAAATGCTAATGGAGAAATTTCAATAATACCAGAATGAATCATGGAATCAATTTCGCGTATTGAATAAAATTCTTCCAAAATATCGAAAATGGGACGTGTCCAAGGATGCATTTTATTAACAAGTGAACCAGGTAAATATCCAATATCCTCTTCAACGGGAACAACTGGACGTGTTAAAATAATTTTATCCACATTTCGATCCATGAGTTCTTGGACGGCAGTTGCGCAAGCAAACAATGTTTTGCCAGTACCAGCAGGTCCCGTGCTAATAATTACCGAAACACCAGGATCATTCAAATAATGAACGTACATTTTTTGGTTTGGACCTCGAGGTTTATAAATAGGACACATTTGTTTTTCAGGTAAAAAAACATCATTAGAAATAGATTTTTTAGAACTACGCATAACAAGAGAAGAAGGTCTTTGAAATTGCAATCCAGTAAAAGAAAAAGATCGTGAAATTAGAGAAAACATGAAAATCAGTATTATATAAAACATGATAATATAATAATGATAATTAAATTTAAATACTTATAAGAAAACACTTAATAAGACACCATAGCAATCATTTTTCGATTACCGGAATAGCGCTTATCAGAAACCCCGCCAACAACTACACGTCCGTCTTGTAACATGGTCGTTAGAGAAGTATCTACTTTATAACCTTGTGATTGTAAATATGAAAATACAGACGGAATATCGTCAGCACCCATTAAATTTGAAGCATGTTTGAAAGCACCATATCCTGAACCAACTTGCGAAACAGGAAATCGTAGCAAGACATAAACACAATTCATCATAGGATCAAAAGTTACGTTTGGTTCTTGGAAAGGAGAAAGTTTAGGAAATTGACAAGGGGTCACCATATTACTAAGAGGACCTTGTGGCATAACGTTTAAAGTAATGATGTTTTGATATGTTTGTAAAAACGAATTATAAATAGGTTCTAAATAAAGAACGAAAGTGGAGTTTTGTGAAAAAGGACTTTCCATAGGTTCGGGACTTATAATAGGATGAGATTGGTTTGGTTTAGAACGAAAGGTCATATTCATCTTTAGTTTCATATTCAAATGAAATGTATTTTAATATAATATATTAAAGACAAAATATGTTACTATGTTGTCCTTAGGGGCAATGCTCCCATAGCTCAGTTGGTTAGAGCGCTGTTCTTATACGGCAGAAATTAGCGCATACAGACAAGCAGAGGTCCGCGGTTCGAGCCCGCGTTGGAGCATATAGACCTAAATATGTCTTAAAACTGTTTTAGCACGGTTGTCCGAGTGGTCTAAGGAGCCAGACTTAAGACCTGGTAGCGTATGCTGCGTGGGTTCGAACCCCACACCGTGCATCAACTGTATATTTGTATTTGTATTTAGTGTATTATATTAGTGCTCTTATAGTGTAGTGGTTATCACTCAGGACTTTGAATCCTGAAACTTGGGTTCGAATCCCAATAGGAGCTTATAATGGAACCTAGGTTCCCTTAAACCCTCCTTGTAAGGTAATCTAGGTTCTCTTAGACCCGGTTAGCTCAGTCGGTAGAGCGCACGCCTTTTAAGCGTGTGGTCGAGAGTTCAAGCCTCTCATCGGGTGGGGGGCGAGACAATCCCTTGGTCTAGAACCAAAAGTCTCAGAGGAAATGGAGGGGTCATGATTTACAATCTTTTAATTAAATAAAACTCAAACCAAGATTGTTAAATCGGGGATCTCACAGTAGTTAAGCGAGGAAAAGGGGGCTTACTACCGACCGGAATGTCGATAATCTATCAAGCAGGGTGGCGCAGAGGCAGCGCGTTGGGCCCATAACCCAAAGGTCAATAGATCGAAACTATTTCCTGCTAATTAGGGAACCCTAAGTTCCCTAAACCCTCCTATTTTGTATAATTTTTAATATTAAGTGTACCAATGTTCTTTTAAAAGGAGGGTCTAAGGGAACTTAGATTACCTTAAAAGGAGGGTCTAAGGGAACCTTGGTTCCTTTATTGGTTCCATTAATCCCGCATAGTCTAACGGTTAGGATGCGGCCCTTTCAAGGCTGAGGTCGGGGTTCGATTCCCCGTGCGGGAAAATACCGGAGAATTAGCTTAGTTGGTAGAGCGTTGGATTCCAAATCCAAAGGTCGGGCGTTCAAATCGCTCATTCTTCAAGAATGTTATTTAATAAGAAATAAATATAAAAAAATGTCATGTCAAATAGGAGTGATACTGCCATAAAGATTGTCATAGAATGTTTAGGAATTTTGAATATTATATAGTATTGCTCTCATAGCTCAGATGGTTAGAGCATCCGACTGTTAATCGGGAGGTCAAAGGTTCGATCCCTTTTGAGAGCGTAAAAATATAAACACCCTTGTTTATATTTTTGTAAAAAAGTAAAATAAAATATTATATTATAATGGTTTTTACTCCGAACGACAAACCAGGTCTAGAAGGCGCTTTAAGCAAGTGGTACACTGTTGCAAACAGTGAATCAGTAGATGCGGCAAACAATTACGTTGGTCCCGAATATGCTGGAAACCCAAATACTTGGGATGTAACAGCAGTAACCGATATGGATGAGTTATTTCTGGGTAAAGATTTCGAACACCACCCTTTAATCAACAACTGGAATACAAAGGATGTTAGCACTATGAGTGTTATGTTCGGAAGTTCTAACTTCAACAACCCTATTAATTCTTTACCTATTTCTAAATTTGGTGAATCAGTAACAATGAGTTTTGTTATGTCTGATTCATTCCCAATTGGTAATGTTGACGCCGGTCTTCCGGCGTATATTCCTGACGGTTGGTTTCCAGTACCAGGAGAAGATGGTATTGTTCCAGCGCGAATCCAAAAAGGTATTACAATTAGAAACATGACAACAGGTCAAACTATTTTAGATGATGTTGTAATAGAAAATTATTTTCACCCTGATCACCAAGAAAAGTTAGGTAATATGGACTATCAGACCAAAGGATTTTTATTTACCGCAAATTCCAATGATGTGTTAAAAATTGAATCAGGAGAAACTGCTATCGGCGAAATGATCTTTGGTTTGAATGTAGTTGCCGGTAATGAAGCAACTGATTTTCAAGGAAAAGGATGGTTAGGATCACTATTTGGTGGTGATGGTGCAGTAAATATAGATGAACTTATTTATTTAACAGAAAAACCTGATTATGATTATACTCTTACTATTCGTGACACAGGTAAAGATGGTTTCCAAGAGGGAAGTGATAAAACAAAAACAATCCTTGATGGTGTAACTGTAATAAATGAGTTAACTGGTAAAACCCTTGTAACTGATTTTAAATTAATGTCATTATACACCACAGACGGAAGTGTTCCATTCGATACAGCAACTACAGTATTCGTCGCAAAACAAGGTGAAAAACTTCGCTTAAAAACAGGTGATGAATTTTTTGACGAAATGGAAATTGATATTCGTGTGCTTGATAAAAAAGAATCATTCACAGGGACAGATGCTGAAAATTTAGATAAGGTACTTGACATGTTGCCTGCTATTACAGAACAAAATGACGGTGTAATGAAATATTCACTTAAAGTGTTACTTGAAGACACATCTGAAAATGGCTGGCAACAAGACAAAGCACCTAGTGAAACCATTAAATATGGTTTTTCTGTTGAGAACTTGAGTACTGGACAAATGTTGGTAGACAACGAAAAAATACCTACTAAATTAGACAATCCTAATTATGCTCCTGTATCACTAACTGTTTCGGATATTGATGTGAAAGACACCCTTCGTTTTACTACTGGTAATGAACATTTCGACGAAATGAAGATTACAGCAAGTGTTGTTGATCCTTTAGGACGAGAATTCCAATTTTTCACAGGAAGTGGTAAAATAGTAGAAACATTAAATCTTACTAGTCGTCTAAGTGACTTCATTCCTATGAAGATGACTTTAGAGAACTACGAATCTGACAAAGATTTAGTTGTTACTTACGAAGGTTTAGACGAAACTGTATTTCTTAATGGTGGAAAAGGTCCATATGAGCAACAAGAGTTCAACTTTTTCGTCAATAAATATACTGTTTACAGAGTAACAGGTGGTGCGTTATTGGGTGAAAATCCTGAAAACGCTAAAATGACATTGATGTCTATGGACCCTGAATGTCCATTTAGTTTGACATTAAGTGGAAGTGAACTTGACAATTACAGTGACATAGGTTACGTATGTACTTATAACTCCTGGAATACAGGAAAGGTGAATAATTTTGGCAATATGTTTGCTTTCAATACCGCGTTTAATCAACCCATTCATCGTTTTAACACAACCAATGTAATAAATATGCCTGCTATGTTCAAAGATAGTGTATTCGACCAATATATCAATACTACGAAAGTACAATATGAGAATGAAATAGTACCTGAAACAAATTATAAATTAAGTTTGATTGATACATTTGGAGATGGATGGCAGCAGGAACCTATTTTAGTGGATGGACAAAACGTCTATCCCGATGATGGAACACCTTTCGATCGACGAACCATATACGTTGGTGTAACATTAAAAACAAAAGATAAAGATGGAGAGTTCGTAATTGTACGAGACAATAATGGTGACCCTATTGATAATATGAAGTTGGAGTCTAGTTATATCGGTGGTGCGCAACCATGGGATTTAAAAGAAATTAACTTCAGATCTACAGCAGAAGTATTCTATCTAACTACAGGAAATGAGGCATATGAAGAAATGGTAATAAAATTAGAATCACCTGATACAGGATTCTCAACAACATTTTCATCTGGTGATTTACAAGAAGAGAATTTAGTAGACGAACCAATTGAAGTACCCGTTCCTATCCTGGAACCTGAATACTGGAACACAAAGAATGTCCAAAACATGAGCTATATGTTTCAGAATAATCTAGTATTCAACAAACCCGTTGGGTTATGGAACACAAATAATGTGCTTAACATGGAGTCTATGTTTGAAAGAGCATATCTATTCAACCAAAATATTAGTACCAAATTAGCATACGAGGGTACACAAAGTGAATATATTGCTTGGGACACATTAAATGTAACCAATATGAACTATATGATGAGGATGATTACATTCATTCAAATCGATGGCACGAATGATTATTTCGTTCCAGATTTAGGTTTTTGGAACAATGGTGAAGAGATTGGTCAAAGTAATGCCCCTTTAAATTGGAACACAACAAATGTTACACAATTCCAGAGTGGATTATTCGGTTGCCGCTATTTCAATCAAAATATTTCTACCAAAGAAGTCACAATAGGAACAAAAACCTATATTTCATTTGATACACGAAACGCAGATATATATAGAATTTTGTCATATACTGACTCATTTAACAATGGAGATGAACGTGGTGCTTCAACAAAACCATTATATTGGAATTTACAATCGACATCTCAAATGTACTATATGTTTGGTTCTTTCATTGCTATGGTAGTACCCGGCATGTCTTATAATCAACCAATGAATACAGAACGCGTAACAATAGGAACAAAAAATCCAATTACTTATACAGCATGGGATACATCAAATATAATCACCTTCTACTCGTTATTTTCCAACCAAAGTCTATTCAACCAACCTATAGGAAATTGGAATACGTCAAATGTAGTAGATATGAGTTTTATGTTCTTCTATGCTAATGCCTTCAACCAAAACATTAATACACAACACAAAGTTTTGGTTACAAATAATGATGTCTTACCTATGAAATTAAGTTTGATCGATACATACGGAGATGGATGGCAGGAGCAAGCTATTGTTGTGGATGGAGTTTTAGTCTATCCCGATGGAACACCTTGGGATACAAGAACCATAGAAATTGGTGTAACATTAAAAACAAAAGATGAAAATGGAGAGTTCGTAATTGTACAAGACAATAATGGTGTTTCGATTGATAATCTAAAGTTGGTCTCTATCAATGGCATTTCACTAGAAAATACGCTTAAAGAAATTGAATTTACTGGATCTCCAACCGCAGAATATTTCATTACTACAGGAGATGAGCATTATAATGAAATGAAAATTATCGTTGAGTCAACTGATGAAACGCGACCATTTAATTATACAGTAGAAGGAACAAATGCTGAAAATAAAACAGATGAATCTATTGGTGCTATTTATAATTTTACTCCATCAAAAGAAATAGTACGAAATACTGTTTCATGGGATGTGTCTAGTGTGAGTAATATGGGTAGTATGTTTAGTGTATGTCACTCCTTCGATAAACCAATAGATAGATGGGATACTAATTCATTAACAGATCCCTCTTTTATGTTTATGGGTGCAAGATCATATAACCAACCTATGAACACAAAATCGCGCGTTCGATTATTGAGAAATAAGACATCAGCAAATACTCCCGAAAACGACATAGTATTCAATGATTTTACAACAGAAAAAGAAGCGATTAAGTTTGCGTATGACGCAATGAAAGTATATGGTCGCACTTCATTTGAAATGAATTTCAATGGGTCCACCTTTGCTATAAGATTATTAGACAAATTAGAGACATTAGAAGAAGATGATACTGGTGGAAATCTTAGTGTTGGTTGTCTAAGTGAATTCGAAGAAACATTATTTGGTGATTTAGCAAAAGATTCTATTGATGGGTTCTCTAGTTGGAATACTTCATCTATGACAACTGTTACTGGTATGTTTTCTAGAGCACGATCTTTCAATCAAGAAATAAGTAATTGGAATATAACAAATGTCTCAAGTCTAGCAAACTTTTTCCAGCAGGCTAATTCATACAATCAACCAATGAGTACAAAAATAGTGAATGAAGGAAAAGAAGGCGAGTATGTTGCTTGGAATACTGCCAATATAACAAATTTCATATCTACGTTTAAAGATGCGCATTCATTTGATCAAGATATTGAAAATTGGGATGTAAGAAATGGTACAATTTTCGTTGCTATGTTTTTTGGTGCAACCAACTTCAAACATCATATACAAGATTGGAATTTATTTAGTGCCACAAATTTAGAATCTATGTTCCAATGTGCCGAATCATTTAATAAACCTTTACCAACAGCTAAAATAAATGATCCTGATTTGGATACACTAGTGGAGCGTGGTGAACCATTGTCAATGCGTCTAACGCTAATCGATGGGGACACTAGATACCTAGGATGGTTAGGACCCAGTCCCACTTGGTGGAATACGACTGGTCAAGGTGTAACATTGAAAGATCAAGATGGAAATATTTTAACTGACAAACAAGGAAGATTGATTGAAAACCGAAGATTGAAAATGAATATGCAAGATTATGGTTTTGTCGAAGAATTAGAAGAAGGAGAAAGTTATCTCGAGAAAGAAATCGATTTTGAAGTTATGCCTGACCAAGGAGTTTACATCACTACTGGAGAAACTTATTTTGATTTTGGAATGGGAATTAGTATTAGTTCAATGGATCCTGAAGTACCTTTTGTTAAATCATTTAACGGCGTAAGTGCTCAAAATATTGACAATGAATTCGTGTTTGATTTTAAATTAGCAGAATTAGTTAATGATTTATGGTCTTTACATAGTGTAAAAAATGTGTCCCAAATGTTTTCCGGATCCCGAGCTGTGGAACTAACTAATATACTTGTTGATGGTGTAGCAATGCCAAATAGATTATTTAACAACGGAAAACCACTTTATAGCACATTAGATTATACTGTAGAGGAACCGCCATCTATGGATACAATATATTCAACATACCACATCAATTACACAAATTATAATGAATATAATATATTTGCGTTTTCTAAAGAAGGAAAAGTAACATTTACTGCTTCTTTACCTAAAGGTGAAAACCCCATTGCTGTATACTTTGGATTTAGTAATATCGAACAGATATCGGGTACAGAATCTCAAGAATTAATCGAAAATTATACTTCTAAGGTTGTCATAGATGGAACAGAAAAGCAGACTTATACAATCACTGTACCTGCTAATGGAAATACTTATGGTATGCTTCATATGTTGTTAGAGAAACCGCGTAGTGGAAATTCACAGGTATACATTGACGATATAATTTGTATTAATGATAATGCTACTGAAGAGAGTTATAAAAAACAAATGTCCTTCAATCAAGACATTAGTTCTTGGGATGTATCTAAGGTAGAGAATTTCTACGCAATGTTCAAGGACAACACCGCGTTTGATGGTAATGGTTCTAATCTAATGGACAATTGGTTAATTAAGGAAGATTAAACATGTAAATATTTTAAATAGTAACAAAATAAGTAATAATATAAATTAGTAATAATACAACGTATTGTTGTATTATTTAAACAATAAATGCACTATAATAACAATCATACGTAAAAAATTTGTGTTTCATATATTCTCACTTAAAAATATAGTCATGGTAAACTTTACCGAGATGTTTAGTGGTGCAACCAACTTCAAAAGAAAAATCACTGCGTGGTCTATTGACGACAATGACGTTCTAACAGATATGGTGGAAAACAGTGGTCTTTTAAACAACAATTTGTATGGATTTGATGAAGCAACACCTAGTTTTAGTCAATTCAATAGAGAGATTTGTTTCAACAAAGACACAAAGATCTTATGTTACATTGACAACAAGGAGCAATATGTCCCTGTACAAGATTTACGAAAAGGAACTCTTATTAAGACATTGAAACATGGTTACAAACCTATCAATGTCATCAAGACTGGAACTTATCGTTTAGGAAGACCTGGTGTTGATCAAGGTATGTTCAAGATGAAGAAAACCGGTTCTATGATTGCTGATCTAGAAATGACTGGTCGCCATAGTATTTTGGTGGACAGAAACGATCCTGAATATGCTGATCAAGTGGCACGTTTCGAAGTTGCTAATGCCAAATTTAAGCGTCCTTGGGGATGGAATGTTGATGGTAAATTCCGTTTAGCAGCAAACTCTTGTGTTCAATTTAAGAAAATGCCTGTAAGAGATTATACTGTCTATTCTTTTGCTTTAGATAAACAACAAATGCAATATGGTGTATGGGCCAATGGTGTTATTGTTGAGACTACATCTCATCGTTATATTAATCAAATGACAGGTGCAAAAGATGTGGTAGATGAAATCGAAGAAAAGAAACAATAAGTAAAATAAGAAAGTTGTCAATATTAAATTTTAGGTAATCATTTTTATATAACTTCAGTTTATAAAAATGTCTTTAACGTGGGAAAACATCGGTGATACCACAGCTAATTGGAAATACGGAATTATTACAGGAACAGGAACATTAACATCAACAATTGTAGATAGTTTGTTAAATACTACAGATATAAACACTCAAGTATTAAATGATATTAGTATTGGAATTCAGACTGGAATAAAAGTAGTTGGATACACTACATTAGGTGATAACGCGTTTAATCCAGGAACAGTTTATACCGCAATACAATATTTATCTGATATAATATTTGACAAGGAGGACAATGAAGACAATAAATTAGAAACAATCTTGTCCCAAGTGTTATGGAGTGGGAGTATAGATTCAATTACTATACCTTCAAGTGTGACTAGTATTAATAGATTTGCTTTTAATGGTTCGGGTGTAAGTAAAATATACGTAGATAGTGATAATGATAATTATTCGAGTGGTATAATAAAAGCAAATTGGGGTGATTATGATGGTGTTTTATATAATAATGCCGGAACCGAATTAATTATTTACCCTCCTGGTGCGGCAATCAGTACAATCATAATACCCGAAGGAGTAACTACTATAAAAGAAGATGCCTTTTATGGTAATTCTGATTTGAATAAAGTAACAATAGCATCTACAATAACAACTATTGAAGGAAATGCGTTTTATAACTGTTATATGTTAGATGAAGTCTATGGTTTAAGATCTTCAATGACAATAGGTGAAAACAATGAAAATGGTGATTATGAGAATCCATTTCAATATACTGGTGTAAAAGAGGCGTTTGATATAGCAAAAACCATTAAAGATCGTAGTCAAACAACTGGAATATCATATGACCCAAGTTCCCCAAAATCACAAGATACCACAACACAAATCTATGATGTTGTAACAACTGTAACAAAAGTATCAGATGTAGTATATAATTTTGGTGTATCTACTAGAACAGGTGTAAATACAACAGTAACATGGATATGGCAAGAAACAGTTGAAGCAATTGGAAATAGAGCCCCAACTGGAAGTGTAACAATAAGTGGAACAGCAGCACAAAATCAAACATTAACAGTAGATACAACTCAACTAGCAGATGCTGATGGTTTGGGAGATTTTACATACCAATGGAAACGTGGTGACACTGCTATTAGTGGAGCATCAATAACTACCAAAACATTCAATGTAACAGTTCAATCTACAGAATCAGGAAATAAATATTTTATAGATGGTGTTCGACCAGAGACTTTAACACTTGTTAAAGGAATTACATATAAATTTCAAGGTTCAATTTCTGGTAGTCATCCATTTAAATTTTCTACTACTTCGGATGGAACACATGCTGGTGGATCTGAATATGATACAGGTGTATCAAGTGGTTCCGGATATGTGTATTTAGCAGTAACAAATAATACACCAAATACTTTACATTATTATTGTAGTGTTCATTCAGGAATGGGTGGACAAATAAATGTAGAAAACGCAAGTTATACATTAACCCAAGACGATGTAGGAAGTAGAATAAAAGTAACAGTGTCTTATACCGATCAACGTGGATTTAATGAAAGTGTAACAAGTGAACCTACAAGTGTTGTAACCAATGTAAATGATAGTCCAACAGGAAGTGTAACAATAAGTGGAACAGCAACACAAAACGAAATATTAACAGCATCAAATACATTAAGTGATGTAGATGGTATGGGAGCAATTACATATACATGGAGTAATGGAAAGACAGGAACAACAATAACATTAGATCAAAGCGATGCAGGAAATCAAATAACAGTAACAGCATCTTATACAGATGGTCAAGGAACAAATGAAAGTGTAACAAGTGAACCTACAAGTGTTGTAACCAATGTAAATGATAGTCCAACAGGAAGTGTAACAATAAGTGGAACAGCAACACAAAACGAAATATTAACAGCATCAAATACATTAAGTG
>Ga0257110_1001221_pt1 | contig 12082 bp, 13 predicted proteins | sample LP_taG_7_FD_190184 | JGI IMG/M metagenome (GOLD analysis project Ga0257110, IMG submission 190184) | Marine microbial communities from Northeast Subartic Pacific Ocean, Canada - LP_J_2015_P26_10m | ecosystem: Environmental > Aquatic > Marine > Oceanic | place: Canada: Northeast Subartic Pacific... | reverse complement strand
CGAACGGCCTCACTTGATCTACCATGCCACAAATCTAGTAATCTCTCTATTAATATATTAATTTTAGCCCCTAGTTTGGTTTGCATTGTAAGCATTATTAATATAAGTGGCAATAGCATAGACTCTGGAGAACTTGCTTTATAATCTACACCACAATATGTTGGCACATATCTAATCGCGCGATCGAAAAACCATATCCCTAAGACGATCATACTTAATTGTGCAACACATTCAGCACTTATTTCTAGACTTCCCTTGCTATCATCCTCATTTGGTATAAAATGCTTTACCGCCTTAAGTATTGCAATTGAAGGAATTATTGCTAAAACTGAATATTGAATCATATTCATTAGATGACATTTACTATCTTCATCAATGTTTGTTATATATTTAAAAAAACCTTCTGAATCTTTTTTTATTGGATTTATTACATCGGTCGCACTTTCCATATGATTTATAAAAAGAAATTAAAATGATTATCAAATATATTAACACTATGTTAAGAAATCTTATTCTCTCTTCTTTGAATGGAAAACATCCAGAATATCAATATATTAACCTTATTAATGACATTATAGAACATGGTGAAATGATAAAAGGTAGAAACGGTTTCACTAAAACTGTTATAGGATCTGCGATGTATTTTTCTTTAGAGAATGGATCAATTCCTATATTGACCACTAAAAAAGTAGCATGGAAAACATGTTTAAAAGAATTATTTTGGTTCATTAATGGCTCAACCGATAACAAAGCATTACAGAAAGTTAAGGTTAAAATATGGAACGGAAATGCTTCGCGAGAGTTTTTAGATTCTAGAGGTCTTCATCATTTAAAAGAAAATGATTTGGGCCCTATATATGGCCATCAATGGAGACATTTTAATGCACCATACACAGATTGCAGTGGAGACTACACTGGAAAAGGGGTAGATCAACTTCAAAACATCATAGATAAACTAAAAGATGAAAATACCAGAAGTTCTAGAAGGCTTGTTATGAGTGCATGGAACCCATGTCAAATTGATGAAATGGCACTGCCTCCATGTCATGTACTTTGTCAGTTCAATGTAGTAAATGAAAAATTATATTGCAGTCTTTATCAAAGAAGTGGAGATGTTGGGTTAGGCGTACCGTTCAATATAGCATCTTACAGTTTTCTAACACATATTATTGCACACCACTGTGGTTTGCAAGCGGGAGGGTTTCAATATCATTTAGGCAATTGTCATATTTACGATGACCACATTGAACCACTTAAATTGCAAATAAAGAGAGAACCATACGAGTTTCCTAAAATTAATATTACATGCGGAATTAAGGAAAATATTGATGATTATAATTTACAAGATATTAGTATAAATAATTATAAGTTTTATAAAAAAATAAATATGGAAATGCGTAAGTAATATATATAAGATTTATAATTAATAGTTATAGTAATATGAGCGCAGCAGCCGGATTATCAGCAGCAAGAAGAAGAAGAGCAGGATCAAATAATTCTAATACTACTAATCGAAATACTACTAATCGAAATACTACTAATCGAAATACTGTTGTTAAAAAACAATCTAATAGTAGCATTCATCCAATGAAAATTTTAGAACATCATGAGCGCAGATTAAGGGATATAGAAATTAATATTTCTCAATCTGACGCTGTATTGAATAATATTAAAAAAACTGATAGTCGTCTTGATAATTCATTGGTGAATGATTTAAATAATAGAATAAGTAGTTTGGCAAGTGAAGTAAATAATCTTAAGATGTTCACAATAGAAAGTAATACACTTTTGTTAAGATTGCAAACAAAACTAGAAGATTTAACTTTAACTGACAAGGATTTACATGATATTGAAAATATTGTTTCTGATGAAAACGATGATAAAGTTGCAGATGTTAACGCAGATGTAGATGTAGATGTTAATAAAGATAATGTAATTGTCAGTGTTTCTGAAACTAGTGAAAAAAATGTAGAAAATGGCGAGACAGATCAGGATGAAACAAATAACAAAGGACAAGAAGAAGAAGTAAAGATGACTATTGTAGAAAAAAAATAATTATTGATAAAATATGACTCTATTATATATAATGCGACCTAAATCTGTTAAAAAATATAGAAGAAATTTAAAAAAAAATAAAAAAACAAAAAAAAGAAGGACATTAAAACAAATTAGATTAAATATACGAAAACACAATAAATGCATAAAGTGTTATGAAAGTGTTGTTAAAAAATATAAAAAATGTTTAAAGAAATGCACTAAAAAAAGAAAACAACGTAGGCGGCGAAAAAAGCATAATAAATCGCGGTCTAGACCAAGAAAAATAAATCAAAAAGGTGGTACAATAACACCAGGACAATGGCTAAAATATGATGAGATAAAAGAAGCAGTTGATTCCGCTGAATATAAAAAAATGTGTTTTTTGTGAGGAAAGCTTATTACATCCTACTTCTAAAGATGAAAGTGTTTTCATGTTGACATGTACAGTAGATGAGAATGGTCATGGACATATGGCTCATAATGAGTGTTTAAAAAGAAATTGTCAGGCCGGCAATCTTGAGTGTCCTGAATGTCGCGAAGACTTGTGGGATTCATGTATTAAGGTTGATCCGGAAGTAGATGACGAAGAAGAACTACCATATAAAATTAACCCACATGATTACTATAGACCTATTGCCGATGCCCCACAAGCAGGAGGAAGAAAAAAGAAAAGATAATCTTGATTATTAAAGACAAAATAAATTATTTCATAAAATTGATATTAGTAAATCTTATTACTTCATTAATATCAACCATAAAACATGAAGATTGTTATTACAGATGCAATCAAAAGCGCGAAGCTTTCTATAATTTTCAGTAATTTGAAATCATTCGCATCTTTTGTGACTCTTAGATTTAAGGAAGAAGGTCTTTACATGCAAGTAATGGATTTTAGTAAAGTTTGCTTATTTGAATGCAATATTCATAAAGACTGGTTTAATGAATACGATTTTCAAAAAAACGACGATATTGAATCTCTAACCCTATCTAGTTTAATTATATCAAAAATCATTTCCACCTTTGTAGATGGACAAATAATGGCGATTTCTGCAAACAATACCTCAGATAAAGTAAGTATGAGCTTTACCGGGTCAAACTCTTCATACAATAAACATTTTGAAATGCCAATTATTGATAATGAAGATGATATTGTTACTATTCCTAACTCTTCGGAAATTGGAACAGGAACCAGTGAGGTAGATATTGCTTTGCCTTCGAGTAATTTTGCTGAACTTATTGGGCAATTTCAAGTATTTAATGATACGATTCAATTAACATTTAGTGACGAAGGTATATCCATGATGGCGTCTGGAGATGAAGGTAGTATGACAGCAGATATGTCACTAGATGATGTTATTGAATATTCCATCGCCGAAGATACCACTCTTATTCAATCATTTGCTCTTAGGTACATCAGTACAATGTGCAGCTTTGGAAAAATTACAGAAGAAGTTTCAATGGAGTTTAATGAACACTATCCTATGGTATTAATTTATAATTTTGGAGAAACTGAAAGCGAATCAACATGCAATCTACGATTTTATTTGGCCCCTAAAATTGAAGATTAAATCAATGCGAGCGTTAAGTATTTAGAAAGAAAAAATCTCTTTTATTTAGAGAAATGAAAGGTTTAATTGCTTTATTAATTTTTTGTTTAGTATTATTTATTTATTTACATGTTTATTTTCATCTGAAAACAAGCAATGATTTAGAAGTTTATGAAATAGAACAACCTTCAAAAGATAAATTAGAAGAAATATGTGATTTAAGGCAACCAGTTATATTTAATTACTATAATGAACGGCTGATAGATTCATGTAATAGATCTAGCATAAATGATACATATGGAGCTTTTGATATCAAAATAAGAAATATAAAAACAGAACCGTCTGATGAAGAGGAACTATATATTCCTTTGACTTATACTAGCGCTTTAGCAGCATTGAATGAAGATACTGAAAGCAAATACCTACTGGAAAATAATATGGACTTTTTAGATGAAACTGCCATGGTTAAGGTATTTAAATATAATGATGCATTTATTAGACCATTTATGGTGTCATCGTGTATGTATGATATATCTACAGCATCTTCTGAAACGAAAACTCCATTTAGATATGATGTGAATTATAGAAACTATTTTTTTGTTAGTGAGGGTAGTGTAACAATTAAATTAGCTCCACCAAAGAGTAGTAGATATTTATATGCTATAAATGATTATGAGAACTTTGAGTTTAGATCACCAGTTAATCCTTGGAATGTGCAACAGCAATACAAGGCAGATTTTGATAAAATAAAATGCTTGGAAGTAAATGTTCCAAAGGGGAAAATTGTTTATATACCCGCATATTGGTGGTATAGCATTTGTTATCATGATACCACAACATTATGTAGTTTCAAGTATAGAACATATATGAATCATGTTGCAATTATCCCGAAATTATTTATGAGAGTTTTACAAAGTCAAAATGTAAAAAGAAAAATTGTAGCAACAATAAATAATGATATTAATAATACCAGTGATGATACTAGTGATAATATTGACGATATATTAAAAACTATAAAAGATTCTACTGAAAAATAACTAAAATATAACTTTTTTTATTTCATAATATTATGAATAAACTACCAGTTGAATTGATATGTAACATACTAGCTTTTTTGCCAATCAAAAGTTTGATACCAGTCTCAAACAATCTAAAAGATATGTATCGTTCCAATATTGTTTGGAAACCACGAGTCATTAAGAAAATTGGTAAAATTAAAAGTATAAACTATTTTGAAGAATATTTATGGCAAATTAAATTAGAAAAATACAAGTTTATGTATAAACTCGCTTATACGTATGGGTGGGCTGGAAGACGAGTACCTTTGACGAAACCAATATTTGTAAAGTCGCAATTTTGATTTTTTCCAGAAAAGACAATAAAATTGATAAAATATATTAATCCATATTAATATTACATGAACAGTATTAATATGGAGTTTAAATCAAAAGATAGATGTTATCTTACATATGAATGGCATTGTAATCAAAAAGTTAGAATGCCTGATATACGCATAGATCCAGTTAAAGAGAAATTATTTACTGGAGACATTATTGAAAATAATAAAATAAATAAAATATCTAAATATAGAACTTCTAGCATTCCAGGTATATTAGTTATAAGTGGTTCCACATTTGGAAGAGCAAAAAACAAATTGTATTATAAATGTATTCCAAATAATCCAGCATTACCAATATTTATAGTGCCATATAATAATAAATCTAAAACACTTTCTAAGGTCAAAATAGATTTATTTGTTGAGTTTATATTTGATAAATGGGTTGGAAAACATCCTGTTGGAAAATTAATTAATACATTTGGAAAGGTTGATAATATAGATAGTTATTCACAATATCAAATGCTTTGTTATAATGTTTCTCATCCCATTCAAAAGTTTAACAAACTTGTTTTTAAAAAAGTGAAAACTATAACCTCCGAAAAAGATATTATTGAAGATATTGTTGAAAAATATCCCGAATTGGAAAATAGATTAGATAAACATATTATCTCTATTGATCCAGAAGGTTGTATTGATATAGATGACGCAATGTCTATTCAAAAAACAGAAACTTCTACTACAATAAGCATTTATATTGCAAATATACCTATGTGGATTGATTACTTAAATATCTGGAAAGATCTAGGTGAGAGAGTGACAACTATTTATTTTCCAAACAAAAAAATACCCATGTTGCCATTGTTGCTATCTGATAATCTATGTAGTCTTCTTGAAAATAAAAAAAGGATTGCTATCAATATGGATGTTAATATAGTTAAAAATATAATTTCATCTGTCTCATTTGGAGCATGTCTAATAAATGTCAATAAAAATTACAGCTATGATGATGAAACTCTGGTTTCTGATGAAACTTATATTAATATATTTAAAAAATGTAAATCAGTGAATAAAAAATACAAATATGTAGATAAAATAAAAGACAGTCACGATATAGTTGAAATGCTAATGTTGATGATGAATCATCTTGTTGGGAGAGAATTGAAAGAGAAAAACGGCGTTTTTAGAACATTTAATATAAAAGAAAATCATAAAAAACAAAAAAATATACCTTCTGATATTCAACGATTTATTAAAACATGGGGATCTAATGGAAGTGAATATACTATTAATAAAAATAATACAAATCATGATATGCTCTCAGATACAATAGATGTTTATTGTCACTCAACTTCGCCAATTAGAAGAATGATTGATATTATAAATACAAGTATTCTAATGCAAAATAAAGATTATATTAAAAATAAAGAGTTGTGTCAAGAGTTTATTGATACTTGGATTTCTAAAATTGATTATATTAACAGCCAAGTCAAAGCTATTAGGAAAATACAAAATCAGGTTGGCCTTTTAGATTATTCTAGTAAATGTGAGTTTAAAGAAAAAATATTAGATGGATGGATTGTGGATATCCAAGAAGATGATGGTATTAATGGCGATTATAAATATTCTGTATTCTTACCTGATCCAGGATTTGTATCTACATTTATTTCCAGAGAAATATATAAAAAGTATAAAAAATATCTTTTCAGTCTTCATACATTCAACGATGAACACACATTAAAAAGAAAAATAAAAATATCCATTAAATAAATAAATGCAAAAATATTTTTTTAATATTTTTTTTGTAAAATTGAATAACTTGCCTTAAACTGATTAATTAAACATCTTTAAATATGTCATCGCAAACAAAAATAACTCCTATCTCGGTATCTAATACTGGAGCATCTAATATTGGAGTATCTAATACTGGAGTATCTAATACTGGAGCATCTAACACCGAACAACCTAAAAAGCAGTCGAAATCACAAAAAATGCAAAAAACGTGTCTTCATAAAGATCTTGAAAAGCTTAGAAAATCCAAAAGGTTTCGTGAGCTAGGCGATATGCTATATTTATAATAATTTATAAAAAATAATTATAAATAATTTTTTAATTTTTAATTTTTAATTTGTAAGTTCATTCATATATCTGCTCCCTAAATATACAATGAATTATTAGTAGCTACATATTTTAATGATAGTTCCGGGATTTTACGTAACTTTTCCAATAATGGAATATTATTATTTATCTCAGCAACTTTTTCTAGTTCCGCTGCGATATTGTTAATTTTTAGTATTGCTTTCACAAAATCACCGAGAAATACCTCTTTCTCAAGTTTAATTTTATTTATGATTGCCATACAATCTTTCTCCGATTCAACATTATTGCACCACTCTAATACTGTTTGCATCAAATCATAGTTGATTTCATCAAAAGAACCTGTGTTTGCTTGAACCCTAGATTCAATATTTACATATTTATCTATACGATCTTTGAGATTTTTTGCAATATTATTTAATTCACTATTATCAGTATTCGGTAGAGGTACCTTCATTTCATTATTAACTCGTATATTTGCAAATAAAGACGCAATGCAAGCAATTTCACTAGAATCAAAAGATTCAAATTGATTTGTTTCATCATATATATCGCTAAACGCAAGCGGATGTACTTCCTGAAATTGACTTGCATTTCTCCCTTTATCTGTTAATTGGAAACCATCTTCAGATTTATTTATAAAATTATTTTCAAGCAAAATGTCGGATATTTTTTCAATTTCATAGTGCAAATAGTTTTCTGCATTGTCACGCCACCTTGTATGTTTTACAATCTTTTCATTTAGATTATCAATATCTTTATATTGTTCTACTTCCTTTTTTAGCCTTTTATTTTCATTTACAAGATTGTTTAGCTCCCTCGTAATCTTCTTTTTTTGCTTATTACTACTAAACTCTAACTTTTTGCTAAGCTCAATATATTTTTCAATTACTGCTTTTGGCGTAACATTAAACGTTGTGTTTTTCTTCATAGAAGTCTCTTTTTCTTTGAAATCTTCTATTGCATTTTTATGATAATTTACTTCACTAATTATTTCTTTTCTTATCATACTTTGATTTACAAACTCTTCCATCAAATCATAATTTGTTTCACCACTATCCATTATATTCAATAGTAAAGAGTATGAGATTTTAAACTTTGAAACCAAAACTTGTGGCGCTCCACAAAGCACATTTTTGTAATCTTTATCATATCCCGCGTCAAATAAATTATTACAGTGTATAACGCGACCTAGTTTATCTAGCCCTCTACGCCCTGCTCTACCAGCCATTTGAGTATATTCATGAGGATATAAATATCTGTGTCCAGATGACCCATCGTACTTTTGCAAAGATGTAAATAAAACTGTCTTTGTTGGCATATTAATTCCTACTGAAAATGTTTCTGTTGCAAATAGAATCCTGATGTATCCTTTATCAAATAAAAGCTCTACCATTTCACGTAATACAGGAATAACGCCTGCATGATGTATTGCTATCCCTTTTTCGAGAAGTTTTACCATTGTTCTATACTCAGTCAATTCAACATATTCTTTGTAATTAGGAAACTTTGACATTAGCAATTTTCGACAGTCTTTTTCAGCAGTTGATGGGAACTTTTCTCCTTCCTTAAACATACTATGTTGAATTGAGTTTGCACATTGCTCTACTTGCTTCCTGGAAAATACAAAACATATTGCAGGCAACATTTCATTTTCTTTCATATGTAATGCTAGATTATTAAGAATATATTTTTTATTGACATACATTCTGTTTTCATATATGATCTTTTTAGCTTTTGAGATTTTTTTATAATTTTCTGTTATATATTTACCATTCGAAGATTTTACTTCAATTAATTTGTTGCATGTTCTTGTCAAATAGCTAGCATCTTGTTTGTTTATTTTTTTTAGAGAGCTACTATTTACATCCATCCACATATAATGTGTCAAAGGAACAACTCTTTTATAAGTTGGAGCGAGTATAACATTTTTATGTTCAATACTATTTTTACTAGCTTGTTTATTTTTTTCAGTTTCAACCCAAGCTGCGAAAGATTCTGGTTTATCAATTGTTGCTGAAAGCATTAATATTTGAACTTGTGGAGGGAGCATTAGAATACATTGTTCCCATACACTTCCGCGATCTTTATCATTGATATAATGAACTTCGTCAAAGATAACACCGCCTAGTTCAGTTTCAACGTCCATTTCAAATGATAATTGATTAATAAAATGCTCCTCATCGGTTTTACTCGCAATCTTTTTTGCGAAAAGAGTATTCCTGAGAATCTCTGTTGTCATAATTAAAACATCTGCATCTGGGTTATCTTTACAGTCTCCTGTTAAAAGACCAAAAGATATATCTGGAAACTTTTTTCTCAAATCGTGAAGCTTTTGATTTGATAATGCTTTAATCGGAGATGCATATATTACCTTTTTTCGTTTTCTCCCTGATTCATCTGCCATTGTTGTGAAATGTTTCATAATAAACTCCGCTGGGAGCGTTTTACCAGAACCAGTATGTGCAGTAACTAATACATGATCCTTGTCAATAATTCCTTTTATTGCCCATTTTTGAAAATCGCTTAGCGTAAATGGTGCAATATCTGAAAATGCTTTATCATATCCTTCTATATCGAATGGTTTATCGCAAATAACTACCATAGTTGCGTTTAGATATGTTTATTGTGTGGGTAATATTATTATGTCAATTTTCTTTAAAATATAATGATTAATAATAAATATTAGCTTTACGTAAATGATATATAGAGAAATTATAAATACATACATTAAAATAAAAGCATGTCTCTAATTGTTGCAAAAAAATATAAAATTATTTCTAAGCTTGGAGAAGGTTCATTTGGAAAGATATTTTCTGGAGTAAATATTAATACTGATGAAGAAGTTGCTGTTAAAATTGAGAAATTAGACGAACATTCTCTCTTAAAAAATGAAGCGAGTGTTTATAAATTATTAGAAAATATATCTGGGATACCCAGACTTAGATCTTATGGGACGGAGGGAAAGTTTAATTATATGGTGATTGATTTATTGGATAAATCTTTGGAAGATATGAGAATAACTTGTGGAAATACATTATCATTAAAAACCGTATTAGTATTAGGTATTCAAATGCTAAAAAGAATAGAATGTGTGCATTTAGAGGGGATAATTCATAGAGATATAAAACCAGATAATTTTCTTATTAAAAATAATAATAATCAGATTTATTTGATAGATTTTGGGTTATCAAAACGATATCTTGATAGTTTTGACAAACATATAAAAATCAATACTGGTCGAAAACTAATGGGTACTGCAAGATACGCCAGCATTAATGTGCATAATGGTATAACTCCAACTAGAAGAGATGATATAGAATCAATTGGGTATGTTTTGCTTTACCTACTGATAGGATATTTACCTTGGCAAAGTATAAAAGCGGATACAAGAGAGAAAAGATATAAATTAATCGGAAAAATAAAAAAAGAAACCGATTTATGGAATATTTCTAAGGATATTCCAGGAGAATTAATATTATTTATTAACTATTGCAGAAACTTATCATTTTATGAAGAACCAAATTATAATTATTTAAAAAATCTACTTGGCAATTTATTTAAGCTACATGGTTTTACGGCGGATATAATTTATAAGTAGTTTTTCAGGTTGAAAGCTGCTTAAAGACATAGTGCCTATTTACATCATATAATGTCTGAGAATAACAGCGATAGTTCAACAGCGAATGCATCATCTGGCCGGCAGTTGGGGCGAGTAAAATGGTTTAACAATCAGAAGGGGTTTGGATTTGTGACAGATAATGATGAAAATGATGTATTTGTACATCATACTGCTCTTCTTACAGAAAGCGATCAGTTTAGGTATCTCGTTCAGGACGAGTGGGTTGAGTTTGAAAAATCTACAATGGACAATGGGAAAACTGTAGCAGTAAATGTTAGTGGGCCAAACTCATCGAAGCTTACATGCGAGCTTCGTCAGCTAAGGAAGGGCGAGGAGCAAAGTAACCGCGGAGTGCCATCTGTTGGAAATAAGAGACCATCTGGGCGGGGCCGTAGGCGAGATGCTGGTCCTAGGGGCGGAATGGTGGTTCGAGGAGCAGATGGTCAGGAATGGCAGCTTGTAAAGCAGCGTGGGGCAAAGAGTAATAGGAAGCCTTCTCTAAATGATAGTCGCAGCAATTAATTCAATAAATATATTATAAAATTATTTTAAATAATATATTATTTTTTCAAAAACTTATTTCGATTCATGTAGTAGAAGCATTAATCGTCTTAATACACTTAAAGAAATGGCTCTACATATATGTAGATAAGATGAGTACTACAAACAAGAAACACCTCGCCGAACATGATTTTATTGGAGAAGTTGATAAGCAATTTCGCAGTCTAGAGCAGACACTTTCAACTTTTCGCTCACAGATTACTGCATTGCAGAGTCAGATGAGAGCAGTAGAAAAGAATACTAAACGTGAGATGAAGATACTAAAAAAGCTAGCAGATAAGAATCGAAATAAAGGAAATAGGAAGCCTTCTGGATTTGCAACTCCGTCAAAGATTTCATCGGAGCTATGTGAGTTTATGGGACGAGAAAGCGGAACTCAAGTAGCACGGACTGAAGTTACTCAATTTGTAATTGGATACATTAAACAGCATAATCTAGGACAATCTAAGGAAATTAAACCAGACGAAAAGCTACAGCAATTGCTTGGTTCAACTGATGAAGATACCGTTACATATTTCAATCTTCAAAAGTATATGAATCGCCATTTTCCATCGAAAAATAAGAAAGCAAAAAATGTAGTTGTGCAAGCAAGCAAATAAACAATAAATAGAAATCATAATAATTTTATTATTTTTATTATGATTTAAATACTTAATTTGTGTGATCTAACAATGGTATTTTAATACTAGATTGTTTCGAATAATTTTGAATAATTATTTTTTTATGTTGAAATATATTTTTCAAAAAAATATATTGGTTTTAGTAGGTGAATATAGGAGGGGTATAGGGGAACCTGGGTTCCCCTCCAGAAACAAAATTGAAATGTGAGTGAGTGAAAGAGAGTGAAAGTATAGAAAAGAAAATGTCGTTGTCAAAGAAAGA
>Ga0257110_1001220_pt1 | contig 12084 bp, 9 predicted proteins | sample LP_taG_7_FD_190184 | JGI IMG/M metagenome (GOLD analysis project Ga0257110, IMG submission 190184) | Marine microbial communities from Northeast Subartic Pacific Ocean, Canada - LP_J_2015_P26_10m | ecosystem: Environmental > Aquatic > Marine > Oceanic | place: Canada: Northeast Subartic Pacific... | reverse complement strand
CAATAATTCCAAGTAATTATGTTTGTTGAATCATAACAGATTGAGTCTAGAAATTAGCACAAAAGCTACTGGAGCGCTAAGCCATACACATGATAGGGTGGTAAAGAGTAGGAACTAAATATCAGAGTAGATCGTAAAAACAAAGAATTTTTATTGGGAGTTTAATTTATCACTAACTCAGCAGATGACAAAAATCCAATCATTTTGTGGTTTCGTCAAGACCTTAGGCTAGCAGATAATCCAGCACTGACTGCAGCCTGTGAGAGGGGAGAAATTTTTCCTGTTTATGTTCTTGATGATGTTGCCGCAGGAGCATGGAAAATGGGTGGAGCTAGCCGCTGGTGGTTGCATCATGCCCTTGAAGATTTAAATTCCTCTTTGGATGGCAACTTAAATCTCTTTAAAGGCGACGCAAGTAAGGTACTTCCTGACTTAGCCGCTAAAATTGGTGCTTCGGCTATATACTGGAATCGATGCTATGAGCCTTGGCGTATTTCTCGAGATGCTGAAATCAAAATAGTAATGAAGGAGCATGGTTTAGACGTTAAGAGTTTTTGTGGATCTCTTTTGTGGGAGCCGTGGGAGGTTCTAAAAAAAGATTCAACGCCATATAAGGTCTATACACCCTATTACCGACGAGGCTGCTTGTCTTTGCCATCTCCAAGAAGGCCTCTAAGTGCGCCTAAAAATATCCAAATTTCTGAAAAAAGTAAACACTCACTTACTTTGGAAGATCTTTATTTTAAGCCCATTATTAACTGGGATGAGAAAATTACTAACCGATGGACCGTGAGTGAAAAAGCTGCTCAGCAGCGACTTGATGAATTCGTACTTCATGAACTACAAGACTACCGTGATGGCAGAAATTTTCCTGATAAGGCCAATGTCTCTCGACTGTCCCCTTACCTGCATTTTGGACAGATTTCCCCAAATACAGCTTGGTACCGCGCTCTAGATGCTAGCGCCTTGATTACAAATGAAAAGAGTTTGGATACCTTTTTGAGTGAGCTGGGCTGGCGGGAGTTCTCTTATTATCTGCTTTACCACTTTCCTAATTTGCCTCATAAGAACTTGCAACCAAAGTTTGATGCATTTCCTTGGCCTAAAACGCAAGAATCTATTCTTGGATTATGGAAAAGCGGTAAAACTGGATACCCATTAGTTGATGCGGGTATGCGAGAGCTGTATTCCACAGGTTACATGCATAATCGAGTGAGGATGGTGGTTGGTTCTTTCTTGGTAAAAAACCTTCTCATTCATTGGCATGAGGGAGAATCTTGGTTCTGGGATTGCCTGGTAGATGCAGATTTAGCAAGTAATAGTGCAGGCTGGCAGTGGATCGCTGGCTGTGGTGCTGATGCTGCGCCATACTTTCGAATTTTTAATCCCATTACCCAAAGCGAAAAATTCGATAAGCAGGGTAATTATATTCGGCGTTACGTCCCAGAGCTTGCTAATATGCCAGACAAATTTATTCACGCCCCCTGGTTGGCGCCTGAGCACATTTTAAAAGAGGCTGGTATTGAGATTGATGTTAATTATCCAGCCCCTGTGGTGGATATTAAAATGTCCAGAGCTCTGGCGCTAGAGGCATTCGCTCAGACAAAGACATAAAATTAAGTCTTTGAAATTACTGCTAGGTGAAAGGAGATAATCATGTATTTTGGCAGTGACAATCAGACTGGTGCATCTTCCAAGGTGATGGAGATGCTAGAGCAAGCCAACAGCGAATACACCCACGGATACGGTGATGATCAGTGGACATATCAAGCTATCGACAATCTCAAAACACTGTTCGAATGCGACCTAGATGTATTTTTTGTCGCGACTGGAACTGCAGCAAATTCATTGGCATTGTCCTGCCTGGTTCAGCCATGGGAGGCTATTCTCTGTCACGGCTCGGCCCATATCATTGTCGATGAATCAACAGCACCCGAATTCTTCACTGGTGGTTCGCGCATGATGCCGATAGGTGGGGGCGAAGGAAAAATGACGCCGACACACCTGCAAAAATATTTTGAAAGAGCAGGGTCTGACTACCCTCATAATGTGTGTACAACAGCCCTTAGTATTACTCAAATTAGTGAAGCCGGTCTGGTTTACTCCACGAGGGAAATAGAAGAGCTGAGTCACATTGCCAAGAAGCAAGGACTGAGCGTTCATATGGATGGTGCAAGATTTGCCAACGCGATCGCTTCTCAGGGATGTACTCCAGCAGAAATGACATGGAAGGCTGGAGTGGATGTGCTTTGTCTAGGAGCAACGAAGTGCGGAGCCTTAAGTCTTGAAGCAGTAATATTTTTCAATAAAGATCTAGCGAAGGGATTTACTCAAAGACGAAAACGGTCCGGTCATCTGTTGTCAAAGGGACGCCTATTTGGTGCGCAGATGGTCGGTTGGTTGAAAGATAATCACTGGCTTGAACTTGCTGCCCATGCCAATCAACAGGCAAAAAAGCTTAGCGAATCCCTAGCATCTATTGATGAGATCGAGTTAGCCTGGCCGGTTCGAGCGAATGAGCTATTTGTAATTATGCCCAAGGGTTTGGCAACGCACTTGCAATCGGCTGGCGCTGAGTTTTACGAATGGCCTGGGAACACACTTCCAGAAACGATAAGATTGACCGATGGGCAAACCTATGTGCGTCTAGTTACTTCCTTTTTAACTCAAGATAGCCAACGTGAGCTCTTAATCGAAAACATTATGGACTATTTGGAAGATCAGGACCGTTAGATGCTCTATTTTATATGTGGTTATGGTATTTCATCACTGCGATTCCACTTTAATTTCTGCCTTTAGTATTGCCAAATTGACTGTCGTGCCCTATCGGGGAATATTGTTAATTTAATAGTTAGGCCTATACTAAGTATCCAACAAGAATTGTATTGAGATTTAAATTAGCAAAACAATTGATGGAGTTGAGTATGCCTGGCTTTCATTACTTACTGATTAGAATTGTTATTCTGTTCTTAGTTTTCTCGTCATCTAACGCAGAGGCAGAGATATCCAAGTCATCTGTACAACCAAATATTGTATTAATCGTGATGGATAATTTTGGTTACGGTGAAATTGGTGTTTATGGTGGTGGAGTTTTACGAGGCGCTCCAACTCCGCACATTGATAGTATCGGTAGGGAAGGGTTCCAGCTTACTAACTTCAATGTTGAAGCGGAATGCACACCCTCTCGCTCATCCTTGATGACAGGTCGCTATGGCATCCGCACTCGGCAGCAACCTGAGGGTCCTCCAAGAGGTATTTGGTATGGCCTTACTTCGTGGGAAATTACACTTGCAGAAATGCTCTCAGACGCCGGCTATGCTACGGGCATGTTTGGTAAGTGGCATCTGGGTGATGCAGAGGGCCGTTATCCAACGGACCAAGGGTTTGATGAGTGGTATGGAATTCCCAATTCCTCTGATCAGGCCTTTTGGCCTGATAGCGATAGTTTCCAAGAAGATGCGGGCGTTGAATTTACGAGTGTGATGACATCTACGCGAAATCAAAAGCCAAAGAAACATGAAGTTTACGGTCGTGCCAAAAGGGCAACAATAGACAGAGAAATAACTGACTATGCTCTTGATTTTATTGCACGAAAAGGGAAAACAAAAAAGCCTTTTTTTGCCTATTTACCTTATACGCAAACCCACGAGCCGGTTGATGCTCATCCAGATTTTAAAGGCTCAACGGGCAATGGAAGTTTTGCTGATGTTCTTGCCCAGACCGACTCGTATATCGGAGAGTTGATCGCTAAGATTGATGATCTTAAAATAAAGGATAATACGATTTTCATCTTTACTTCAGACAATGGCCGTGAGGGAATAAGAAGATCATTTGGATTTACAGGTCCTTGGCGCGGTACGATGTTCTCTCCCTACGAGGGATCCCTTCGAGTTCCATTTTTGATTCGCTATCCGGGTATTATTCCTGCTGGGAAAGTTTCAAATGAGATAGTCCATTTAATAGATATTTTCCCAACACTAGCTGAATTTACCGGTGGAGATATTCCTGAAGATAGGGTTCTAGATGGCGTTAATCAGTCACATTTTTTGATGGGCCATACCGAAAAATCAGCTCGAGAGTCCGTCGTTATTTATATTGGCAATGAGTTGTTTGGCGTGAAGTGGCGCAACTGGAAAATGCTGCTCAAAGAGATTGATGAAAAAAGCTACGCCATAAAAAACATGGCATATCCTTCTTTTTACAACCTTGTTGTTGATCCTAAAGAAGAGGAACCAGAAAAGTTTTACTTAGATGACACTTGGGTGGAGACTCCACTGTATGAAGTAATAGAAGAGCACCTCACGTCAATAGCTGAGGATTCAGGATCATCATCAAACTAAAAAGTGTCAATAAGTATTGAGATGGAGGAACATGTGTCTACGAGTATTTGGAAAACTTTTATTGAAGAAACAGAAACGCAGTTGTCGGGTCCATTTAGGGCACCTCAACAAATGCTCGCAGAACAAGAATATGATGGCCACCTATCTATTCATGATGATAGCCAAGCAGAATCGCTTGGGTTTAAAGGTGCTCCAATTGAAGGGCCAACACATTTTTCTCAATTCGATCCACTGCTGCATAAACTATGGGGAGATGATTGGTTTAGATTCGGCTGTATCAGCACTCATTTTAAAGCGATGGTCATCGAGGGGGAAAGCGTAAAAGCATATGCTGAGAAGTCGAATACAGATTACAAAACTGCAAGAATATGGGCTGTTAAAGAAGATGGCGAAGTAGTTCTGGAGGGAAGTGCTAGCCTTGGCCCTGATCATCCTGAGAGCCATGTAGAAAAAATTTTAGCATCTCGACCAACTGCTGAAAATCTGGTGATCTTAGAGCATGCGAAAATTGGAGATCGCTCACCTCCTGAGAAAGGTATCAGAATAGACTTCAATCAAAACCTTGGGAAAAATTATCCTTTTACTCTAAATCAAAAGTTAAAAAAAATCACAGAGTGCTGCAATTGGTATCTTCCCGTGCATGCTACGAGCTCTCCATGGGGAAGACCAATCGTGCCATTTGAAATGATAAACCCATTGGTAAGTTATTCACGGTCACTCCTTCCGAGAGCAAAGCAACCGTCCATAGGTTTATTCGCTGATCTACAAGTAAAGTTAATAAATGGACCAATATTGGTGAATGAGGAATATATTTTGGAGCGCGAGATTGTAGGTCTTGGTGAGAGTCGAAGAACCGAATCAATGTGGATAAAAACATCAATCTTTTCATCCAAAAATTCTGAGCTGGTTGGTACAGTACTTTTAAACAATGCCGTTCTGAAAGATTCATTCACTAATTATGAGGCAGAAAAAAAGTTATTAAATAAGACTGATGTTTAGGTTTTTTCAACTTCTATAACAACTTAATAACATCAGTCCCTGATTCTTTAGGTCCTCTTACTTGAACTTTTAACTTGATCCATGCTTTCACACAACGAGAAAGCTATCAGTTCCTCATCCCGTTGAAAAAAATATATTGAAATGACCACCGGCCAGATAACCTCCGCTTGGTAGCCTTTGCAAAGTTGGCTACTAATGCTTTTGCCAGTGATATCAAACTGATCAATATGTCGTTTTTAAAAAAAGAGGTTAGTTTGTTTTAATCGTTAATTAGTCTTTTGAAATTGCCGAGATACAATAAAGTCCCACTGACACTGATGGACCAACGCCTAGCGCAAATATTATAGTACCAACACCAATGGTTCCTCCTAGCGACCAGCCAAGGGTAATAACAGTTACTTCTAAGAAGACCCTCACCCAAGCAATAGTTAGACCGGTTAATTTTTGATAGCCCGTCATCAGTCCATCTCTAGGACCGGGGCCGAGGTTTGCGATCAAATAAATACCGCTTCCAAACCCAACAAGAAGAGTCCCAAAAATGGCCTGAACCAAACTCAAAAAGTAACTTTCTGGATGGGGAAGGTAAGGTAGAGACCATGTGATGACGGAGGCAATAATAACTACATTTAATATTGTTCCAATCCCAGCACTTTGTTTTAACGGAAACCAAAGTAATAAAACGCTAAGACTTATAAGGAAGGTAAGAAGTCCAATTCCTAAACCAGTTTTCACCGATAGCCCCTCAGCCAGAACCGTCCACGGACTCATTCCAACTGATGCGGTAATAATTAATGACTCTCCCAATCCGAACAATGCCAAGCCAATACACAGCATAAATACAGTTTGAAATTTGGGGGATAAATTTAACGGCCTATCTGAACTCCATCGAGTCGTTGGAACTGATTTTATTGAGAAAATTTCCATAGCCAGCTTTATTTAATTCCGAAGCTAATATTTTAAGGTAAGGTAAAAAAAATAACTTACTTTTATTTTGATAGCGTGACGTTTATCGATTGTCCAATACTCGTGTGTGAGCATAAAAAATAGCTGTAAGTAGAGTTTTTTGAAGCATTCAGACTTTTTACCATTCACATAAAAGGTTTGTTACTATTCATAACAGAATAAATGTTAAAGACAAACTTAAAATATGGTTTAGAGGAAAAATTATGAAAAATATTGTTAGCAATATCAAAACTTTATGCTGTGCCATGCTTCTCGTAAGCTGTGCCCAGGATCAAGAATCTTTAGGGAAAAGTATTCAGTCTACAGAAGCAGATTGGGACTCGGATGGAGTGGCCTTTGCAGAATTTTTAATGTGCTCAAAAGGGTCAGACTTTTCTAGGGCAAATCTTGAAGAAATGTCAGAAGCGTTCGGGCAACTTGCTTTATCTGAAGACCTTATGTGGTCAGGTGGTTATGCACCAGTTGAAGATCCAGTTGATAACCCAGGGGGATTGTATTGGGAAAATAATTGGACCTCTGAGGCGGCAGCAAAAACTGCCTGGGAGGAGTGGTCAACTAACAAGGAAGCTAGGGCATGGAGTGATAAATATTCAAATGTATTTGTTTGTGATGAGACTCAAGCATTTCGTTATGAAGGATACTTTCAGGCTCCTGAGAGTTCCTCACTTAAAGATTGGGATTCATTTGTAGCAGCAGAAATATCTTGTGAATATAACGAGGGAAAATCCTTTGTAGATCTGGAAAGAAACATTAAAGAGTTTAGAGCATGGGTAATGGCAAATGGGACAGAAGATGAGTTCTCATTTGGTGCCTATGTTCCTACTGGAGAGGATAGCGCTGATTTTTGGTGGTATAACTGGCAAGCCGATTTTGATGCAATGCAAAGGGGAAATGATAATTGGAGGGCGAAGGGAGCGGAGATGCAAGCGAAGTTTGATGAGACAGCTACCTGCGCTGAGCCCGCACTTTATAACGGAATGGAATTCTACAGAGCAACGGCTGCCAGTTAAATTTGGAGAGTCCAAGATTCTTTGACTACGTATTTCAATTATAAACCCCTGTTTATGCAGGGGTTTATTTTCTTGCTTAAACACACTTAACCTTATAAATTATCCCCAAACAAAAAGAGTTTAATATCTTTTGAGGGATAACTATGGAAGCTTCATCAGGAATGGTTACTGACGCCACTAAGATAATAGCTATCGAGCCTGAAGTGATTGCATTCTTTGATGATGGGAGTAATACCTTTTCCTATGTCGCTCGTGATCCCCTATCTCAAACTTGTGCGGTCATTGATTCAGTTCTCGATTTTGACTATTCATCAGGCACTATTAGTTACGATAGTGCGGACGCAATTATTAAATACATTCAACATCATAATTTGAAAGTAGAGTGGCATATTGAAACTCATGTTCATGCAGATCACCTTTCAGCTGGACCCTACTTGCAGAAGCAGCTGGGAGGAAAGTTGGCAATCGGTGAGCATATTGTCTCCGTCCAGAAAACCTTTGGGAAAATCTTCAATGAGGGAACTGATTTTCAAAGAGACGCCAGTCAGTTTGATCATCTTTTTAAAGATGGAGAAACCTATCACATCGGTAAATTGCAAGCTAAAACAATTCATACACCTGGCCATACACCAGCCTGTATGGTTCATGTGATTGGTAAGTCAGCTTTCGTTGGAGATACTATTTTTATGCCCGATAGTGGGACTGCTCGAGCAGACTTCCCCGGTGGCAGTGCAAAACAGCTGTATCAATCTGCTCAAAAGATTTTGAAACTAGCGTCTGATACTAAACTTTATATATGTCACGATTATGGTGGAGAGGGGAGAGAAGTAAGTTATCAGACTACCGTTGCAGAGCAGCGTCGGGAAAATGTGCATGTGGGTAAAGATATCTCAGAAAATCAGTTTGTTGCAGTCAGAGAAAAACGAGATAGTACATTGAGAACTCCTCGATTAATGATTCCGGCTATTCAGGTCAATATGCGCGCTGGACATTTTCCAAAAGCCCATGAAAATGGAGTGGTCTATTTAAAACTTCCAATTAATAGTTTATAAAAATAAGAGGTTAAAATGAGAATTATGGAAACAAACAACCCAAATGGATCAAAAGAATTTGAAGGTAGTATGTCTGAGAGTCAGACTTCAGCTCAAGCAAATTTGCACTTCGATATAGTTATAATAGGAGCTGGATCAGGAGGTGTAGCAGTTTCCTCTAGCCTCTTAAAGAGAAATGGTAATCTGCGTATTGCCTTGTTGGATCCCGCTACTAAGCATTACTACCAACCTGGTTGGACGATGGTTGGGGGAGGAGTATTTAGTGCTAAATCGACTGAGCGAGAGACTCATAAATTACTTGATAAGCGAGTCAGCCAAATTCATCAGCTTGTTTCAAAGGTGGAGCCTGATGCTAACTCAGTCATTTTGCAAGATGGCTCCGTTGTGAGTTATGACCAGTTGGTTATGTCTCCTGGGTTAATTCTAAATTGGGGCGCTATTGAAGGGCTAGAGCAATCATTGGGAAAAAACGGAGTTACGTCAAATTATCGTTATGACTTGGCTCCTTATACTTGGGAACTGGTAAAAAAAACCAAGCATGGCAGAGCAATTTTCACGCAGCCTCCAATGCCCATTAAATGTGCTGGTGCTCCCCAAAAAGCTCTCTATCTCTCTGCCGATCATTGGCTAAAAAATCATTGTCTGGATAATATTGACATAGAGTTCTGTAATGCAGGCGGAGTATTATTTGGAGTTCCAGCTTACGTCAGTGGTTTGCAGTCTTATATGGATAAATATGGTGTTAGCCTTAGCTATAACCATAATCTAATAAAGGTTGATGGTGAAAATAAGAAGGCTTGGTTTAATTTGACTGACGCTGAGGGAAATAAATCTGAAATCTGTAAAGACTTTGATATGTTGCATGTTTGTCCGGTCCAGCAGCCTCCAGCATTTGTATCCGAGAGTGGCCTTTCTGATCAAGCTGGCTGGTTGTCTGTTGATCCCTCTAGTCTTCAACACACTCAATATGAAAACATTTGGGGTTTAGGAGACGTTATGAATACTACTAATGCCAAGACGATGGCGGCGGTGCGTAAGCAGGTACCAGTGGTGGCGAAAAATATTATCTCTGCCCGAGCAGGTCAAGCTCCCAGTGCTAAGTATGACGGCTATGGTTCATGCCCACTGACTGTAGAGCGCGGTAAGATTATTTTGGCAGAGTTCTGCTACGGTGGTCGCGTAGCGCCTAGCTTCCCTAACTGGCTAAATGTAGGAACCAAGCCAACTAAATTAGCTTGGTGGCTCAAAAGCGTGGCTCTTCCTTTTGTATATTGGAACATGATGCTTAAGGGCCGAGAATTAATGACTAACTGCCCTGAAGAGAAAGCTTAGGTTTTTTTATTGTGGTGGTGTTAATTAAACCCTTAGCTACTATCTCTCCAATATAGCCGTTACACCCTGTCCGCCAGCCGCACAGATGGAGATGAGGCCTCTACCACTACCCTTTTGCTCTAATAGTTTAGCTAGTGTGGCGATGATTCTTGGCCCTGTGGCGGCAAATGGATGACCAGTGGCAACACTGGATCCGTTTACATTGAGTCTTGATCGGTCAATACTTCCTAGAGGCCCGTTTAGGCCGAGTTTCTCCTTGCAAAAAGTGTCATCCTCCCAGGCCTTCATAGTGCAAAGCGCTTGGGCTGCAAAGGCCTCATGAATTTCATAAAAATCAAAATCCTGCAGGGTTAGTCCGGCTCTAGCTAGAAGCCGAGGTACTGCATAAGCTGGAGCCATTAACAATCCTTCGCTCTGCTCACGCTGACTATAGAAATCTACAGCGGCTACTTCGCTGGTTGTAAGGTAAGCTTGGACGGGTAGGTTGTTCTGTTGCGCCCATTCCTCACTCCCCATGAGTACTGCTGCCGCACCATCAGTCAGAGTTGTCGAGTTTGCAGCAGTTAAGGTTCCATTTACAGAATCATAGGCAGGTTTTAATTTAGCCAATTTTTCCAATGGTGTATCTCGCATAATCCCATCTCGCTCCACACCCTTGAAAGGTTGAATCAAGTCGTCAAAAAAGCCGCACTCGTAAGCTGCCATAAGATTTTGATGACTATTAAATGTGAGTTTGTCTTGATCCTCTCGACTAACATCCCAATGTTTTACCATCAACTCACAATGCTGGCCCATTGAGAGACCGGTGCGAGGTTCGGCATTAGCGGGCAGTAGTGGCAACATAAAACTGGGCCTAATGCTAGCAAGTGCTTTTAAACGCTGGCCAAAGGTTTTTGCCCGATTAAGGCTAAGTATCATATGCCGATATTTTTCATTTAACGCAATTGGTGCATCGCTAGCTGTATCTGTCCCAGCAGCGATGCCGCATTCAATCTGACCGAGAGCTATTTTATTACCGACTAGAATCGCAGCTTCTAGGCCCGTACCACATGCCTGCTGAACATCATATGCCGGTGTTTGCGGAGATAATCCCGAGTTTAAGGTGGCTTCTCGCGCTAGGTTAAAATCTCGCGAGTGCTTCATGACCGCGCCAGCTGCAACCTCACCAAGACGTCGACCACTCAAACCAAAGCGATTGACTAAACCCTGGAGAGTGGCGCTAAGCATATCCATATTACTAGCTTGGCAGTAGCTGGTATTGGAACGAACAAATGGAATGCGGTTACCACCAATTATTGCGACCTTTCGAATAGATGTCATAGTTTATATCTCGTTATAAAAATCAATAGTTGTGAATGTTATCACTAATCCTAAATTGACCTACGACAAAAGCCACTGACCAGCAGTTAAGATTAATTGTCATTTGAGTCAACAACGCGATCACTTGCCAGAGTAGAATACAAGTCTTGGTTGTTATTGAATATAGATTATGGAGACTTAAAAAATGTCGGATAAGTACTTAGAAGTTGCTAACTCCTCTTTAGGGAAAAAACTATTCTCTGCAGTGGGATTACCAGACCCTGTACCTCTGAAGCGAGAGGATTCTGCCGAACCACATAAGCTTAACGGACAAGTTCTTTTAGGTTCAAGTGATGGAGCTGTCTTTGCAAAAAGTGTAATGTCCTTTATTGGTGCCGCCGGAGTGGAGGTAAACAGCGATTCTTTGGACAAGAATGGTCATTTAGTATTCGATGCTTCGGGTATTGTTAATGCTCAGCAAAGTGAACAGTTGTATCAATTTTTTAATCGACACATACGAACTATTGCATATTCGGGTCGGGTGATTGTTATAGGTCACAAACCAAGTTCTCTTGATGATGTTGAGCATGCTGCAGTTCAGCGAGGCTTACTTGGTTTTGTAAAGTCTGTAGCTAAGGAGATTGGTCGAAAAGGAGCAACAGCTAACTTGGTGCTTGTAGATAAAGATGGTGACTTGGCGCTGGAGGGGCCCATTAGATTTCTACTTTCTGCGGGGTCAGCCTTTATGAACGCCCAGGTGCTTACTGTAGCTCAACCAGTGGATACTACTGACGCAGATTGGACAAAGCCGCTCTTGGGAAAGTCTATTGTGGTGACAGGCGCTGCGCGCGGTATCGGTTTGGCGATCAGTCAAACTTTAGCAAGAGACGGCGCATCAGTAATAGGCATAGATGTACCGCAGTCTGGGGATGATCTTGAAGCAGCTATGACTGCCATCGGAGGGTTAAGTTTAGCATTGGATATAACAGATAGTGATGCTCCAGAGAAACTGCGCGATTTTTGTGCTAGCCATGGTCCAAAATTACACGCGATTGTCCATAATGCCGGTATAACTAGAGATAAGATGTT
>Ga0257110_1001219_pt1 | contig 12085 bp, 13 predicted proteins | sample LP_taG_7_FD_190184 | JGI IMG/M metagenome (GOLD analysis project Ga0257110, IMG submission 190184) | Marine microbial communities from Northeast Subartic Pacific Ocean, Canada - LP_J_2015_P26_10m | ecosystem: Environmental > Aquatic > Marine > Oceanic | place: Canada: Northeast Subartic Pacific... | reverse complement strand
ATAGGGAATTTTCCTTATAACATATCCACTCAAATTGTATTTAAAACATTAGAAAATAGACATCAAATACCAGAGTTTTCTGGCATGTTTCAAAAGGAAGTGGCCCAGCGAATTTGCCAAAAAGAAGGTAGCAAAGTCTATGGAATTTTATCGGTATTAGTTCAAGCTTTTTATGAGGCTGAGTACTTGTTTACAGTGCCCCCCTCCGTATTCATACCGCCCCCAAAGGTTGAATCTGGGGTTTTAAGATTGACCCGAAAAGTTGATTATTCGTTGCCATGTGATGAAAAATTATTTTTTAAAGTCGTAAAATCTGCATTTCAACAACGTCGTAAGACCCTGAGAAATAGTTTAAAAACCTATAATTTGTCGGATAATTTAAAAGCAAACATTATCTTTGACAAACGCCCAGAACAACTCAGTGTTGAAGCGTTTATCAAACTTACAACAGCAATAGAAACTGATCATTAATTCGTTTAATTTTGGAAGAAACCAAGCAACATATTCCTTTTGAGATCACCGAGTCCCTAATTGAAGGGCTTAAAGCAATGATTGATTCTAATGATAATAAGGCCATTTTAGTCCTTCTAAATGAGGTACACTACGCTGATATTGCTGAAATATTGGACGATTTAAACTTAGATCAAGCCACTTATGTTATCAAGCTTTTAGACAGCGAAACAACTGCTGATATCTTGGCAGAATTGGAAGATGACGTTCGTGAAAAAGTATTAAAAAACTTATCGATTAAGGAAATTGTTGAAGAAATTCAAGAGCTAGATTCCGATGATGCAGCAGATTTATTAGCTGATTTATCCCCAGAGCGTAAGCGAAAAGTGATCGCCCAAATGGACGATAAAGAGTTGGTTGCTGATGTAGAGGAGCTTTTAACGTATGCTGAGGATACTGCTGGAGGGCTCATGGCTAAAGAGTTGGTAAAAGTTTATGAAACATGGACGGTTGCAGGCTGTTTAAGAAAAATTCGCGCTCAAGCGAAGGATGTTAAGCGAGTGCATTCGATCTATGTCGTTAATAAGGAAGAAAAGTTAATTGGACGTCTCTCATTAAAAGATCTTTTAATAGCCAATAACGAAACAAAAATAAATGACATCTATATCCCTAAAGTAGATTCTGTCAATGTAGATGAAGATTCCGAAGAAGTGGCTAAGTTAATGGCTAAATATGATTTAGAAGCGATTCCAGTTATTAATGATGATAAAGTTCTTTTGGGCCGTATTACCATTGACGACATTGTAGATGTTATTATTGAAGAAGCTGAAAAAGATTATCAGCTGGCCGCCGGAATTACACAAGATGTAGATGCAGAAGATAGTATTCTCGCCCTAACACGCGCTCGTTTGCCCTGGTTATTTCTAGGACTTTTAGGTGGTGTTGGTGCAGCCGTTATCATGGGTGGTTTTGAAACGATTATTGAAGACTTCCCAATGATTTTATTATTCACTCCACTTATTGCTGCTATGGCAGGAAATGTAGGTGTTCAGTCTTCGGCAATTATAGTGCAAGGTTTAGCCAACAATGAGGTTAGGGGTAGCGTTAATAACCGATTTATAAAAGAAATGTTTTTAGCAGCCTTAAATGGCATTATTTTAGCCTTGTTTTTATTTGTATTCGTATGGGCTTGGAAGCAAGATCTTGGAACGGCCTTGGCCATCTCTTTATCGTTAGTTGTTGTCATTATTGTTGCAGGAATTATAGGAACGTTTACCCCGTTATTCCTACATAAAAAAGGAATAGACCCAGCCATTGCTACAGGTCCATTTATAACGACTTGTAATGACATCTTCGGAATATTAATTTACTTCTCAATTGCAAAATTTATCCTAAATATCTAAGATGAATATTTTACATCTTGATAGTAATCACCCTTTACTTATAGAACAACTAACTGATTTAGGACATACTAATCATGAAGATTATAATAGCTCTAAAAAAGCGGTAGAAGCTAAGATTCACTTGTACGACGGTCTTATTATTCGCAGTCGATTTCGTATAGATGGTGGGTTTTTAGACAAAGCAACAAAGCTTAAATTTATTGGTCGCGTTGGTGCAGGATTAGAGAACATTGATACCAACTATGCATACGCAATGGGAGTTCACATCATATCTGCTCCCGAAGGCAATCAAAACGCAGTCGGAGAACATGCCTTAGGTATGTTACTCTCACTGTTTAATAAGCTAACTATTTCAGATCGAGAAGTAAGGAATGGCATTTGGCAACGTGAATCCAATCGTGGGAATGAACTAGATGGAAAAACAATCGGAATTATAGGATATGGTCATATGGGTAAAGCGTTTTCTAAAAAGTTACGAGGCTTTGATGTAAACGTATTATGCTATGATATCAAAGCAAATATGGGCGATGAAAATTCGAGACAAGTCTCACTTGAAGTGCTTCAAGAAAAGGCTCATATTTTGAGTTTGCATGTGCCGCAAACTACTGCTACCGTTAATATGGTAAATACTGACTTTATATCCTCTTTTAAACACCCTTTTTGGTTGTTAAATACGGCTCGTGGCAGCTGCGTGGTCACAAGTGACCTGGTTAAGGCTTTAGAATCGAATAAAATTCGAGGTGCAGCTTTGGATGTTATGGAGTATGAAAAATCCTCTTTTGAGACTATTTTTTCAAATAAAATACCAAAAGCGTTCAGTAGCTTGCTTAAAGCTGATAATGTGATTTTTTCTCCACATGTAGCTGGTTGGACTATTGAAAGTCATCGAAAACTAGCACAAACAATAGTTGATAAGATCAAGTTCCAATTTCATTAAAAAAAATACTTAACAATTTAGTAACTCGCTTAGTAATTAAATAAAGTACACTTGTATCGGATTCTTACGTAGTTAAGTTTAAAATAAGCCTACTCGAGTTTAAGGAATAATAATTATCATGAAAAACATACTCGTTTTATGTACAGGAAACTCATGTCGAAGCCAAATGGCACATGGGTATTTAAATCAATTTGCAACTAATTTTGCAACCATTTACAGTGCGGGTATTGAAACGCACGGCATTAACCCAGGTGCTGCAGCCATTATGAAAGAAGATGGCATTGACATCACTAATTATACGTCCAATAATGTAGATGACTATGCGGCCATCGATTTTGATTTTATAATTACTGTTTGTAATCACGCCAAAGAAAACTGTCCATTCATCGCAAGCCCTAATGCAGTCCGTCTGCACCACAATTTTTATGACCCTTCTAAATTTATCGGAACAGAGCAGGAAATACATGCAGCATTTTTAAAAGCACGTACTGAAATTAAAGAATTTATGAAAGCGTTTGTAAACCAAAATTTTTAATTACTTTCTGCCGAACGTCTAAACTTACGCTTTGGCACTGCCTGAATCTCTTCCATCTGGGCGTATTTAACCATCTGTTAATCCAACACTACAGATCTAACATTAGCTCTTTATTCTAGATCGTTATAAGTTGCATTATTTTAGGAGTAATCTGCTTCAAAAGAATCTCTTTTCCATTTTCTATTTCCGTTACAGAAGCTTCATTGTAATGTCGCACGGTGTAGAGTTTTACACCTTCATGTGATTTTACTTTATACTTAGCTATTAAATGTAACAGTAAACGCTCTAAATTATTGTAATTATCCTCAATACAGACAGAAAAACTAATGGCTGAATTTTGAATCATGCTGACTTTCATTTTATAATCATGAAGTAATCCAAAAATATGGCGAATGTTATCTTCTACGATGTAAGAAAAATCTAAAGATGAAACTGAAATTAAAGTTTGATTCTGCTTTAATATATAACAAGGTACTTTTGGGGTTAACTCAAGGTCTTTCCCAACGATAGATCCTTCGTTTTCTGGATTTAAAAAAGACTTAACCAGTAAGGGGATTTCTTTGCGTTGTAGGGGTTGAAGTGTTTTTGGGTGGATGACAGATGCTCCATAATAGGATAACTCTATAGCCTCTGTGTAAGAAATCTGGCTTAGTAACTTTGAATTTTCAAAATAACGAGGGTCTGCATTGAGTACTCCAGGAACATCTTTCCATATGGTGACAGATTTGGCATTTAAACAGAATGCAAAAATCGCAGCAGTATAATCACTTCCTTCCCTACCGAGGGTAGTTGTGAAATTATTGGAGTTACTTCCAATAAATCCTTGAGTAATATTTAACTTTGAGGTATCTACTTTTTTAGAGATTAATTCCTGAGTTTGATTCCAATGTACTTTTGCACTTCTATAATAATCATCTGTTTTTATGTAGTTTCTTACATCTAGCCAGGAGTTTGTTAATCCAATAGAATTCAGATAATGACTAATAATGCTAGTGGATATGAGCTCTCCAAACGCAATCACTTGGTCATAAACGAAATTGTAGTCAGGTGACTTATTGTGGTCAAAAAACTGTAAAAGTTCCTGAAATAAGCTGTCTATGTTTTCAAATACATCATGTGTTTCATTGTCAAATAAGTCAAGAAGAATATGGTTATGATATTTCTTCACTTCTTGCACTGAGCTGTTCAGTTCGTGCTTGGCGTCGAAATAGTTTGAAACCACCTTTTCCATAGCATTGGTCGTTTTACCCATTGCAGATACAATGATAAGTGTGTTTTTGTAGCCAACAGATTTTAAAACGTTTACTAGGTTTCTTACGCCTTCAGCATCTTTTACGGAGGCTCCTCCAAATTTATAAATTTGCATCAGATTATTTTTGAGATATAGTTCTTAATTCCTTGTGCGTCTAATTGAACAACATGCCAGTCTCGCATGACAAGCGCACCCTTCAGTTCGTAAAATTCAATGGCTGCAGTATTCCAGTCAATTACTTCCCAACATATACGCTTAACTCCTAGTTCAGCTCCATGTAAAATCACTTGGTCTAATAAGGACGAACCCACTCCATATCCACGCATCATTTCTGAGACAATCAAGTCTTCTAAGTGTAAAACAGTACCTTTCCAGGTTGAAAAACGGGTGTATACCAAGGCAATTCCAATCACTTTTTGATCTGCTTCAGCCACAAAACAATCAAACTCTTTACTATAGCCAAACCCTTTCTTTTTTAAGTCCGTTTCCGTTACCTCAACCGCGCTAGGTTCTTTCTCAAACACTGCGAGTTCGGTAATCAGGTTTAATACCTGCTCCATATCTTCACTTGTAGCTATACGGACGTGATAATTCATTTGTTTTTTTTATGTAAATCAAAGATACTCAAAAGCCTTTTAATTTTCCCTAACAAAACAGTTACGAAAACGTTGTAGTTGTCTAAAAATTAAGATATTTGCGTAAATATCTATTCACATGTCTTACAAACATCAAACGCTTGGCGAATTTATCATAGAAAATCAATCTTCTTTTAAATACAGTTCGGGTGAATTATCTAGATTGATTCCATTAGGTTGGCTGCGAAACTGGTTAATTATGAAGTTAATAAAGCGGGGTTGGTAGATGTAGCAGGATTACAACCAACACTTATTTCACTAGATTACAGAAAGCTTTTAAACCAAAATTTGCACCACTTTTTGCACCGCTAACCAATCTACTAAAACAAACTTAAAAAATTAATTGGAATTTCTGAGTAATTAGATATTTTAAAAAATAACCTTTCTATTTTAAATAGAACGTTTTGTAAATGGACAATGAAACTCTTCTTGATTTTTTTGCGTAATAAATAACAGCTCAAAAATTACGCCTATAGCATACATATACTTTTTTATTAATCTTAAAATTATTTATTATGAAAAAGTTAATGTTATGCTCAATCCTTTCAATTCTATTTTTTAACGCTTACTCACAAGATACAAGTTGCACTTACTTTACAGGAGAACGAGTTATTGAATTTAATTACTATACTGATACAATTCTATATGAAGTAGTGCAAACTGAAAAATTCTATGAGATAGAACTTACATATGGTAATGTTTTATGTTTAGATTTAAGTGACGACAAGAAAAGATTTAGAAAAGTAATTACTGAATACTTTGATGGTGAAGTAATGGAACAATTCTTAGAGAGTAAGGATGATGTGTACTACTCTCCACAAGGAGCTGTAAAGATATCAGTTGGAAGACCTACAATATTTAAGATATAGATTGTTAATTTATAAATACAAACTAAATACGAATGCCTTTGGATAATATATTGTATGAAAAATATAGTATTTGATAAAGGCACTGAAAGTTTAGAGGAGATTATTGAAAAAATAACATCTCAAGATACATTATAAAAAAGAGACTATCTAAAATGTTTTTATATTTTCACAACTAAAATAAAAAAAACTTAAAATGGGAATATTTGATTGGTTTTCTGGTAAGAAAAAAGAAAAAGAAATGCATCCTTCAGCAGATATTTTAAAGAAGATGATACGTCCTTCAGAAGAAAAAACCAAAAAGAATAAAGCTAAAAAAAGATGGGATCCAAATAAGAAATTAACTAGTTGGGATGATATTGATTCAGGAATGTTGCTTGTTGCTGAATATCGCACCAAGATTCTTAAGGAGTTGTTTGGCATGCAAGAAACCGAAGTAATGCAACGTCATTTAAGAAGAATCATAGCATTATGGCAGAAGGCACCTAAAGATCAGTGGCAACAAATCGCAAAGGACTATATGGATATTATTCCAACTGAACTGCATCAGCGAGTACCCTTTGTATGTGGATGCATGTCCATGGTTGAGAAAGCTGAAAGTTTTGTGCGTGCTACACAAAGTTCATAAGTATTTAAATTTTAGCTAGTCTTAAAGGAAGGTTGTAACTTTGTCAAAATTTTAATTGAATGCACAAAGCAGGTTTTGTTAATATCATTGGAAACCCAAATGTAGGAAAGTCTACGTTGATGAATGCCTTTATAGGAGAAAAGCTTTCTATTATCACTTCCAAAGCGCAAACCACACGGCACCGTATTCTTGGAATTGTGAACGGAGATGATTTTCAAGTCATTTTATCAGATACACCTGGTATTATAAAGCCCGCCTATGAACTGCAAAGTTCTATGATGGATTTTGTAAAGTCAGCTTTTGATGATGCTGATATTTTAATCTATATGGTTGAAATTGGCGAAAAGGAGCTAAAAGATGAAGCCTTTTTTGAGAAAATAAAATCATCTAAAGCTCCGGTATTAATGTTGTTGAACAAAATTGACACCTCTAACCAAGAGCAATTGGAGGCCCAAGCAGCCCTGTGGCAGCAAAACGTGCCCAATGCCGAGTTTTTCCCTATTTCTGCACTTGAAGGTTTTAATGTGAAAAATGTTTTAGACCGAATTATTGAGTTACTTCCAGAATCTCCGGCCTATTACCCAAAAGATCAGCTGACAGATAAGCCTGAACGGTTTTTTGTAAATGAGTGTATTCGCGAAAAAATATTAATTCATTACAAAAAAGAAATTCCTTATGCTGTTGAGGTATTGACGGAAGAATTTTTTGAAGAAGAAGAAATTATTCGCATGCGTTCTGTAATTATGGTGGAGCGTGAAACTCAAAAAGGGATAGTTATTGGACATAAGGGGAGTGCATTAAAACGAGTTGGGGTTGAAGCAAGAAAAGATTTAGAGAAATTTTTCGGAAAGCAAGTCCACTTAGAACTGTATGTAAAAGTCAATAAAAATTGGCGTTCAAACCAAAATCAGCTCAAGCGTTTTGGTTATAATAATTCTTAAAGCTGCCTTGTTTTTCTTCTAGTACTTGCGCAGTTAAATGAGTTAAAGAGTATATATTTTTTAAACTTACATAAAAAAGAGCTTAGCAAAAGGATATTTCTTATTTTTGCAGCAATTTTCAAAAACATATGAGCAATATCGTAGCGATAGTAGGACGTCCAAACGTAGGTAAATCCACGTTTTTTAATCGGTTGATTCAAAGGCGAGAAGCCATTGTTGACGCTGTGAGTGGAGTGACCCGTGATCGTCACTACGGTAAAAGTGATTGGAATGGAAAAGAATTTTCATTAATTGATACTGGTGGCTATGTCCTTGGTAGCGACGATGTTTTTGAATCTGAAATTGACAAACAAGTCGAGTTAGCCATTGAAGAAGCAGATGCAATTATTTTTATGGTGGATGTGGAGTCGGGGGTAACTGGCATGGATGAAGATGTTTCCAAGCTTTTAAGAAAAGTTGACAAGCCTGTTTTTCTAGTTATTAATAAAGTAGACAACGCGATGCGAGAGCAAGATGCTGTTGAGTTTTATGCTTTGGGTTTGGGAGAATATTATACGATTGCGAGTATCAATGGTAGTGGTACAGGAGATTTATTAGATGCTTTAGTAAAATCATTACCAGATGTGGAAGAAGTAGAAACGGTTACTCTTCCTCGATTTGCAGTAGTAGGTCGTCCAAATGCTGGTAAATCATCATTTATTAATGCATTAATTGGCGAAGATCGTTATATCGTTACGGATATTGCTGGGACTACTCGTGATTCTATAGATACTAAATACAACCGATTTGGTTTTGAATTTAACCTTGTTGATACCGCTGGTATTCGCCGTAAAGCAAAGGTGAAAGAAGACTTAGAATTTTATTCTGTGATGCGTTCAGTTCGTGCCATAGAACATGCGGATGTGTGTTTGGTTGTCTGTGATGCGCAACGAGGATTTGACGGACAAGTTCAAAATATTTTCTGGCTTGCACAGCGAAACCATAAAGGGGTAGTGATTTTGGTTAATAAGTGGGATTTGATTGAAAAGGACACAAAAACTACCAAAGCATTTGAGACCCATATTCGTCAACAAATTGAGCCTTTCACGGATGTGCCTATTGTATTTATTTCAGCGCTCTCTAAGCAGCGTATTTTTAAAGCTATGGAAACGGCAGTAGAGGTTTATAACAACCGAGCAAAGCGTATTAAAACAAGTGTTTTAAACGACGATTTGTTGCCAATCATTGAAAATTATCCTCCGCCAGCTCTTAAAGGGAAGTTTGTGAAAATAAAGTACATTATGCAGCTGCCAACGCCGCAGCCTCAGTTTGCATTCTTTTGTAATTTACCGCAATATGTTAAGGAGCCTTACAAACGTTTCCTAGAAAACAAGTTGAGAGCGTTGTACGACTTTAAAGGCGTGCCGATTACAATATATATGCGTAAAAAATAGACCCCTAAAGCAAGTTCCAAATCAGTTGATATTCTTTAGCTAGAGTTGATTTTTTATTTTAATCAATTCGTTTTTGACGTGTTCTAATTTTGTGATAATGTCAAAATCATTTAATGACTTTTGATTTTGTTCTTTCAAGTAAGTTTTAGCCCCCTCTAGTGTGTAACCTCGTTCTTTAACAAGGTTGTATATAAGCTTCAGGTTCTGAACATCTTCAGGAGTAAAACGACGATTGCCCTTGGCATTTTTTTTTGGTTTAAGAGCCTCAAACTCTTTATCCCAAAAACGTATTAGTGAAGCATTGACATCGAAAGCTTTTGCAATCTCTCCAATCCTATAATATCGTTTTGCTGGAAGGTCTAGATGCATTAGTCTAAAGATTGGTTTTCTATGGAAGCGATACTCAAAAGTCTATTAAATTCTTCGGTGCTTAAATTGCCATAGTAAAAATTAAGAGGATTAATTCTTATGTTATCTTTGAATACTTCATAGTGAAGGTGTGGGCCTACAGATCGTCCACTACTCCCAACATAACCAATGAGATCCCCACGCCTAACTTTTTGACCTACATTAACATTATATTTGTATAGATGGGCGTACAAGCTTACATAGTCATAGCCATGGTCAATTCTAATGTGATTCCCATACCCAGAAGCACGACCGTCAGCTCGTTTAACAACGCCGTCTCCTGAGGCGTAAACAGGGGTGCCTCTTGGTGCTGTAAAATCCATCCCATAATGAAACTTACGAACCTTTGTAAAGGGATCGCTTCGGTAGCCATATCCAGATGCCATTCGTGTTAAGTCTTCATTTTTTATTGGCTGTATGGCAGGGATTCTGGCTAAAATTTTTTCTTTATCCTTAGCGAGTGCTGTAATTTCATCGAGCGACTTTGACTGAATAATGATTCGCTTTTGGAGTATATCGATTCGCTTATTCGCACTGATGATTAGCTCAGAGTTATTAAAACCTTCATACTTTTTGTAGCGGTTGACTCCTCCAAAGCCTTGGTTTCGTTGTTCTTCTGGTATCGGATTGGCCTCGAAATAAAGACGGTAAATTCCATTGTCACGATTTTCAACATTTTTTAAGACCGCTTCCGCTTCTGTCATTTTTTTAGTGAGCAGATTGTATTGAAGATCAAGGTTTTGTAGTTCTCGATTTAATGCTTTTTCTCTTGGAGATTCAAAATAGTGTTCAGCAATTAAAATAGTTATAAAACCAAACATTGCTGCAGCAAATAAAAACACAAAAGTGTTTTTAGCAAACCTCTTAGTATCCCTCTTTATTAGACGATACGTCAGTGTTTCGGAATCGTAATAATATTTTACATTAGACATTGCCTAAAAAGTTCTATTTTTGTTAAATATTGGTTAGACTTTTGGTTACAAAGTCTGGCTTTTAAACAAATATATAAATTGTTTCTAATTAAAGAACGATTTATTATAATAAGCTTAATATTTTCGCATGAAATCTCAAGACATTAGATCTCAATTTTTAGCCTTTTTTGAAACAAAAAAACACCAAGTTTTACCCTCTTCGCCGATGGTTTTAAAAGACGACCCTTCATTAATGTTTGTTAATTCTGGGATGGCGCCATTTAAAGAGTTCTTTCTTGGGCATGGAACGCCTTCAAACAATCGAATTACAGACACTCAAAAATGCTTAAGAGTTTCAGGAAAGCATAACGACTTGGAAGAAGTAGGTTACGACACCTATCACCACACCCTTTTTGAAATGCTAGGGAACTGGAGTTTTGGAGATTACTTTAAAAAAGATGCAATAGAGTGGGCCTGGGAGTTATTGACAAAGGTCTATAAAATAGATAAGGACATTCTATACGTGACAGTATTTGAAGGGTGTAAAGAAGATGGGACACCAATGGATTCTGAAGCCTATGATATTTGGAAACAATTAATACCTGAGGATCGGATTCTTAAAGGTAATAAGATAGATAATTTCTGGGAAATGGGTGAACAAGGACCTTGCGGGCCTTGTAGTGAAATACATGTAGATATTCGATCCAAAAAAGAAAAATTTAAAGTTTCTGGACATGAATTAATTAATAAAGACCACTCTCAAGTTGTTGAAATATGGAACCTTGTTTTTATCGAATACAACCGTAAAGCCAATGGAAGCTTAGAAGATTTACCTCAAAAACATATTGATACAGGTATGGGCTTTGAGCGTTTATGTATGGTGCTTCAAGATGTTACATCAAATTATGATACGGATGTATTTACCCCTATTATCAGAGAAATTGAGGCCATATCAGGACTTAGATACGGAAAACAATTAAAGCAAGACATAGCAATTCGTGTGATTTCTGATCACGTACGCGCTGTCGCTTTTTCAATTGCTGACGGCCAACTGCCAAGCAACACTGGCGCGGGCTACGTGATTCGACGCATACTAAGGCGTGCGGTTCGATATGGTTTTACGTTTTTGGACCTCAAAGAGCCATTCATCTATCGACTCGTTAACGTTTTAACAAAGCAAATGGGAACTGTTTTTCCAGAACTATTAGCTCAAAAACAATTAATCCAGAACGTTATTAAAGAAGAAGAAGCTTCTTTTTTAAGAACTCTCGATCAAGGGTTGGTTTTATTAGACCGTATTATTAACACGACCAAAGGCTCTCATGTTTCTGGAGACAAAGCATTTGAACTGTACGACACGTATGGGTTTCCAGTTGATTTAACGGCTTTGATCCTCAGCGAAAAAGAAATGACCCTAGATACGGATGCTTTTGAAGCTGAGCTTCAAAAACAGAAAAAACGTTCTCGCGCCGCTAGCGAAGTTTCTACAGAAGATTGGACAGTATTGTTTGACGATGCTGAGCAAGAGTTTGTTGGGTATGACATTTTGAAAACATCTGTAAAAATCGTTAAGTATAGAAAAGTTACTTCTGCAAAAGAAGGTGCTCAATACCAACTCGTATTTAATCTGACTCCCTTTTATTCTGAAAGTGGAGGACAAGTTGGAGATAAGGGCTATTTGGAATC
>Ga0257110_1001218_pt1 | contig 12089 bp, 12 predicted proteins | sample LP_taG_7_FD_190184 | JGI IMG/M metagenome (GOLD analysis project Ga0257110, IMG submission 190184) | Marine microbial communities from Northeast Subartic Pacific Ocean, Canada - LP_J_2015_P26_10m | ecosystem: Environmental > Aquatic > Marine > Oceanic | place: Canada: Northeast Subartic Pacific... | reverse complement strand
GTCATAAACAAAATCTATGTTGTTTCCTGAATCATATTGAAGTGTTAATTTGTGAATATCATCTTCATCGGTAACAACAACAATACTAGTTGGATTATCACGATCCATGAACGACCCTACCAAAAGATACTTACCATCGTCTAATTTTAAACCAATCGACATGTTATACTTTACAATTATAAATAAAAATTACCCAATAAAAATATGCATTAATAAAAATTGAATAAAAGTATAAAATGCAATTTGGTTATAAATATAGATAGATAGTATGAAAAGTTTTACTTCGATTTTACCATTAAATGACGAGAAATATAATATGCTTATAAGCGAAACAGGCTTAAACGGCTTTAGATTAATTCATCATGGACACGGAAATGTTGCATTAATACACGATGATGGGGATTTTAAATATTCACTTGAAAGTGATACACAATGTACAATTATTCGCGAACTAAATAATAATAAATAGTGGTATTTCATAAATAATAAATTTGAAAACATTTTTTATTATTTATATTTGAGTATTTTACTATTCTTTGCACTTAACGTCTGCGTGATTTTCTGGATTTTCTGGATTTTCTGGATTTTTTTGCAACACGTTTAGATTTTTTAGATTTTTTTGCAACGCGTTTAGATTTTCTGGAAGAACGTCTAGCGCGTCTTCTACGACGTCCAGCTGTTTGTTCACCTTCAACAGGCATGTAGTGTTCTTCTTCTTCTTTACTTCCGAAAGGATTCAATCTTTTTAAAGCGTCCATTATACATTAATATTATATAAAAATTGAAAAAAAATGGACCGCAATGTTTTATTTATAGAACAAATATGACGAATATGCAAAAAATTATGGAACGTTATCATAATTGTAAAACAATTTTGCTAAATAACATGTCTTGGCTAAAATATCCTGTATCTATTTATATCTTATGGATTATTGGTCATTTTATATCAGCAAATATTTATGCTTATCATTGTACGCATTTATCTTTTACTGGTTTCTTTATTTCACCTTTTATTACAGGTACTCCTTATTGTCGAGGAATACTATGGATTACAACTAAAGGGTCAGATGTAATTACTAATATGTGGATTTTAATTGGAACAACACTTACAACAAGTATTCTCACTTATGTTCCTGATAAAATTAAAAATAAAATTAACGATACTCATCAAACAGCAAGTGAAGATGAACATGAAAAAGATGACTAAATAAAAATAAAATATGTGTATAAATTGTTTTACATGTTTTTTTAAATAATATTAAAAATAACTACATAATATTGTTATAAATATGCAAAAAATATTTCAATTTGCAAAAAGTAAAATTCCTAAAATTTCACCAACTGAATTAATTGCATTGCGAAGTGGTAATACATCAATGGATAGACAAATTTTACAAGGAAAAATAAGAATACCTAGAATAACACAATTGCCTTACAAACTTCCATCTACTATGCTAAACGATTTATTTGATAAATGGGATAATAGTCATGTATATCCAAATAAAGATAATAATAAATGGATAAAATATCTAGCAAAAAATAAATTTTTTAGTTTTTTAATTAGTGAAGAATATGGTGGTATTAAATTGTCTGTAAATGAATTATCAGATATTCTGACAAAAATCGCAAGTGTTGATCCAGCATTAGGTGTAGCAACTATGGTCCCAAATTCACTTGGTCCAGGAGAACTGATCAGTTTATACGGAACAAAAGAACAAAAAAATTATTTTTTGCCCAAGCTAGCAAATGGAGATTTTATACCATGTTTTGGTTTGACTGGTCCAAATAATGGTTCTGATGCTACAGGAAGTATTGATAGTGGTATTGTTATCGAAAAAGATGGAAAAACAATGATACAGATTACACTTAATAAACGATATATTACTCTGGCACCTGTTGCTAATTTAATGGGTATTGCTTTTAATTTGGAAGACCCGCATAATATATTAGGTAAAACAGGAATTTCATTGGCTTTGGTAGAAAGAAATCACCCAGGTTTAGTTCAAGAAACACATCATAATCCAATGAATGCTGGTTTCCCCAATGGAACTATTAAAGGAACCATATGTATTGAATTAGATCAAATTATCGGTGGTTCTAATAATATTGGGGAAGGATGGAAAATGTTAATGGAATGTTTGTCTGCAGGTCGTGGTGTAAGTTTACCTGCAACCGCAAACGCCAGTAGTAAAGTTGCAGCATTCGGTATGTATCATTATATTCAAATTCGTGATCAATTTCGCATGCCATTATCAAAAATGGAAGCAATACAGGAGAAAATCAATAATATATTTTACCATACTTGGATAATACAATCTTCTGTAGCATTAACTAATACTATATTAGATGATGGAAATTCACCTGCTGTATTAAGTGCAATTATGAAACAACAAACAACTGAAAGAGGTAGGCTAGTATTAAATGAAGCATTGGATATTCATGGTGGTGCTGGTATTTGTATTGGTTATAGTAATATGTTAGAAAAATTTTATCGAAGTGCTCCTATCGGCATAACAGTCGAAGGCTCTAATACACTCACACGTTCACTTATTATTTTTGGACAAGGATTAAATAAAAGTCATCCCCATATTTTTTCTATTTTAGATACTATTTTGCAAGATAATAGCAAGGAATTTCGCAAAGAACTAACCGCTATGATAGGTCATAGTGTTGATCTTTATTTTAAAACATGGTGTTTTTCTTCATCATTGCAAAAACAAATTGTTGATTACGCTGCATTAACTAATTTTGTTGCATTAAAAGGTGGTAGTTTAAAACGTGAACAAATGCTATCTGGTGATATGGCAGACATTTTTAGTAATTTATATTTAGCTTTAAGTGTCCAATTTTATGAAAAAACATATCCTTCCAGTAAAAAATTAACGAAATATATTATTCAACGTTTAATGAATGAAAACCAAATGAAGATCAATAAAGTAATCGACAATTTAGGATTTGAAAAATATGCTTTATTGCATTTAAAAGGTAAAGTAAAAACTATTAGTTACAATCAAGAACGTGAAATATTTCATGAAATTATGAATAATAAAATGATTATTAATGAAATAAAAAAAAATATACATGTAAAAGATAATATTTTGGAAACGATGGAAAAAGCTTTAACATTAGATAAAAATAGTGATGAATATGCTAAAATGAAATCGCAAATAATTAATGTAGGTGAATTTAAAAATGATTAATTTAATTATTTATAATATATATGAAAAGAGCAATTATTAGATTTTACATTCAATTATATTTAATTATATTCTTTATTGTTAGTATTGCTCATTTATCGAAATCATTATTCATAAAAAACGTAGAAACAATGATAAGTAAACGTAATATAGTGGTATTAGGTGATAGTGTTTTTGATAATCGTTCTTATGTAAGTACAAATGCAAGTATTCCTTATTTACTAGGAGAACATGATTATTTAAATGCAAAAGTGTATGCTAAAGATGGTGCAAAAATGGAAGACATAAATTCACAATTACAACAATGTTTAAAAGAAATAGATAATAGTGACGAGACATTATTTATTTCAATTGGTGGTAATAATATTTTAACCTTTAAACCATCAAATAAAGAAAATAAAAATGAAGAACAAAAAAATATAGGTAGGTTTGTTGATACTATATTTGGATATTACAGAAATATTTTAAAAAACTACGATTTTAAATGTAATGTTGTATTATGTAACATATATGTTCCATATAATAAAAAAAATAGTATATACGAAAAATGTATTCATATATGGAATAACAAATTATCTTCTTATGCTCATAATAATAACTACAAAGTTATGAGATTAGATAAATTACTTTATAAAGAAGAAGATTTTGCGGATAATTTAGAACCTTCAAAAATAGGTGGTGAAAAAATAGTGAAAAATATGATCACATTTATAAACTAAATTATATTATTTTGACTTTTGTTTAAAATTGATTTTTATAAATAATTTTATTTGTAAAAAAAATAAAGTTATTCAATATTATGTGTTTAGGATGGATTATGTTAGTTTACAATCACAAAAAATATTATAAAGAACAAGAAGAAAAAATATTAGATGATATTCGCATAAAAAGAGCTAGAATGTTACCTCTATATAATGCAAATTATCGTAATAGATTTAATGAAAATAACAAATAAACAATTAGTGTTAATCATGAAAATAATTAATTTTTTTCATTCCACGTGTTAATGCAACATATAACAAATTTTGTTCATCTTCTGTAACATCTTCGCATAATTTTACATTATTATGTTCACAACCCTTGAAACTATGGATTGTATACATAAGACATTTTGCTTTTTCCTTTGGTACTAAATTTGATTTTACTTTTTGTAATAGTTCTCTTAGTTGGTGAGCACTATAAGATAACAAGAAATTTGGTAAATCATCCTCCATATCTTGCTTTTCTTCTTCCGATAAAGAATATTTCATTAATCGCTCATGTAGAGAAATAATCATTCGCTCTTTTTCATTATAACCATAAATATAAATAGATGATTGTTCTTGAGCTTCAAGGAGCAAAAATCTCCATGAGCGAAATAAATATACATAGGCTTCATTTTTATCAAAATGTTTATCAAAATAAGTCGAATTTTTACTTTTTGAAATCATCCAACATTTATCAAACATTCCTCGTATTCTATCACATGCTGGATTACCTACACGGAATGTTGAATAAAATTCCATATTTAAGGAATTTTCAGGCAATTTATCAAATGCATTTATGGAACCACGCCATTGGTAAATAGCTTGCATACTATCACCAACAAATAATTTGGGTATATCTGTGTCTTTTAGTAAAACGTCTAACATCAGATCATCAAAATCTTGGGCTTCATCAATAAATATCATATCATAATTTCTACGAATATATTCACGAGCCCAGTGATGAATATGAACTAATTTTCGAATACTATCAAATGTAACAATATATGAAGCTATTACTTTTTGCCACATCATTTTCAATAACGGCATAGATTTTCCAAATCTGTCTTTACAATATTCTTCGATATCTGTAAATTGTACTTGCCTACAAAATTTATTCAAATAATTAATACATTGTTTTTTTATGCGCCAATTTTTTCCTTGAAACCAACTGATTTTTAGATGAAGTGTATTTGGTCTTAAATCATCTATTTGTTGTGGATTTCCTTTTTCTTCAATATATATACTTCGCATTAGTGAATCAAATGTCCGTGGATACATATTATTTATGTTCTGAATTTTAAGTTTGTCTTGTATTTCAGAAATCAAATTTTTATTAAAAGCCAAATATAATATTCTTTTTTTTTTATGGATTTTAGCCAAATCTAATAAGGTGGTTGTTTTACCACTTCCTGCCACTGATTTAATTGCTGTTACGCTGTTTTTTGGAAATTTATATATTTTAATATGATGACGATGTAGGTTATCTAATAGATACATCGATTCACGACAACGCGCATATGCAATTTTCAGTTTTTCAATATGTTCATGTTTATTAAATATTTCTTCTAATTTTATTTTTCCATTTTCAGATAAAATATTTTCCAAACACGTGTTTTCAAATACATCTTGATAACTAACTATATCATCTTTAAAAATAATCCAAACATGTTTACGTATTCCTTCCATTTCAATAAAATATGAATTTCTATCTGTTAACCAACACCACTCTTTATTTCCTGTATATAAAAATACATTATTATTACATTCTTTTACTGATTCCTGCCAACATTTAAAAGGAATTTCGATTGCAATATAATTTCCAATATTTACATATTTTTTATATTGTTTCTCTACATTAAAAATCCAATCAATAGATGTAGTATTTTCACGATTCTTAACATCTTCAACATAAATAGGAGAATTTTGAAATTCAATCCCAAGATCATTTTTTACATCATAACCATCTACAAAATGTTTTGTTTTTTTATTAAAACGAAAAATTTCATATGCTTCTTTTAGTAAACTATTTGAAAACATAGAATGCCAATCACCCATTTTTCGTATTTTATCAATGTGAATGTTATCACATTCAATATGTGTACCATTGCGACAAGGATTTGGATGATAAAAATGTTCTACATAATTTTCATTTTTTCCTCGTGATTGTCGCAGTAATAATTTTTCATTGCAATTATAACATATAAATTCTGATTCAAAATTTATATTTTGCTTATATAAATCAGAGGGATATATTATTTTATTATTGTATAATGCAAACTTCGGCATAATTATATAAAATACATTAATATGTTTATATAATTTAATTATCAATTTTTAGTGTTGGTGCTACTTTACGTGATTGTAATTGTTCGCGTGATAAATATACACTTTTCATATCACTAGTAACATATCCAAATGGTGTTGCATTATCAAAAACAGAAGAAAAGAAGTAAGGCTGATTTACACCATTATGTTGTGGTTTTTTGAAATCTACAAAACACTTACTCATGCTACATGATTCCAATTGATTATTTGCAATAATTTTTTCAGAATTATTTGTTAAATAATTACGATAATCATTATTAGACATAATTTTACTTTCAACCAAAATATCTTGATTTAATTGATTATCAGGATGTATTGTTACAAAATTACGTCCATCATTCATTAAAGGTGGATTATCTAAATGTATATTGTTACTACCTGTGAAACTATTTAGCCAGCTCATATATATACATGAAAGAAAATATTTATGCACATAAATCTAATAATTCTTGTTTTTTCATTTTACTAATATCTTCTTCAGTTATTTGATTTTCTTCTATATATTGTCTTAATTCTTTTACAGACATTTTTTTAAAATCAAGGGTTTGTAGATTTTCGATTTTTTTTACTTCATCATCATTATATGATTTAAGTTCTTCAATTTCTGCCTCCATTATTTCGATTGGAATACTTGTTTTTGTAATTTCATCAAATATAACAGGTTCGGTGCCTTCTAAATTATTGTCTATAATTTCAATAGTTTTTTCATTGTTTTCATCATCACTATCACTATCACTATCACTATCATCATCACTATCATCATCACTATCATCATCTGATACAGATAATAATTGACTATTCATGGGATTCATTAAATGAGACATATTCATTGGATCTGGCAAACCTGTATCAGATGGTCCATGAACATATATTTTTTCATTATTTTCAATAGATGATTGTTTAATAGATTTTTTTACTTCATTAAGTTCGTCAGCCATTGCATTTATTAGCTGAAACATAGAATTTATTTTATGATCAAAATTAGATAAACGTTGACGTATATAAAATACTACAAAAATTATTACAAAAATTATGCCTAAAGAAAACATGAAGTTTGTCCCAAGTCCTGCTATAGCAAATATATCCATTTATTACTTCGTGATAAATTATGTTATATAAATAAACGTAATTTAACAAATATCAAGAATATTTTCACTTCGCATAATAATAGATGATGGATATTGTAAATCTTTTAATACTTTTACACCTCCTTTTATTTCTGAAATTCCATTACCTAATTTATATAAATATTCAAATTCGCGATTTCCTAAAACATTAATGTTCATTTTTCTATTTTCTATTTTTTTATTTTTAACCAAATGATTGCATAAATCAATGAAATGAGTTGTTAACATTAAATCGACATTATTTAAATTTGTTAAATGTTCAATATATGAAACACCTGTTGCTACAGCTTCATAAGGATTTGTCCCTGAATATAATTCATCAAATGCACAAAAATGACGTTTATTTTTATTACGTTCAATACACTCTAATATACTCATACAACGTCTAGCTTCTGCTTGAAATAAACTATCACGACCTGAAGTATCAGGTATGTTTAAATAACAATGAATTTTATCGTATGTATCAATAGATGCCTTTTTATAATATCCACAACCAAATTGCTGTGATAAAATTATATTTATCATTGTTGTCTTTAATAACGTTGTTTTACCAGAAGCATTAGGACCAGTAATAATCATATTTTTATTTAAATTATAGTCATTTGTAACACTTTCTGATTTATTAACTAGTGGATACAATGCCTTAGTAAAAGTTGTTTTACCTTTATTATTATATTTGCAAACATGCAATTCTTTTGTTTGAATTAATTTATTTATTTGTTGCATATTTTCTAAATAACCATGTAAACCAAATGTGAAATTTAATGTTTCTTGTACCTCTTCGTTTTTATATAATTTATAAAATTGTTTCATTATTGTTCCTAGATTCATTGCTTCTTTTAGATTCCATTTGTATTGTTCAATATATTCAATCTCATTAGTTATTTCTATCAAATGTTCTTTCTTTTTTAACATTATTTGTGTAAATTCTTTATAACTGGATAATGATTTACATATTTTCTCTGTTTTCTCTATTTCAGTTATAGTATATTTATTATATTTTTTTAAGGTCTCGAATATATTATGTATCTTCTTCATATTTGTATTGAATCGAAAGCATGATAAAATATTATTGTATATCTGCATAAAATACATACCACAGGATATTATCATATACACACGTTTATCCCAACTGACACTTTTAAAATTCATTAATAATTGTCCAATTATATTGTTTTTGAATAAAAACATTAATGTATTCACGTAAACAGACCATGTTACGGGTATACCTTGGATTTTTAAAATAATAAATGGTACGATCATTAAAATTATAGGTAAGCATAATGCAATTAGAGGGCTAAATATGTTATAAACAGATAAAAAGCATAAAAAATAAGACGAACTATTTAAAAACTCTAAATAATTCCAATCAACATAGTTGTATTTATCTAAAAAATTCGTGTCCTGTTGTATCTCTTCGTATATTTCTACCATTTTATCACATGTTTCATCTGTTTCGTATTCTATTTTATCTATAAATTTTTGAGTGTCTTTCAGAAATTTCTTATCTTTTGTGTAATATTTATCCCAGCATTTTACTATTTCTCTTCCTGGTATTGTCTTTGGAATAAATATTTTATTATAAAGATTGTTATCACCACAATTTAGTTCTAAATCCGTCTTTATGTGTGAATCGATTTCACTTTTCTCTTCGCAAAAATATATTGGTGGTGTAAATTTTTTAGATATTGATTCTTTGTTCCATAATTTATCTGAAGAACTATGTGAGGGATCCATTATTTTAATCAAGAGAAATTATGTTAATATATTAAACTCAAAAGGAATACATTATACAATATTTTTAAATAAGATTAAAAATTGATATAAAAATAATATAAATATCATTATTAATAATACATAATGACATCAATATATAGTGAAGCTGATATTATTACTATTCGCAACAATGGATTTGATTTTACATTACCAGAAGAAACAATAGATACTATTTCTAAGATTTCAGACCAAGTTGGCGCGCCTAGCTATATTAAAACACCTATTTTTCCCAAATCGAGAACAAATAAAAAGAATAATGTCTCAAATGCACCTTACGTCAGCTCTATATTTAATAATACAGAAGGTGTTGATAAAACTATTAGTCATATTCGCGCTCAACTAAATAAATTGTCTAATACTAATTACGATAATGTTGCAGATATTATATCTGAAAATATTCAACTTTTGTTAGACAATGATACCAGTAAAGATGAACTTATTAAAGTAGCAAATTTTGTATTAGAAACAGCTAGCAATAATGCATTTTATTCTGAAATTTACGTTGAATTATATTGTGATTTAACAAAACGATTTCCTTTATTTGAAACCCTTTTTGAAGAATCATTTAAAAAATATCTTGAAATGTACGATAATATAACATCTTATTCAGACAATGATGATTATGACGCATTTTGTAATCAAAATTTAATTAATTCTACACGTAGGGCTTTTACGACATTTATCGTAAATTTGTGTATCAAACGTAAAATAACAAACGATCGTTTATTTGATTTATGTTGGAAATTACAAATATCATTTGATGCATCTATTTTAGAAGAAGGTAATAAACCATTATGCGATGAACTATGTGAAAACATATTTATTATTATGACTAAAGGCTACAATTGTTTAAAAACACAAAATAAATATGCTTCACTAAATGGAAAAATGACTATTGTGAAAAATACAAATGCTAAAGATGTAAAAAGTTTAACTAGTAAATCAAAGTTTAAATATTATGATATGTTTGATTTTGTAGAAAAGCTTGAAAAGGAAACTAAAGACAAAAATGAAGAAAAATAATTAAGTGTAATAATAATCCATTGAAAATATACAATTATAATAAATTATAATCTTTTTTTATTATAATAGCAAATGGATTCATTAATAACAGACATTCATAATAATTATATAGACACTAAAATATTAAATGAATTTCAATTAGAAAAATATAATTATAAAACTATGAATATTATGTATAATTTATTAAAAACATCATATATATCGTCTAATAACATAAATGTTACTGAAAATACTAGAAATAATATATGTTTTACTAAAAATCGGTTATCTAATATAATTGAAATAAATCGTTTTTTTCCAAAAATGATTGAAGAATATTTATTATCTTCAAAAACCAAATATACTTGCTATCATTTTTCTATTAATAACAGAATATTTAACATACATATTTATCATTATAAACATAATTTAGATTACGCCGATATCGAATATATTAAATCTTGGTTCACAATGATTTCAAATTACGCACCAGAAAATTGTAGCATGTATTTAGATGTCTATCTTTTTTTAACACCTTTTCAGAAATATTTACCAAACGAGAAAAACACAATAATAGAACCTAAACATATTAATTCTGCTTACACGTATGGATGTAGTAGACAAAATAAAATAATTATATATCGATATGAAGAATGGAAAAAAGTTTTATTGCATGAAAGTTTTCATACATTTAATTTTGATTTTCATAACAATAATTTTCAAAGTTTGCGCATGTTTATTAGAGATATTTTTCAAATACATTCTGATTATGAAATATTCGAAACATATTGTGAAACATGGGCAACATTATGGAATTGTGCATATCAATCTTATCACTTAACTGAAAAAATTAATAAAACATCAATGTTTATTTCATATATGGAAACATTAATTGCTTATGAACAACAATATTCTATTATACAAGCAAATAAAATAATGAATAATTTTAATTTTACATATGATATGCTTATAAAGGGAAATGCAAAAAAATATCGTGAAAATACTAATGTTTTTTGCTATTATATTTTAAAATCTATATGTCTTGTTAATATTAATTCATTTTTACTTGTATTATCTAAATGTATGAATAACCCATTTAATATTTTATTTTCAAATAAATGCGAAGAGTTATGGATACATTTTTTTAAATATCATATACATAATAATAAAACAAAAAAATTTAATAAATTAATAGGAAAAAAAGTAAAAACAATGAAAGAAAATAACTATATTATTGGACGTATGACTTTATTTGGATAAAATTATTGTAACGCGAATTCAAATTAATATATATAAAAAATATATATATTAATTAATCAGTATTATATTTTATATCACTTATGCATTGGTTGCAGCGGCGGCAGTGGCGGCAGCGGCAGCGGCAGATACTCCAGTTTTGGGGAAATGAGGTGACATGTAACGCTGAAGATTAAAATAAGTGAGTTCATCCCCACCAGAGATTTTAAGAAGTTTAGCAAGGGCAGCATCAGGGTTGATTTTGCGACCATTGTCTTTGTCTTGGAGGTTGTTTGCACGAATGTAGGCATTGATTTCTTTGGTGACTTCGGTTCTGGCCATTTCGGCTCCGGATGGTTTTCCAAGAAATGTAGCGAGTTCGTCAGTGATAAGGGTAGGTTTGACGAAACCACTTGGGGCGCGATTACCACCTTTTTTGCGTTTAGAACTAAGTTTTTTAGCAACACGAAGTTCGCGAGTGCATTTTTTTTCAAGAACAGCAAATTCTTTGCGAAGAGCACTGAATTGTCCAGCTACTTGTTGAAGTTTGGACATGAATTGGGAGAATTGTTCACCAAGGGATTCTTCAGCAGAAGCTTCTACTACTTCATTAGTAGTAGTAGTAGCAGCAGGAGGAGTAGGAGGAACTGGAGCAGCTTCGACAGGAGCAGCTTTGGTAG
>Ga0257110_1001216_pt1 | contig 12098 bp, 12 predicted proteins | sample LP_taG_7_FD_190184 | JGI IMG/M metagenome (GOLD analysis project Ga0257110, IMG submission 190184) | Marine microbial communities from Northeast Subartic Pacific Ocean, Canada - LP_J_2015_P26_10m | ecosystem: Environmental > Aquatic > Marine > Oceanic | place: Canada: Northeast Subartic Pacific... | reverse complement strand
TATTCTCCCTTGCAATTTGAAATAATGTTTTTCCCGCTTTCGTTATTAATACTTTGGTATTTCTTACTTGGATTTTTTTTTCAGTTTCTTTTTTATTAGTATTATCTTTTTTTACTATCTGACTCTTCGGTAAATCTTTTGATTTAGGGAGTGGGGGATCCAATAAAACTGTATATTCTTTTAAAATTTTTCCCTTAGGTGATTCGATTTGTACTAATAAATCAATAAATGATTCTTTTGCTGGCACTGATGATTTTAAAAATATTAATGCTTTGTTAGGTTCTACTTTGCTAAGATTAATTTTAATATCTGAATGTATTTTTTGCCTTTGCATCCCTTGTAAAGAATAAATCTCTTTTGAGGCTATTGAAGGAATCATTTTTTTTATATCATCTTCTTTATCGAGTGTCAGAATAATTTCGGCATCGAAAAGACTATCTTGAGTAGATTTTACAGTTATCTTACCAAGTTGTGCCGCATACCCATTTAGATTAAAAAGAATTGTTAGGGCTATTAAAAAAAATTTCATATTCACTATTAACTCTCTTTATTAATTAATATATTTAACATTCGCCTCAAAGGTTCTGCAGCGCCCCAAAGCAACTGATCTCCAACGGTAAAAGCAGATATTATATTTTCCTCTAAGTCTAATATTCTCACTCTACCAATGGCAATATCTAATTTACCAGAAACTGCCGCAGGAGTTAAATGAGCTATGCTATCTTTTTTATTATTATCAACAAGCTTTATCCATTTATTACCATTAGATAATAAATTAACGACACTATCTAAATCAATATTTTTCTTTAATTTAATTGTAAGCGCTTGGCTGTGTGACCGCATAGTTCCAATTCTTACACATATGCCGTCAACTTTTATTGAATCGAAATCAAGTGCTAAAATTTTATTTGTCTCGGCTTGTCCCTTCCACTCCTCCTTACTCCTTCCATTATCTAAATCTTGATCAATCCAAGGTATTAGACTTCCTGCTAAGGGGCCTCCAAAATTATCAGTAGATAAGCTACTTGAATTTATTTTCTTTTGAACATCTCGGTCTAATTCCAGGGCACTAAAATTTGGTTTTTCAATTCTTTTTGCAACTGAAGCATGAATCTCTCCCATTTGAGTTACAAGCTCTTTCATATTTTGAGCTCCAGCCCCGCTGGCAGCTTGATATGTCATAGAGGAGACCCAATCAACTAAATTAGTTTCAATTAATCCTTGAATCGCTAAAAGCATCAAAGAAACTGTACAATTACCACCAACCCATGTCTTATTACCTGCCTTATATGCATCATTAATAGTTTTACCATTAAGTGGGTCTAGGACTATTAAGGCATCTTTATTCATCCTAAGCGTTGATGCTGCGTCAATCCAGTGTCCTTCCCATTTATTTTTTTTTATTAAAGGATATATTTTTTCGGTATAAGCCCCTCCCTGACAGGACATGATAATATCCATATTCGTTAATTCTTCAATAGAATTGGCGTCTAATAATTCTTTTTCTTTTTGATTAAAGTTTGGAGCAGATTGGCCTATTTGGGAAGTGGTAAAAAAATATGGGTCTATTTTATTAAAATCTGACTCTTGGGACATCCTCTCCAATAGAACAGATCCAACCATTCCCCGCCATCCAATAAAACCAATTTTTTTCATATTTATACTCTCAACCTTTCGACTATAGCATCGCCCATTTCCTGGCAACTTACTACCTTCTCATTTTGTGATGCAATGTCCTCGGTTCTAAAATTATCCTTTAAAGTCTGCTTCACCGCATCTTCAATAATAGTAAATTTATTTAAATCATTAAATGTGTATTTAAACATCATTGCTAAAGATAAAATTGTAGCAATTGGATTCGCTTTATTTTTACCAGCAATATCTGGTGCTGATCCATGGCTTGGCTCAAACATTCCCTTGTTATTTTCATCCAAAGAAGCTGAAGGAAGCATTCCGATAGAACCAGTTAACATCGCCGCCTGATCTGACAAAATATCCCCGAAAATATTTCCTGTCACGATGACATCAAATTGTTTTGGATCTCGAACTAACTGCATAGCAGCATTATCCACATACATATGACTCAATTCAACTTCTGGGTAATCTTCTGCTATTTCTGAAACGATTCTTCGCCATAATTCTGTTGTCTCTAATACATTGGCTTTGTCGACAGAACAAAGTTTTTTAGATCTTTTGGATGCTGTTTCAAATGCAATATGAGCAATTCTTCTTATCTCCTTATCTGAATATCGCATCGTATTCACACCCTCTTCCTCGCCATTTGCATTTAAAGCAATACCGCGCGGTTCCCCAAAGTAAATATCTCCAGTTAATTCCCTAATAATCATCAAATCTAAACCTGAAATGATTTCTGGCTTTAAGCTTGATGCATTGACTAATTCAGGAAACATTAACGCTGGTCTTAGATTTGCAAATAGGTTAAGTCCTTCCCTAATTCGAAGAAGACCTTTTTCGGGACGCATATCTCTAGGTAAGCTGTCATATTTCCAATCTCCAACAGCTCCTAATAAGATTGCGTCAGCTTCTCTCGCAAGCTCTAAAGTATTTTTTGGCAAAGGATCTTTATACTCATCGTATCCTGCTCCGCCAATCAAGCCATATTCTATGGAGTCTGATAAACCAAAAGCATCAATAACTTTAACAGCTTGCTTTGTTATTTCTGGTCCAATACCATCACCAGGTAAAATTGCAATTTTCATAATTTATCCTAACTTTTCAACCAGGGAAATTCGTTGTGATATTGTTTTTCAAAATTCTTAATATCTTTACTATGCTTTAGGGTTAAGCCTATATCGTCAAGACCCTCCAATAAACAATATTTTTTAAAAGTATCTATTTCAAAATTAAAACATTCCTCACCATCAACAATTTTTTGATTTTCTAAATCAATATGGAGGGTAAAACCTTTTGTTTTTTCAGCTTTTTTAAAAAATGCATCTATAATTTGCCCACTTAAAGCTATAGGTAAAATCCCATTTTTAAAGCAATTCCCATAAAAAATATCAGCAAAACTCGGACCTAATAAAACCCTTATACCAAAGTCTAATAAAGCCCATGGAGCGTGTTCCCTGCTTGAACCACACCCAAAGTTTTCTCTTACCAATAAGATTGTTCCACTTTTGAACTGTGGTTTATTTAGAACAAATTCTGGATTAATTTTACGTAAAGTATTATCCTTCCCGGGCTCGCCATGATCTAAATAACGCCACTCATCAAATAAGTTAGGTCCAAAACCTGACTTTTTAATAGATTTTAAAAACTGTTTAGGAATAATTGCATCAGTATCTACATTCGACCTATCAAGAGGTATAACAATTCCTGTATGCTTGATCAATGGTAACATCAGCCAACTTTCCTTACGTCAACAAACCTTCCATTTATAGCTGCTGCTGCAGCCATTTGTGGGCTCACCAAATGAGTTCTTCCGCCTTGTCCTTGCCTTCCTTCAAAATTTCTATTTGAAGTCGACGCACACCTTTCCTTAATTTCTAATCTATCTGCATTCATAGCTAAGCACATGGAACATCCAGGCTCACGCCATTCAAATCCAGCTTTTATGAATATTTTATCTAACCCCTCTTTCTCAGCTTGTTTTTTTACAAGACCTGACCCTGGAACAACTAATGCTAATTTAATGTTTTGTGCTATTTTTTTATTTTTTACAATTTCTGCTGCTGCCCTTAAATCTTCAATCCTTGAATTTGTGCAGGAACCGATAAATATTTTATCAAGTGAAATATCAGTTATTTTTAAATCTTTTTTTAACCCCATATATTTAAGGGCTCTTTTATATCCTTCTTTTGTAGATATATTTTGTTGATTTTCTGGAATAGGAATATTTTCAGTAATTCCACAAACCATCTCAGGAGATGTTCCCCAAGTTACCTGAGGTTCAATATCAGATGCATTTATATTAATTACTTTATCAAATACTGCATCATTATCAGTTTTCAAATTACTCCAATCCACTACTGCTTTCTTCCAATCATCTCCTTTGGGTGCAAAAGGTCTATCTTTTAAATAATCAATTGTTTTTTCATCAACACCAATTAATCCTGCGCGAGATCCTGCTTCTATAGCCATGTTGCATAAAGTCATTCTTCCTTCCATACTTAAATCTTTAATTGCCGACCCTGAAAATTCTATTGCATAACCATTTCCACCTGCAGTTCCAATTTTACCAATAATATGAAGAGCAATATCTTTTGCGGATATATAATCTCCTACGGATCCATTGACTCTGACTTGCATGGTATTAAACTTTCTCACTATTAAGCACTGAGTTGTGAGAACATGCTCCACCTCGGAAGTGCCGATACCCATAGCAAGAGCTCCGAATGCTCCATGAGTACTGGTATGTGAATCTCCACAAACTATTGTCATACCTGGTAATGTTGATCCTTGTTCAGGACCAATAACATGAACAATACCTTGTCTGTAATCATTCATTTTAAATTGTGTTAATTTAAATTCATCGCAATTGTCATCCAAAGTATCTACTTGAATCTTTGAAATAGGATCAGCAATACCCTCTCTTCTATCTGTAGTTGGAACATTATGATCCGGAACAGCCAAAATAGAATTTGTTCGCCAAATTGATCTTTTACTATTTCTTATGCCCTCAAAAGCTTGAGGACTAGTAACTTCATGGATTAAGTGCCGATCAATATAGATTAAAAAGGTATCACTATCTTCACGAACAATATGTCTGTTAAATATTTTTTCGTATAAAGTTGCTGGCATTAGATATTAATCTCTGAAATTACCAAAATGTAACGGGAAATCAGTATGCTTACTTTTAACTAAACTAATACATTCTTGTAAAATATCACGTTTTGGGCCGGTAACTCTTAACTCATCTCCTTGAATAGATGATTGGACTTTAATCTTTGAAGCTTTGACTGATTTTATAATTTCCTTAGCAAGGTCAATTGTAATGCCAGTCTTGATAGTAAGTTCTTGTTTTGATTTGTTACCAGAAATTACTTCAATTTTATCGGTGTCGACCCTTTTTGAGCTATCAGGCTCTTTCTTCTCCATTGCTGGAAAAAGTATATCCTTCAACTGATTTATTTGAAATTCAGAGTCTGCTGTTAAAACTATTTTCATTTCTTTTTCAAGTAATTCAATCTTTGCACTTGTTCCTTTGAAATCATACCTATTAAGTATTATTCGCGTAGATACATCCACAGCATTTTTTATGTTTTCCATATTTGCTTTTGAGGTAATGTCAAATGAGGGCATAGTAAGGTCCTTATAATTTTTTTCTTTTTTTTGCGATCCTTAATCTTAATGCATTTAATTTAATAAAGCCTTCGGCATCTTGATGATTAAAGGCACCCTTATCATCTTCAAAGGTTGCAATATCCGAATCAAATAAGGAGCTCTCACTATCCCTGCTTAAAATAGTAATATTCCCCTTATAAAGGCTTAATTTAACTGAACCATTAACATGAATCTGTGTGTGGTCAATTAATGTTTGTATAGCAACTCTCTCCGGACTCCACCAGTAACCGTTATAAATTAACGATGCATATCTGGGCATGATCTCATCTTTTAAGTGAGCAACCTCTCTATCAAGCGTTATTGACTCAATTGCTCTGTGTGCTTTCATTAAAATTGTACCTCCTGGTGTTTCGTAACATCCCCTGGCTTTCATCCCAACATACCTATTTTCGACTAAGTCTAGTCTACCAATACCATGCTTTCCACCTAACTGATTTAAATACTCTAGGATATGATGTGGTGCTATATCTTTTCCATTCAAGCTTACTGGATCGCCATTATTGAATCTAATAGTAACTTCTTCAGCCTCATCGGGAGCATCTTTTGGACTTACCGTCCATCTCCACATTGTTTTTTCTGGAGCATTCTTAGGGTCCTCTAAGTGTCTACCTTCGTAAGAAATATGGAGTAAATTTGCATCCATACTATAAGGACTTCCTCCAGATTTATGTTTCATTTCAACAGCAATATTATTATTTTCAGCAAATTTTAGTAATTTCTCTCTACTGGAAAGATTCCACTCCCTCCATGGTGCAATTATTTTAATATCGGGATTAATTGCATATGCGCCTAATTCAAATCTTACTTGATCATTACCTTTTCCTGTCGCACCATGGGATATGGTGTTACTTCCAGTTTTTTTGGCAATCTCAACTAGCCTTTTGGCAATTAATGGTCTTGCAATTGAAGTTCCTAGTAAGTATTCTCCCTCGTAAATAGTGTTAGCTCTAAACATTGGAAATACATAATCTTTTACAAACTCTTCTCTTAAGTCCTCAATAAATATTTCTTTGACTCCAGCTGCTTTTGCTTTTATTTTCGCTGGCTCTATCTCCTCTTTCTGTCCAAGATCAGCCGTAAAAGTTACTACCTCACAGTCATATGTTTGTTGTAACCACTTAAGAATGACAGAGGTATCTAGTCCACCGGAATAAGCGAGCACAATTTTATTCGTATCTTTAATCATCTATTTATTTTCCTAACACTAAATATTCTAGTAATGCTTTTTGGACATGAAGCCTATTTTCTGCCTCATCCCATACAACACTTTGTGGTCCATCAATAACATCTGCAGTCACTTCCTCTCCTCTATGTGCGGGCAGACAGTGCATAAATATGGCGTCTTTACTAGCTCGTAGCATCATATCTTTGTGAACCTGCCAATTAGCAAAATCTTTTTTTCTCTTTTGGTTCTCTTCCTCAAAACCCATGCTGGTCCATACGTCAGTTGTAACGAGGTCTGCTTCTTTAACAGCATCCATTGGATCTTCAAATTTTTTAGAATGATTTTTAATATTAGGACTCAATTTATCAAAATTTACCTCATAGCCTTTTGGTGAGGATAGATGTAAATTAAAATCAAATAATGCTGCTGCTTGAAGCCAGGTATTGCAGACATTATTAACATCCCCAATCCAAGCGACAGTCTTGCCTTTAATTGATCCCTTTTTTTCTATATATGTAAAAATATCAGCTAAAATTTGGCATGGATGATATTCATTTGTTAAACCATTTATTACTGGCACAATAGAGTTAGTTGAAAATCTTTCTATAATCTTTTGTTCATATGTTCTAATCATAACTACGTCACACATTCTGGATATAACCTTGGCAGCATCTTCCACTGGCTCACCCCTCCCAAGCTGAGAATCTCTAGTATTTAAATAAATCGTTCCTCCGCCTAATTGCTGCATTCCAGCTTCAAAGGAAAGTCTCGTTCTTGTGCTAGCTTTCTCAAAGATCATTACTAATGATCTATCTTGAAGTGGGTAATATTTTTCGTCGGCCTTATATTTTGCCTTTATCCATTTGGATTTATCAAAAATACCCTCTACCTCCGAGGAGGTAAAATCAGCAAATTGAAGGAAATGCTTTACTGTCATTTTTAATTTTTCTCTTTAAAATTTATTATTAATTTAGTCAATGTTTCGATTAGAAATTTCGACTCATCTTTTTTAATAATCAGCGGTGGTAATAATCTAATCACTTTATCAGCGGTCACATTTATTAATAAACCCTCATCTAAAGCTTCTTTAATTAAGTCATTACATGGAACGGAAAGCTCTATTCCTATCATCAGACCAATATGTTTAATTTTTTTAACAAGTTTATACTGCCTAAGATTTTTTTCTAGCTCATTAGTAATAAACTCTCCTTGCGTTATTGCATTTTTCATTAGAGATTCTTTTTCAATAGCCTCTAATGTTGCCAAAGCAGCTACGCAAGCTAGAGGATTTCCACCGAATGTTGATCCATGCTTTCCTGGAACTAATAAATTTGCAGTTTTTTCATTAGTTATGCAAGCACCAATAGGAACCCCAGATGCTAATCCTTTTGCTAGGGTTACTACATCAGGTTTAATATTAGAGTATTGGAATGCAAACCATTTACCAGTTCTACCAATACCACACTGAACCTCATCAAAAATAAGAAGCCAATTATTTTGATCACAAATTTTCCTAAGATCATGAAGGTAACTCTTTAAATTTTTAGGGATATTAATGCCCCCTTCACCTTGAATTGGCTCAATCATTATAGCTACAATATTATTTTTTCGATTCGCAATCTTTTGTACTGCACTTACATCATCATAAGGAACTCTAACAAAACCAGACATTAGAGGTTCAAAGCCTGCCTGTGCTTTTCTGCTGCCAGTTGCCGATAAGGTAGCCATACTTCTTCCATGCCATGCCCTATCCATAACAATAATGTCAGGAGAATTGATGTTATTTTTATGACCATGCAAACGAGCAATCTTTATTGCTGCCTCATTTGCCTCACAACCTGAATTACAGAAAAATGTAGAGGATAATTGTGAGATATTTGACAGTTCTTCTGCAAGTGAAGATTGTTCTTCTATATTGTAATAATTTGATACATGAATTAACTTACTCACTTGTTCTTTTAAGACCTTTACAAGACTCGAATGGTTATGTCCAAGTGTATTTACTGCTACACCAGATAATGCATCAAGATATTTTTTCTGAAACTCATCATATAGCCATACACCCTCCCCTCTCTGAAATGAAACAGGGAGCCTATTGTAAGTATTAAGTAAATTATTTTTTTTTATATTCATAATATAAACAAAAACGGCGACTTTAAGCCGCCGTTATTTAAATTAGGTGGCCTTAAATTTTAAATATTAAAAGGCGCGTTAAAGCCTTTTCCAAGAGAGGGAAAATAAGCGGAACTGATAATGCATTTTTTTTTAATTTGATTAAATTAATTAAATCTTTCATATCTGATTAATTCCAAAAAATTATTAAATTTTTTATATTATTTCCATTTCACAATTATACTAAAACTTGTTTAATTAATATACTCCAAATCAATTTATTTTATAAAATGCTAAAACTACAAAAAGGCTTTCAATGGATGCTAATAGCAACATTTTTCTTTTCAATAATGGGGGCAACAGTAAAGCTTGGTAGCATAAATTTTTCTGCTGCTGAATTAGTCTTTTATCGATCAGCTATAAGCTTAGTATTTATTTTTTTCCTGATGAAAATAAATAAAGTTGCATTTCAAACAAATTATTTAATATTGCACATGAAAAGATCATTAGTAGGTTTTGTATCCCTACTTTTATTTTTTTATGCGATAAGTCATCTCCCATTAAGTACCGCTGTATCTCTAAACTATACATCCCCTCTATTCGTGGGGATTTTGATGCCAATTATACTCAATAGAAAACTCAATTATAAGATTTACAGCATGGTGTTTGTTGGATTCATAGGAGTTTTTCTGATACTAAAACCAACATTCTCCAGTGAAATAATTTATGCTGGAATAGTGGGAGTTTTCTCTGGCCTTGGTGCAGCTATTGCCTATCTTTATGTTACTCAATTAGGACAACTAAAAGAGCCTGAGCTAAGAACAGTTTTTTACTTTACTTTGGTCTCTTCAATATGCTCTGCTTTTTTACTTTTGGGTCAAGAAATTCACACACCAAGCCTCTCGAATTTGAAGGTACTTTTGTACCTGGGTGCTTCTGCAACTATTGCACAAATTGCAATTACGAGGGCATATCGTGTTGGGAATACTCTTGGAAATGCTAGCCTTTCTTACCTTACTATTATTTTTTCCGCCTTAATAGGGGTGACTTTATTTAAAGAAACATTAGATTTCTTAACTATTGTTGGAATATTTTTAATAATTGCCAGTGGAATTTTTGTTTCCGTTAAACATTCAAGGCTCAAGTAATCCGCATCGAATTGCAATTAAAGCAATTTCTGCTGAATTATTTGCATTTAATTTTTGCTTGATATTGTAAAGATGAGTCCCTACAGTTCTTGGACTCAAGCAAATTGTTTCAGCAATTTCATTGGTACTTTTTCCTTTTGCTAACGCAATAAAAACTTCAAACTCTCTATCCGATAAAATTTCTACTGGATTATTTTCACCAGAAAGTTGAGTAATTGCCATTTGTTGAGCTATTGATGGTTCTAAGTATTTTGTACCTTTTTGCACAGACCTTATAGCCTTAATAAGCTCTTCGGCTGCACTTCTTTTAGTTAAATATCCAAGTGCACCAGCATTTAGGGCACGTTTGGGATGAACTGAATCTTCATGTGCCGATAATACTAAAATTTTTGCATTTTTGTCGTGAGCTAATATTCTTTCAATAGCTTCTAAACCACCGATACCAGGCATTGTTATATCCATAATTGTTATATCTGGATGAGTTTCTTTATAGACTTTTATACCTTGTTCACCAGATTCTGCCTCGGCGATAACTTTCATGTCCTGCTCAGCCTCAATAAGCATCTTAAATCCCATTCTTACAACAGAATGATCATCTACTAGTAAAACTTTCATTTGACTCATAGCACTCCTAAATGTCTAAAGGTATTGAGATATTTATTGTTGTACCCTTCTTCTTAATACTTTTTATAGAAAAAATTCCATTCAAAGCCTTCACTCGCTCTTGCATTCCAATCAAACCAAATTGTTTTGTTTTAGTAAGTAATTTAGTGTCGAAACCAACACCATCATCACTAATACTCAATTTTAGGTCTTTTTTTATGTGATTCAAGATAATTTTAATATTTTTTGCTTCAGCATGTTTAAAACAATTATTCATTGCCTCTTGCACAATCCTATATATATTAATATTTACTATTTCACCTAAATCATCTAGTTTTTTTCCTACTTGTAAATCAATCTTTATGGCAATTTGCTGTGATTGATAATTACTTACCATATCTTTCAAGGTTTCACTTAATCCTAAATTATCTAGAGAACCAGGTCTAAGCTGATTAACTATACTATGCATTCCGTCATAAATTTGGTTAGCGGCAGAAGCAACTGAATTAGCACTTTCAGCAATATCTTTATCTTTACCTTTTGTGCGCTTTGTAATATTTGCAGCAAAAATTTTAATAGCAGATACATATTGACCTAGTTCGTCATGCAGCTCTCTCGCTAGGCTTCTGCGTTCATCCTCAATATGCTCCTGAATGATTGCCGTTAATTCTCGATTTTGTTTTAATTCTCTTTGTGATTTCTTTGCTAATAATTTTTCAGAAATATCTCTTATACTTACAATATCTCCAATAATTTTTTTAGTCTTCTTATCAATTAAAGGAGAAGCGGAAATTGAAACATCTATCAGCACTCCTTTCTTGTTAAGTCTTTTAGTTTCATGATTGGTGATAGACCTCATTTTTTTTACATTACTAAGATTCTTCTGAAAATCTTTTTTAAGCTCAGCGGGGACAATAATTTCAGCTGATTTTCCTAAAACTTCGTTTCGCTTGTAGCCAAAAATTAATTCCGCAGAATGATTCCAAAAAGAAATATTTAGATTTTTATCATGCATGATAATTGCATCAGCTGTTTGCTCAGCAATGGATGCAAGTCTCTGATTTTCTTTTATTTTTGCTTCAAGAGAATCACCCATTTTATTAAAATTATTTGAAATAGAATTAAACTCCGGTAATTTAAATTTGGGCAGTCTGATATTAAGAGCTCCACTTCCCATAGACTCAACTGCCTTTAACATTGGTTTTATTGGCTCAAGCCATCTTCCTAATAATAAATAGACAAAAATATTTAGGATAATTAAAAAAATAATTGCTATAAAAAAAAGTCTACTCATCTCAACCCAGGCCTCTTTTATCGTACCTATGGGGTTAGTTTCAACTATAAGCCTTCCAAATCTTATCAATCGGGTATTGATATTTTCTGTTGGTGCTAGAAATTTTACAAACCATTTAGGTGGGTGTGTATCTTTTCTATAAGTACTTAAAGGTGATTTATAAAGTAAATTACCTTGAAGGTCATACAAAGATATATTATTGCTTCGCACATAACCTAAATCTTCTAAAAATCTTTTCATTACTTGATGAGTATCACCCCAATCTGGATTTTGAACTGAACTAATAATTACGGAATCAAGAAGCTGTAAGGTTACTTTATTTGCAGCCTCAACCCCTTCTTCAATGGATTGTTTTGATGCAAATATAAGTATGGCGCCCAAAACTAAAATGAACAGCACCATAATCATGGATATTAAAAAATTTAATCTAAGTCTTAATGGCATCGTTTTTTATAATCTTATTTTTTGG
>Ga0257110_1001215_pt1 | contig 12100 bp, 7 predicted proteins | sample LP_taG_7_FD_190184 | JGI IMG/M metagenome (GOLD analysis project Ga0257110, IMG submission 190184) | Marine microbial communities from Northeast Subartic Pacific Ocean, Canada - LP_J_2015_P26_10m | ecosystem: Environmental > Aquatic > Marine > Oceanic | place: Canada: Northeast Subartic Pacific... | reverse complement strand
AAATCACCGAGCCGAAGAACGAGCTGGAGAAGAACCAGTCCGAGGAGAAGAACGAGTCTGAGGAAGAGGAGGAGGAAGAGGAGGAGGAGGATCACGGGCCTTGCGTGGTGTGCGGCATCAAGGACCAGGAGGAGAACGAGATGCTCTGCGACGGCTGCGACCGCCCGTTTCACAACTCGTGCGTCGGCATCACCGACGACGAGCTCGAGCTCATGATCGAGGCGGAGGAGGACTGGTTCTGCGAGGAGTGCGTCGCGTCGGGCAAGAACAAAGACGGGAACACCAAGGATTTGCAGCAGGAGAACAGGCTCAAAGCGAACGACCGGGCGGATTCAGACTTCAACCTCGACACGGAGCCGGAGTCGCCCGCGAGCGTCCGGGGCACCCGCGGGCATCCCTCGGAGAGAGCGCCGGGGCCGCCGATGGAGGGCATTCGCGAGGCTGGTCCCAAGGATGAGGAGACGGGCGAGACGGAGGAGCTGGTACCGAAGCCCAGCCCGTCAAAGTCCGTGGCTTCGAAGTACAAGCCGGGGACGCAGCGCGAGGCTATGCTGAAGAAGATGAAAAAGATGTCCAAGCGGCGATAGGCAGATAGGCAACCGAGCGCGATGAATAAAGAATCATCAATCTTCAAAAGAATATTCGCAACTCGCTCGCAAAACAACATCAATCGATCGACGGAGGCTCACTCCCGGAGGCGGCTGCGTCCGCGCCTCGCCTTGGGCGGCGGCCGTCCCCGCGACGGCGGCTCGTCGTCTCTTTCCCATCCTCCTCCGTCGCCATTCGCCGGGGCTTTCGCCTGCGCGAGCTCGGCCCTCACCTTCTCCCCGCCCTCGTCGAGCAGCACGGCGCGCCTGCTCAGCTTGAACTGCCCTCGCTCGTTCGTCTCCAGCAGCTTCACGTCGATCCTCTGTCCCTCCTCGACGACGTCGCGCGTGTTGGCGACGCGCGTGACGTCCAGCTCGCTGACGTGGCAAAGTCCCTCGACCCCGGGAAGGATCTCGACGAACGCGCCGAAATCGAGAACCTTGGTCACCCGCGAGTCCCGGTACGTCTTGCCAACCTCGGGTTCAATCGTGAGATTCTTGATGATCTCAACCGCGCGGGCCATGTCGCAGCCGAAACCCCCGGTGAGGGTGACGACGCCATCGTCCTTGATGTCGATGGTGTCGATCTTGGTCTCCTCGACGATCGACTTGATCTGCTCGCCGCCCTTGCCGATCACCTTGCCGATGTATTTGGTGGGAACCTCGATGACCTCAACCTGAGGCGCGTACACGCTCATCTGCCCCGCGGGTGGCGGGTCCGCCTTGTCCATCTCGCCGAGGATGTGAACCAAGCCAACGCGCGCGGACTCGAGCGCCTCGCGCAGCACGGGGAGGGTGATACCCTCCACCTTGATGTCCATCTGGAAAGCCGAGATGCCGTCGCCGTCGCCCGCAACCTTGAAGTCCATATCCCCGAGAGCGTCCTCGCTGCCGAGGATGTCGGTGAGGATCACGGGCGCCTCCCCCTTGGACTCGTCGCCGAGGATGAGGCCCATGGCGATACCCGCGACTTTCCTGTTAATTTTGGAACGAAGAAAAGGTTTGGTCGTCAGCACGGAGATGTCTCCGGGGTGAAGAAAGGCGTCTTCACTGGAAAAGTTTTCGCTGGAAAAGTCTGGTGGCGAGTTTAAATCTTCGGACGTCGCGTGAAAGAGCAGTCGGTTAACGGTGACACCAGTGGTGTCCCGGCCGAGCGCTCCGGTTTCACACGCGACGGAACCCGACGGCGTTCCCGTCGATAACTCGACAGGATTCCGCGTAATCTCGCCCGGTTATGACTCGATCTCTTTCCATACCCGCCGAGGCGAGCGAAACGGAAAGCGTTCTTAAGGACCGGGCTTGGTCTTCGGTTGCGGTTGCGGGCCGAGACAAACACAGAAGAAACAAAGGGTGGGTTCGATGAATGCAAAGCAAAAGCGGACGAGTTGTTTTGTTCACCTGGTGATGGGCACGCCCGCGTCCTGCAGCGCCAACGACCCGGCGCAAACCGTCGCCATCGACGAACTCCCGTTGCTCTCCGTGATGGTCGACTCCAGCCTCACCGTGAACGGAAAGTCTTCGTAGTTCGGGATGACCGGCATGAGCGCGCGTTCCGCTAGGTTCCCGTGCCCAACCTCCCGTCGACTCGCCGCGCCCATCCGCCCGGTCTCGCCCACGGACGACGGCGGGAAGAAGTAGTGGAGGTAAAACTTTCTGTCTTTGCCGTCGCCCGTCGCGTTGTCGACCTTCTGCGCGTCCATCTGCCCGCCCAGCGTCGCGGCGGCGATGGCCTGGGTCTCGCCGCGGGTGAACAAGGAGCTGCCGTGCGTGCGGGGGAGGAGGCCCCCGGAGCAGGTGATGGGACGGACGGTTTTGGTATCGCGGCCGTCCTGGCGGACCCCTTTGCCGCGAATCATGGAACGCAGAGCGTCGGACTCGCAGCGCATGCACGCGAGTCTCACGTCGTTCTCCTGCGATGGTTGGTTGATTCGCGATGGTGGTGAGTGTCAGGGGTCACGCGTGGATCCCGAGCGCGAGGAAGCGCGTGGAGTGGACGAACGGCGTGCGAATCGGGAGGTGTTCGAGGACTGATGAAAAGATGTCGAGTGCGTGCAAAGCGACGACGTCGGAAGTGCCCGGGTGCGACCCCGAGGTGGGCCGAGCGTGCGTTCGAAGCACTCGCGGGTGATTGTTCTACGCGCTCGCAGTTGGGCCGTCCGCCGACGATGAAATCCACGAGAGTGGAACGGCGAGGGCCTATCGTTGAGCGCGATGGGAGAGTGAGGCAAGGGAAGGCCGGGGCGGGTCCAAAACCAAAATAAAACCAAAAAATACCAAAAGTCGCATACGCACCGTGAATTTGGCGTCGTCCCCGCCGGTCAGCAACCCGATCGCCTTGTTGCGGATACCCTCGACCGCGGCGCCCCGCACCTGCTTCACGCTGATGGCCATCGCCTCCGCCAGCTCGGGACCCACCGCGTCCACCACCGCGCTGTCCACGCCGTCGGGCGTGACGAGCATCTTTTCCGTCTTCTTCGGGCGGCCAACCTCCGCGGCCCACGCCTCGATGTCCTTGCACGCGCTCGCCACCGCCTCGTGGCCCTTCTCGATGGCGTACAGCATCTCCTCGACGGTGAGGAAATCCCCAAAGCCCTCGATCATCATCACCGCGTCTTCGGTACCCGCCAGCACCAGGTCCAGCCGCGAGCGCTCCATCTGCTCGCACGTGGGATTGATGAGAGGCTCCGTCTCGCCGGGGAGGAGGCCGACGCGGACGCCGGCGATTGGCTTCTTGAGCGGGACGTCCGAGATGGCGGCCGCGGCGGACGCGGCGGTGATCGCCAGCGCGTCCGTGGACCGTTCGCCGTCGTAGGAAAGGACCCACTCCAGGATTTGCGTGTCGTAGGCCCAACCTTTGGGTATCATGGGTCGGAGTGGTCGGTCGACGAGGCGTCCGATGAGGGTCTCGTTTTCGCGCACGCCGCCGTCGCGTTTGCGGTACCCCCCCGCGGTCCGTCCCACGGCGCTGTACCGCTCCTGGTAGTTGACGGTGAGCGGGACGAAGCCGCCGTCGGCGGTGACGTCGCGCCCCGCGCAGATTGTGGTGTAGATGACAGTCTCGCCCTCGGTGACCATGACGGCACCGTTCGCCTGGCGGCCGATGCGGCCGGTCTCGATGGTGATCTCGCTCGCGCCGATTTGAAGCGTGAGCGTCTTCGGCGTCCTGTCCAGGGCGGCGTAAGGGTCCGTCGGCGTGTCCGCTGCGGCGCATCGAACAGGGCGCCGACCAACCGGGCGCGTCACCCGCTTGGTTCCGCCCCGGGCGCCGAGGCGCGTCGGTGCGCTGGTGCGCATCGCGCAGCTCGACGTCATCGCCATGTTTTCTCTGTGTTATGGAACGGGGATACACGGACGGTGAGGATACGGACGCTCGGAAGGGTCGTGTCCAGCCGTGTGTGTGACGGAGGATTAGGTCGAGTGCGCCGCTTTTGTTAACGCTTTTTCGCAGTGAGTTTCGACACAGTTCTAACAGTGTTTCAGTCTCAGATTTTACTCAAAAACAGGGTTTAGGTTTGGGTCACGGAGGCTGTCGGGTGCTAACCTTCTCGTGGGTGGAAATCGCCGAACTCGTGGTAAAGTGCTCTCTGCAGAGGTAATTTGGTTCTCCCGCCGAGCCGCGAGAGGCGCCACTCTGCCTATCGGCCTTCGCCTATCGGCCCCTCACGACTCACGACATCATCCACCGCCAAACACACATCGAGCAGGCGAGCTAAACTCGCGTCGTGCACACTCGCGTGAGTGACTGGCCGACGGATCCGGTCGAGGTGAGACTGCCCGGGAAATAAACGATCGCCGCCGTCTCTCACCCACACCAACAAATCCAGCCCGTCGCGTCGAGCCTTGGACTCGCGTGGACGACGCGTCGTCTGACCGCCGCTGACGCCGTTTCCCCGCCCTACCTTTCACGCAGAGAGACTCCGGACCTCACGGTTAAGCACCAGGACTTCTTCGCACGCCGAACACATGTCAGGTACGTCCACCCGCGACGCCGTTCCCGCGCGATTAACGCGCTGGCCCCCTCAGGCGCGCGGCGCCGATCTCGCGATAGATTATCGGCCGCCGGAGGACGCTGTGACCCCACGCCGTCGCCGATGCCGGGCACCGCCCTGACCGCGCCGCACCCTTCCCCTCGATACCACGACAACAGGAAATAGCAACGGCGGAGCGGGAGGACCTCCCGCGGGCGTCCCTCCCCCGAGGGTGCCCGCCAACCCCGCGGCCGGCGAGGCGCCGCCTCAGTTCAAGTTCGGAACCGTGGGCGCGAACGTCCTGTCGGGCGGCGGTCAGGTGCGCACTCCACACACCCGCATCTCGCGTTTAAGAGATTGGTTCGTGGGTAGCGGACGCGCGATGCGTCGTCCGCGCGAACGGCGAACATCGCGCGAACGCCGCGCCCATCCGGGCCGTCACTCCCGTCCCGTCTCATCGGACCCAACGCGAGCCACACACGCCAGACGAGAAAACCCCTCAATTTCCATTTAATCCACCCGCCGCTGACCTTTGCCGTCCACATCCACCCCGACCACGACAGCCTCCCGAGCCACACATGGCCCGCGAGCGCCGCATCAGCGGTGGTGCCCCGCCCGGCGCGGTTCCCCCCGCGATGCCGCCCATGGCACAGATGGCGGCGATGGCGCAGATGGGCCGGGGCATGCCCCCGATGGGCTACGGCGGCATGCCCCAGATGGGCATGCCCCCGCAGGCGTTCATGCCCCGCGGCCCGGGCGTCCCGTACCCGCCGCAGGGCGGCATGCCTCCCGCGGGCAGACCCCCCATGGGCTCCCCCGCACCCACCCCACCGGTGGTGAAGAGATCCAGCGCCATTCGCATCGTCAACCCCGCCACCAAGGAGGAGGTTAAGATCGAGAAGAAGCCCGAGCCCGAGAAGAAGCCCGAGCCGCCGACGCCGCCGCTCGCCACCGCGGTCGCCGGCGCCGCCGCGCGCACGCCCCCGTACCCTCCCGCGTTCCCCGGCGGGCCCCCGCCCCCCGGCATGTCCATGGCGGGCCTCGGCATGACGGCTTCATCCCCCGAGGCTGACTTGCGCATGGCGGTCACCGCGAACATGGAAGCCCAGGCGCACGCGCACGCGATGGCCGCGACGATGATGCAGGCGGGCATGACCCCGCCCGTCCCGCCCGGCGCTCGGACCGTCCCGTCCCCCAACACCAGCAGGCCCGGGTCGATGGGCCAGGCGAGACCGGCGGTGCCGGCGCCCGCGCCGCCGCCCCCCAAGCCCAACCCTCCGGCTCCCGCCGGCGCTAACCTCGAGGATGCGATGAAAAGCCTATCCGTCGAGGAGAAGGCCCCGGCGCCCCCCGCGCCCCCGCCCCCCGCGCCCCCGCCCGGTCCCCCGCCCGCCGAGAGCCCGCCCGCGGCTGACAAGGAGGCGGAGGACAAGGAGGAGGGCGAGGCGTCCCCCGCGCCGGCGCCCGCCGAGAAGAAGGAGGAGGAACCCATCGACATGTCCGACTGGACACCCCCAGCCGAGGGCGGGCCCGCCGCGGGGACCGCCACCCCGGGCGAGGGCAAGTGCGTGTATACCGAAGATTTCTTGAAAGCGTTCGAGAAGGGCCCGCAGTGCCAACGGCAGCCGGCGGATCTCGAGGCGCCCGACGACGTCGACTACTGGCCCCTCATCGGCTTCACGTGCCCGCCCGGCATGCAAGGAGGAGGAGGCGGCGGCCGCAGAGGCGGCGGCCGCGGCGGCCAGTGGAACGGCCCGCCCGGCGGCGGTGGTCGCGGAGGCCGCGGTGGTCGCGGCGGCGGAGACAACCGCTGGGAACACAAGGGTCTCCCGCCCGACCAGCAGGATGGCGGGCGCGGAGGTCGCGGCCGACGAGGGGGCTTTGGCAACTACGGAGCCCCCGTCAACAACCGCCACGACCCGAGGCTACCCCAGCTTCAGCAGACGGAGAACAAGTTCCTCGCGATCGATAAGACCAAGATTGAAGGGGAGGAGAAGAAGCAGCGCGCGTTCAAGTCGATCCTCAACAAGCTCACACCGCAGAATTTTGAGAAGCTCCTCGAGCAGATTCTCGCCGAGGGCATCGACGAGGCGCGGACGCTCATCGGCCTCATCGCCCAGCTGTTCGACAAGGCTCTCACCGAGCCCACGTTCGCGGAGCTGTACGCGACGATGTGCCAGCACCTGAGCAACAGGTTCCTCGCCGAGAGCATCGAGTTTGTGGACCCCGACTGTGACCCGGAGGCCGAGGGTGGGCCGCGAATGATCAACTTTAAGCGCGTGTTGCTGAACAAGTGCCAGGAGGAGTTCGAGAAGGGCGACGCCGACATCAAGGCTGTGGAGCAGGAGGAGATTGACGAGGCTGAGAAGAAGGCGTCGGGCGAGGCTGAGAAGGAGGAGGAGAAGGCTGTCGAGGAGAAGGAGGAGGGCGAGGTGCCCGCCAAGCCCAAGACGCCCGAGGAGCTCGACCTCGAGGAGCGCCGCAAGATTAAGAACCGCGAGGACCGCATGAGGGATTCGCGTCGACGCATGTTGGGTAACATCCGCTTCATCGGCGAGCTCTTCAAGAAGGAGATGCTCACCGCGCGCATCATGCACACGTGCATCATGAAGCTGCTCAACGAGAAGAAGAACCCGGATGAGGAGGACGTCGAGGCGCTGTGCAAACTCATGGCCACCATCGGTCGCCTCATCGACAGGCCCGACGCGAAATCCCACATGGACGCCTACTTCAAGCGCATCCAAGGCCTTTCCGCCAACCAGGCCATCTCCTCCAGGCACAGGTTCATGTGCCAGGACATCATGGAGATGCGCTCCAAGGGTTGGCGCGAGCGAAGAAAGCAGGAGGGTCCAAAGAAGATCGAGGACGTCCACAAGGATGCCGCGCGGGAGGCGCAGAACCAGGCCCGCGGCGGTCCCCCTCAGCGCGGCGGCGGCGGCCCCCGCGACTTCGCCCGCGGGCCCGGCGGCCCCGGCGGCGACCGCAGAGACGGCGGACGCGGCGGCAGAGGCGGAGCGCGCGACTCTGGCAGGAGCTCCCCAGCGCTGCCCGACGGACCCCCCCGGCAGATGCGCCCCGGCTCGGGCGCCGACGCCGGCAACCGCCTCGGTCCACGCAGCGACCTCGGCAAGGGCGGGCGCGCCGGTGTGCCGGAGCCACGCGGCGGCAGGGGCGGGCGCGACTCCCCGGCCCGGACCGGTTCACCCGCGATCCCCAACGCCGAGGAACCCGCCGCCGAGGAGAAACCAAAGGCGCCGGAGCCGCCGGCGGAGATGACCAAGGAGGAGTACGAGGAGAAACGTCAGCTCGTCATCGAGTACTTCTTCGACGACAAGGATGAGAAGGCTGCGATCGATACCATGAAGGAGTGGGTCGGGTTCGCGAACGACGGCGAGCGCGTCGCGGAGTTTCTCACGTTTATGTCGGACAAGGCGTTCAACAAGAAGGGTGTCGATTTCCCGTCGGTGTTTAAGCTCTTCCGCCAGCTCCCGTCGGTGATCTCGACCGACGCGATGAAGGCGGGGATCACCGCGCTGGTCTCCGGCTTGGAGGACTTCGCGTGCGACCATCCCCTCTCGCCCCAGCACTTTGCGAACATGTTCGCGGGGCCAATCGCGGATGGACACCTGTCGTTTGCGGAGCTCGCGGAGATCACCAAGATCGCCGGCCCCCCCGCCATGGAAGGCGACGGCATCGAGGAGGGATACATCCTCGAGGAAGGGTACGCGCTCAAGATCATGGGCAAGACGTTGAAAGCCGTCGCGGACACCGCGGGTGTCGCGCGAGCCGCCGTCGTGTACGAGGAATCCGGCGTGAACTTTGCCGACTTTTGCAACGACCTCACCGTCGACGCCGCCAAGGTCGAGAAGGAGTTTGAACTCTCCGAGATTCTCTCCGGTAACCCGTTGAAGCCGGTCAAGGGCAAGATCGCCGAGCTCCTCGCCGCGGAGGAAGGCTTCGAGGCTGCCGAGGTCGCGACCGAGATGGAGAGCGCGTTCGACGCGACGATCCGCGCGTCTGCCGAGTACGTCCAAGAGGTTGGCCTCGCCGCGCTCAACTGCGCCATCCCCGACGCCGCCAAATGCGACTGCGACCGGCCGATGGAGGAGCTCGACAAGTTCATCCCCTTACTCAAGTCCGTGGTGTGGGGTCCCGACAAGGACGACAAGGAGGGACGGGAGATTGCCATGCTGTTCGCCGCGCAGAGGTTCGCGCACGACGCCGGACATCCCGCCGGCTTGCTCACCAGGCTGTTCAAGGATATGTACGCCGGGGACGTGGTGTGCGAGCGGCCCATCCTTCAGTGGAGGGACGACTCCAGCGCGACCGTCCCGGGGAAGGACAAGGCGCTGTTCGAGGTGCAGGAGTACCTCGTGGAGCTCGCGCCCGAGGAGGATGAGGATGAAGAGATCCACGAGTGAGCGGCGGCCAACGCCGGCTATTGAGGAGCGAATGAATGTTTGCGCAGTCGTTTTGCCCGCGGACGTCGTCGTCGCGCGCGTCTCGACTGCGAGTGAACCGCTCCTTCGATTCTTTCGAGTCGCCTCTACGGTGGTGGTGACTCTACATGGGTGCTGATATTTCCGCAAGAGGGACGGGTGTTTGAAACCTTATTAATACAAGAAGCCTCCGTTCGATCGTCCTAGCTAGCCTCTCGCCTTCACCAAGTGTGCACCAAAACTTTCCGAGAAATTATTTTCAGAAATTTGAATTCGGGCGAGCCGCGCACACTGACCCGCGGAAGGTCCGCGTTTAGCTACATGACGGACATGGCGAGCCCCGGCGCGGGCGCGTCGGTGGTGATGGCGACCTGCTCCGACGAGAGGCACCCGCCGCACGACGCCCTCGACGAGGACGAGCGGAGCTTTTGGGTGACGACCGGCTTGTTCCCGCAGGAGATCGTGGTAAAGCTCGGCAAGGCGTCGCAGGTGACCAAGGTGCGGACGCTCACCGCGAACGTGAAGAAGTTTTCGCTGGAGTACTGCGACGAGGACGAACCGGTCGGGTTCAAACCCGCGTTCGAGGTGGAGCTCGCGGATAAAGGCGCGTCGCGGCTGCAGACGGAGGTGCACCAGGTGAACTGCAGGGCAAAGTTCCTAAAGTTCATCATCGGCAGCGGGTGGGGAGACTTCGCGAGCGTGCACAGGATATCGGTTTTTTAATGCAATTCGACGACGTGACGTGTACACGCGCGATGAACGCGTATTCGCCGGCGAAAGCGGGTGACTCGGTGTCGGGGACGCGCGCTTACGCGGTCACCGTCTTGGCTTCGTGAACCCGAATGTGAATTTATGTCGAGGGACTTTCGGCAGAACCGAGCGGCGTCGCTGTCGTCGCGGCCGCGCGTCTCATTCGACTCCGACCACCATCAGGCGGCGCCCAGCACATGTGTGCGTTTAAGGCACCGCCGTCACCGAGTGTGTGTTTGTTCGAAATCGTGAGTCGCGAGCGCGTCCCGCCGCGTCGACGAGCGACGCCGCCGGCGCCGCCGAAAATCCCCCTTGCTAAGTGTTAGGGACCTTTAGTCCCTCCCCTCTGTTCCCCGTTTGTGTCGATCTCTCCGATCCCTCCGACGGCACTCACGCCGACCCCGGCGCCTGCCTCCTACCCGAGGAGCGCCTGGATGTCCTGGGAGATCGCCTTCATGTCGAAACTCGACCCGTAGTGCTTCACCGGTTCCCCGTTTGCGTCGACCAAAAACTTGTGATAGTTCCAGCCGATTGAACCAATCGGCTTGGGTTTCGCGTTCGCCTTGAGGTACACCCAGACCTCGCTCGCCTTCGGGCCGTTGACGTTCACCTTGGCCATCAGGTAGGCGTTCGGTGGGAACCCGTGTTCCTTCGCGAACTGTTTGATCGCCGCCGCGTCCCCGGGTTCCTGCCCTCCGAACTGGTTGCACGGGAATGCCATTATTTGTACTGTGTCTCCGTACTTCGCCCCGAGCTCCTCCAACCCTTTGTAGTTGGAGGAGGCGTACCCTCATTCGCTCGCCACGTTGACCATCAACGTGGGCTTACCTTGGAGGACGGAGAGGTCCACGGACGTGCCGTCGATGTCGTCGGCGGTGAAGGCGTAGACGCCATTAGCCGGGACGATATCTATCGGGTCCGTCGCGAGATCTGCCCCGAGTTCCACTGGGGCTGAGTCGTTGTCCACGTCGGACAGCCGCATCGCGGGTTGGTCCGTCGCGTCCATGGAGACGGCAGCCTCGAGCTTACGCTCGCGGAGGGCGAACTCTCCCGCGCGGCGGTAGGAGGCGCCGGCGCCGAGCCGAGCCCCGTCGATGTTGGGGCGCGTGGTGTCGGGTGCCGTCGAGAGCATGAAGAGCAGCGCGGCACCCACGAGGAGCGGGGGCCACAGCCTGCATACGGCGGAGGACCCGGGGGTGCTCTTCCCCTTGGGCCCGTTACTCGAACCCATCGGGTGAGTCACGGTGTCCGAGCGAGTCGCGCGTGGGGGCGCTCGCCGGACAGTGAGCGAGCCCGACCCTCGGGGAGTCCGATACGACATTCCGACTCAACACCCCTTCACTGCTCTGCCCGAAAAAGCGATGAGATGCCTTTGGGTTTCTCCTTTCAATCGAAAGCGAAGAGTGGGTCAAATTTTATGCTTCAAAATGTCGGTTTCATCGTTAAAGTTGAAAGTAAAATGAATGCGTTCGTCACTCGCCCGTCGCCGCGGTGTTCGCCCTCACCCGCAGCCGCATCCCTCGTCCACGTAACAGAACTCCTCCATCACGTTCAACGACGGCCAGATCATCGGGTTCGTCAGCCCTTCCCCGGGCTTGCCGAACCTCTTCTCGTACGCATCGATAGTCAGCTCGTAGTCGTAAACGTCAAAGCCGCCGTTGGGCTCGTGCGCTTCACCCGGGATGTGGTGCACGAAGTGGCCGAAGACCTGCTTGCAGAACGCCTTGTAGTCATGGGTGTTGAGGATGTGCGCGTGCCAGACCTGGTCGACGAAAGGGGAGGGCTGGAACAGGCGAGAACCACAGCTGGGAGAACCACAGCTGGTACAAGCTGGTACCCTGTCTCGCGCTGGTACCCTGTCTCGCCTGATGGTCATAAACTTGAGGTACTCCTTAGTGAGCTCCTCGAGGTCATTCAGGGAGTACCAGTTGAAGTCATCAACGCCCCAGGGCGTCTCCCTATCCTCGTCCTCATCGGCATCGTCATCCTGCGTTGTAAAGTTAAGAAGTTAATCCACGTTCGGGATCGGGAAGAGATACGCACCAAGAGCAAGAGGGCCTTCATGAACTTTCCGGTCCTGTGGTAAAGCTTCACCTTGTCAAGCTTGGTGTTGTCGAGGGTCAGGGTCGGGTAGTGCTTGGCGCGCGCGTCCCACAACGTCTTGGACGTGCTCGAGGTGTTGAACAGCTTGTTCACCGAGGCGATACGCCCGAGCTCGCCGTTGGTGGGGACGAAGAGCATGATACGCTCGAGGAGCTCCTGGTTGCCGAGGACCTCGTCGAAAACGTCGGAGGGCTCGGGCGCGAGCTTAGCCCTCTTCTTGGGGGGCGCGCTGTCGTCACCAGCCTTGCGCTTA
>Ga0257110_1001213_pt1 | contig 12116 bp, 11 predicted proteins | sample LP_taG_7_FD_190184 | JGI IMG/M metagenome (GOLD analysis project Ga0257110, IMG submission 190184) | Marine microbial communities from Northeast Subartic Pacific Ocean, Canada - LP_J_2015_P26_10m | ecosystem: Environmental > Aquatic > Marine > Oceanic | place: Canada: Northeast Subartic Pacific... | reverse complement strand
AGCAGCATCATATTCCGCATTTTCACTTAAATCTCCTTTATCCCTTGCCTCCGCTATGGCATTAGAAGCTTTTGGTCTCTCAATATCCTTTAATTGACTTAACTCGTCTCTTAGCTTCTTTAAGCCATCTTTAGTGTAATATGAAATACTACTCATTACTTTATAATTAATTAAACCTTATTGTATAAATACAAAAATCTCGTTTTCACGAGATACAAATCAAATATACAAAATATTTAAATGAAAAATCTTTTTGTTGTAATTTCACTAAATGAAAAAAATCTCAATCATTTTAACATTTGTTGTATTGACGATATTTACATGTAAAAAAAATGAAATTTCATCCAACTGCAGATATTTGGCAAATATTGAAGTTAATTATGAAATCAACCTCAATCTACCACAGTATAATCAGTTAAACTTTATTAGTAATTCAGTTTATATTCCTAATATCGGAAATGGAGGTGTAATAGTAACTAATTCTGGTACTGGATTTTTAGGATGGGATGCTAGCGACCCTAACCGAATACCTACTAGCTGTTCAATAATGACTATTAATGGATTAGAATGTGTTAGTAATTGCCCTGACGAAAATTCTTATAGTCTTATTACAGGGCAATCTTTAACAGTAGCACTAGAGTGTGGCTTAAAAGCTTATAGAGTTGAAATTAATGGTAGTAACCTTTTTATTTCTAATTTTTAATCTATAATTTAAATTTAAATCCAAGCAAATAGTTCCTTGTAGCCTGAGGATAGTATCCTGTCCCTTCTATAGTTGTAACACTATTAGGATCACTCCAAGTATCATCATATGTATAATAATATCCATTAGACACAAATTCAGTTCCAAATAAATTACTAACAATAGCTGATAATACTATTTCAGAAAAGAAAAAAGTGTTTTTAAAATTATAATTAAAATTAAAATCAAGGACTGAGTATGCATCTAATTTTGAAAATACAGAGTCTGTATTACTCATATATTGCTCACCAACATATTTATTTAATATAGAAAACTCCATGTTTTCTTTAGGAGAATACAATAAATTTATCGATGATACTATTTCTGGTGAGAAAGAGATATTAGTTTTTCCAAGGTTTACTAATTCACCGTTTAGTGATGTTACAAAATTTTTGTTTTTATTATCACTAAAAGCTGAATTAGCTAAAATTGAAATTTTGTCTGATAAATTAAAAACTGTTTCAACTTCTATCCCCATTCGATAACTTTCTCCACTGTTTTCTCTAACGGGAGTTCCTACATCGTCAATGGAACCTGTTAAAACAAGCTGATCTTTATATTGCATCATATAAAAGTTAGTAGTTACATTAAATTTTTTCTTTGTAAGACTCCAACCTAGCTCAAAATCATTTAATTGTTCAGATCTTATATTGGGGTTACTCTCATAATCACTCCTTGTTGGTTCACGATTTGATCTTGCAAAAGAAAAGTACAAGTTATTATGTTTATTAAACAGATAATTTAATCCGCCCTTAGGGTTAAAGAAATTATACTTTTTATTTATTGAAAAATTAGCAATATCAGATGTACTCCCTGATGTTTTATAATTAATATTCCTAAATTGAATATCCCCATATAATGATAATTTAGAATTTAATTGATAAGTAGTTTTAACATAATTACTAAAATCTTTTTTTACTCCGTTACCGTCATAAAAACGATCATCTACTTGTATACCTGCTGTGTTTTGAGCCCAAATTACTTTTCCAAAATGATCTCCATCGTATTCACTGTAAGACGAACCAAAATTCATATTTAGCTTATTACTTTGATAATTTAATGAATAGTTTCCGACTATAAATTGATTATCTAACCACTTTCTTGTTATATAATCTTGATTATCATTTTCTTTATATTGCTCATAATAACCAAGACCATTAGTTAGATTAAATGATAAATTAGAAGTTAATTTAGAGTTTATAATTTGACTCCAATGTAATTGATAGTGATCTTGCTTATAATTATCAACTTCATTGTCATAAAATTGAATATTACCAGATTGGTCTATATACATTCCAGATGGATTATAAGTTCTATCACTTTCAAGTGTTTCCCCGTCTATTCCATTCCATGCTTGATAAGTTATTTCATGACCACCAAAACTTAAAGCCTTTATTAACGTATTTTCTTTTTTGTAGTTTACTTGTAAAAAATAGGATTTTAAATCAGAACTAGATCTGTCAATATAACCATCTGAATCTATTTTAGAAAGTCTACCTGAAAACTCAAAATAATCATTAAGTATACCTGTACTAAATTTAAATGTATTTTTTAAAGTATTGTAACTACCAATAGAATTAGAGTTTTCAAAGTAAGGAGTTTTAGAAATTAAATCTGTTAGTATATTAATACTAGCTCCAAAGGCACTAGAACCGTTTGTGGATGTTCCAACTCCTCGCTGTACTTGAAGGTTTTCAACTGAGGATGCAAAGTCAGGTAAATCTACCCAAAAAGTACCCAAAGACTCAGCATCATTATATGGGATACCATTTATTGTTATATTAGTTGATTGTGCATTTATACCTCTAATTCTAATACCTGTGTATCCTACTCCTGCTCCTGCATCAGAAGTAGTAACAACTGAAGTCAAAGAATTAAGTAAAATAGGTAAATCTTGACCAAGATTTTTTTTGCTTAACTCATCCTTGGAAACATTAGTAAAAGCTATTGGTGCATTTTGTTTCACACGAATGGAAGAAATAATAACCTCCTCTAAGTTTTGTAAGCTAATTGTATCTTGTATAGTCTCTTGAGAAAAGAGTGAAAAGGTGAAAATAAATAAAAAGTAAAATAGTGAGTTTTTCATATGATAAAGTTATTATCAAACAAAAAGGGGTAAATTATTTGGTTAAATAATTAATGGTTTGTTACAAATTCCTAAACAGCATTATCTGTTCTAGGTTCAATGGGTATAATCTCAGCTTTACAGCACCCCTTTTGAGACTTGACAAATATATTAAGTAATTTTTATTCTAAAAAAATTATTTTGTATTATTTAAAATTAATTTATCAATTAAATTAATTGCTTCATTCAACCTAGTTTCCTTATCACCTTTCAGTATCACATAAGGTTTATTATATTTTTTTAATTCAGATTCAAAGGCGTTAAACATCTCAGCTCTTTGTTTTGGCTTATCTCTTAAATCATCTGCCTCCCACGGAATATCTATATAGGTAAGTAAGTAAAGGTCGTATGAGTTTTCAATTGCATATTTTTCAAGTTTTGGATCACAACTACCTATATAATATGCCTCAGAATATACTTTAGTTTCTAGTAAATCAGTATCACATATTAAAACCTTATTAGCTTTAGATGCTAATTCGTTCTCCAACTTGATTTGACCTCTTGCAATTGGAATTAAATCAGACGGTTCACAGGTCTTTCTTTCATTATTCCACTTATTTTGTAGATACTGTCTTGCAAACTCTCGAACCCAAACCGAGTTATAATGTCTAGCTAATTGTCTAGAGAGAGTAGTTTTTCCAGTTGATTCAGGTCCAAATAAGACAACTTTAATACAATTTGATTTTACTTGACTAAGCTCTTTTTCCATTGATTATATCCTTGAATTGCTAAAATTGTAAAAATTAAATATTGCAGAGATAACATTCCTAAACCTCTGTAAGCATACAAAGGTATTGTAATTAGATCACCAACTATCCAAAAAATCCAACTTTCTATTTTTTTATTAGCCATAAACCACATCGCTACAAAAAATACACCAGAGGTAAATATGTCTATATAATTTTCTAAACGAATAATTGAGCTATTCATTAAATAAACAGAGTAAGTAATAACTATCGTAATTAAAAAAAATAAGCCAGCAATTAATCTTTCTTTATAATTAGTAGATGTAATTACAATTCTGGAATTATCATTTTTATATCTTGTCCAGTTCCACCATCCATAAAGACTCATCGATGAATAATAAATGTTCATCATCATATCTCCAAAATATTGAGCTTTAAATAAAATATAAACCGAAATAACTGTACAAATAATTCCAGTAGGATAAACCAAAATATTTTCTTTTTTTGCATAAACAACACTAATTATCCCAAATAAGAATGCTATCACCTCAAGTATAATCATATTATATGATGTGTTAGAGTAAGATTCTATAAAAAAATCAATTATGCTTTCCATTATTTATTTTGGACCAAAAATACTAGTTTATATCCATCAAAGCTGTGAAAATAAGATTTAAAAGATAAAATAAGCTTGTTAAATTTCAACCATGAAATTACTGAACTATCATTTAAATCAAATGGAGTGACAATACATTTATTTTTAAATATGTAAGGAAGTTTCTGCTCAGAAACTTTATAAATACATTCTTTAATGCACCATATAATTGTAAGTCTTTCTTTTTCTTGATCCAAATCACCAAGAAATGAATATTCATAATCTATGAATTTATTGGAGACTTTAGCGAGCTTATCACTAACTTTTTCAATATCAATTGAAATATTAAAATCACTAATTATGACTGCTGAAAATAATTTCGAATGACTTATAGAAATATTTTTATTATTTGATAAAAATGGCTTACCATTTTTATCATAGAAAAGGTCGTTATCAGATATTTTAAATTCTTTTAAAAGATGTCTAACACTTAAAATTTCACATTTCTTAACATCATTTTGAACTCTATCTAATTTTTTTATAGTGTCTTTACATAAATCAATAGAAGAAAGTAATTCATGGTAGCTTTCAGAAATTTTCCAAACTTTAATACTTGTGGAAGAGTTAGGGCTATAACTTTTATAAATTGGCATATAATTATAGAAACTTATTATGTAAATTTGCAGTCTTAAGTAACAATGTACCAAATATACAATTATGATCACAAAAAATACTAAATATAGCCCTTACAAAGTTAAAGACTTATCACTTGCTGACTGGGGTAGAAAAGAGATAACATTAGCAGAGTCTGAAATGCCAGGGTTAATGAGTTTAAGAAAAGAATATAAAGGAACTCAACCTTTAAAAGGTGCTAGAATAGCTGGATGCTTACACATGACAATTCAAACTGCTGTATTAATTGAAACTTTAGTTGATTTAGGTGCAGAGGTTACATGGAGTTCATGTAATATATTTTCAACTCAAGATCATGCTGCTGCTGCAATTGCTGCCGCAGGAATTTCTGTATATGCATGGAAAGGGATGACTGAGGAAGAATTTGATTGGTGTATTGAACAAACTGTTTTCTTTGGTGAAGATCAAAAACCATTAAATATGATTCTAGATGATGGTGGAGATTTAACAAACTTAGTGTTAGATCATTTTCCTGAATTAGTTAATGGCATTAACGGTCTCAGTGAAGAAACTACTACAGGTGTTCACCGTCTGTATGAGAGAGTGAGTAATGGAACTTTACCTATTCCAGCTATTAATGTAAATGATTCTGTAACTAAAAGTAAATTTGATAATAAATACGGATGTAAAGAAAGTGCTGTTGATGCAGTTAGACGAGCTACGGATATTATGTTAGCTGGTAAAAGAGTTGTTGTTTGTGGATATGGTGATGTTGGAAAAGGTACAGCAGCCTCATTTAGCGGAGCAGGTAGTATCGTAACAGTGACAGAGATTGATCCTATTTGTGCACTTCAAGCAGCGATGGATGGTTTTGAAGTAAAAAAATTAGAAACTATTATTTCTAATGCTGATATAGTTGTAACTGCAACTGGCAATAAAGACATCATTACAAAAAATCACTTTCAAAAAATGAAGGATAACACTATTGTTTGTAATATTGGTCATTTTGATAATGAGATTGACATGATGTGGTTAAATTCCAACCATGGAGACACAAAAGATGTTATAAAACCTCAAGTTGATAAATACACTATTGATAATAAAACAATAATAATTTTAGCCGAAGGAAGGTTAGTTAATCTAGGATGTGCAACTGGGCATCCAAGTTTTGTTATGAGTAATTCATTTACAAATCAAACATTAGCTCAAATTGAACTTTGGAATAATTCAGAAAATTATGAGAATAAGGTTTATATGCTTCCAAAGGAATTAGACGAAAAAGTAGCTAAATTACATCTTGAAAAAATTGGAGTTGAATTAACTACATTATCCAAAGAGCAAGCTAGCTACATTGGAGTAGAGCAAAAAGGTCCTTTCAAACCAAGTTATTACAGGTACTAAATAAAAAAAGCCTTTCTATTTTAAAATAGAAAGGCTTTTTTTAAGAATTTAGTATGTTTTCTTAAGCTTCAAATGGTACTATTGAAACAAAAGACTTATTGTTTTTCTTTTTATCAAATTTCACAATTCCGTCAACTTTAGCATGTAAAGTATGATCTTTACCAGCGTAAACATTTTCACCTGGATTGTGAACAGTTCCTCTTTGTCTAACTAAAATATTTCCAGCTATTGCAGCTTGACCTCCAAATATCTTGACGCCTAAACGTTTAGATTCTGATTCTCTACCGTTTTTGGAACTACCTACTCCTTTTTTATGTGCCATGATTAATAAATTTTAATGTTTTAACTCAATGCTTTAATTAAATCATCTTTTTTCATAGATGAAATTCCTTTAACACCTTTATTTTTTGCCATATCTTTTAATGCAGCAACTGTTAATTTTGATAAATCTACATTTTCTTTTTCAATAGTTTTAGATTTTTCAACTTTTTTAGCTGGCTTAGGTTCAGTTTTTACTGGCTTGACTACAGCTTTTTCAACAGACTTTGTTTTTTTTGCTCCAGAAGCTAAAATATTTTCAACTTGGATTTCAGTCAAAGCTTGTCTGTGACCATTTTTAACTCTATAACCTTTTCTTCTTTTCTTCTTAAAAACAATAACCTTATTGCCTTTAAAATGTTTTAAGACTTTAGCTCCTACTTGAGCTCCGTCTATAGCCGGGGCGCCTACTGATATTTTATCACCGTTAGCAAGTAGAAGCACATTATCAAATGTAACTTTACTACCTTCTTTACTATCTAAACGATGAACAAATAATTTTTGGTCTTTTTCAACTTTAAATTGTTGCCCTGCTATCTCTACAATTGCGTACATAGCTTAATTTTTTTATTAATTTTTTGTTTAAAAACGAGTGCAAATATAAAGTTTATATATTAACCAACAAATGTTTTTAACTAAAACTAATAACACTAATTAACAAGTATTATGTAATTAATTAATTATTTAAATTGAAGTTGAAATCTAGTTTTATAATAAATTTTGTAGTTTTGCTCTCCCCAATTAATTTTTTAATATTTAAATAATTTAAATTAAAACAAATGAAAAAAATCATTTTATTATTTTCTGTTGTACTAATTAGTAGTGCATCTTTAAATGCTCAACAGGTAGATTTTACTGAGTTTGACTTAGAAAACGGACTTCATGTAATTTTACACCAAGATAATTCTGCACCCATAGTAACAACATCAATAATGTATGATGTGGGTGGTAAAGATAGAGAGAATGGGAGAACAGGGTTTGCTCATTTTTTCGAGCACCTTTTATTTGAAGGTTCAGAGAATATAGGTAGAGGAGAGTTTATGAAGATTATCCCTGCAAATGGTGGGACCTTCAATGCAAACACCTCTCAAGATAGAACATATTATTTTGAAGTATTTCCTTCAAATAAACTTGAATTAGGACTCTGGCTAGAATCTGAAAGAATGCTTCATCCTGTAATTGACACAGTTGCGGTTAACACGCAAAATGAAGTAGTGAAAGAAGAAAAAAGACAAAGCTATGATCGACCATATGGGAAGTTATTAAAAGTTTTATGGGAAAATATCTTCAAGGTTCATCCTTACAAAGATGAAAATATTGGTAAAATGGAAGATTTAGATGCAGCAACTCTTGAAGAATTTATGCAATATTTTGATAAATATTACGGACCAAATAATGCTGTTTTAATTGTTGCAGGTGACATTGATATTGAAGAAACTAAAGGTTTAGTTAAAAAATACTTTTCTGAGGTAAAAGCTAGACCAGAATTTACAAGAAATTTTCCAGTTGAAGAACCAATAATAGAAACTGAAAAAGTTACTACATATGACAAAAACATTCAAATACCTGCAATTTTAGCAGCTTATAGAACTCCAGGGTTTGCCGACAGAGATTCTTATGTATTAGAAATGCTATCAACATATTTAAGTGGAGGTAAGAGTTCTGTTTTATATAAAAAATTAGTAGATAAAAAGAAATTAGCACTTGAAGCTACTTCGATAAATTTAGGCCAAGTTGATTATAATATGTTTGCTTTTTTTGCACTTCCTTTAGGAGAAGTTAAGTTAAGTACGTTATTGTCAGAAATTGACGAAGAAATTGTTAAAGTTCAAACTGAATTAATTTCAGAAAGAGATTATCAAAAATTATTAAATCAATTTGAATCACAATTTGTGAACTCTAATTCTAGTGTTCAAGGAATTGCAAACTCCTTAGCCAGATATTACTTGCTTTACGGAAATGTAAATCTTATAAATGAACAACTTGATATTTACAGGTCTATAACTAGACAAGAAATTCAAGCAGTAGCAAAAAAATATTTAAACACTAATCAGAGGGTCGAAATTGAGTATTTACCTGGTGATGAGTCAAATAATTAAAAATGAAAAAAATGAAAAAAAATATATTATTAATATTATCGATAATTTTTTCTTTAAACCTTAGTGCACAACTAGATAGATCTGTAATGCCTAAGGGAGGGCCAGCTCCCAAAATTAAACTTGAGAAACCTAAAGAGTTTAAACTAAAGAATGGAATAAAGGTTTTGGTTGTAGAAAACAACAAATTACCAAGAGTAAATTACTCATTTAGATTTGATAGAAATCCCATTTTTGAAGGTGAAAAAGCTGGTGTTTTAACACTACTTGGTTCAATGCTTGGTAATGGAACAACAACAATTTCTAAAGATGAATTTAATGAAGAAGTTGATTTTTTAGGTGCAAGTATAAATGTTGGATTTGGATCTGCATCAGCTTTTACGCTAACAAAAAATAATGAAAGAGTTTTAGAACTTTTTTCAGATGCAATCATCAATCCTCTTTTAACTAACGAAGAATTTGACAAAGAAAAAGAAAAGTTAATTGAAGGGCTAAAGTCTAACAAAAAAAGTATTGATGCTATTTCAGGTAGGGTTGGAAATGCATTATCTTATGGGAAAAACCACGTATATGGTGAGTTTATTTCTGAAGAAACTCTTAACAATGTCACTTATGAAGATGTATTGGAATATCATGAAAAGTATTTTATTCCAAATAATGCATACATAGTTATAATAGGTGATATAAATTACAAAGAAATAAAGTCTTCAATTAATAATAGGTTTAGTCAATGGACAAAGGGTAAAAATATTGAAACTAGTAAACCATTATTAACAGAAAATGTAAGCTTGACTGAAGTGAACTTTATTGACTTGCCAACTGCAACTCAATCTAGTATATCTATCACTAATAATGTAGATTTAATGATGACTGATGAAGATTATTTTTCAGCATTAATGACTAATGATATTTTAGGTGGTGGTGGTGGATATTTATTTAAAAATTTAAGAGAAGACAAAGGTTACACTTATGGAGCTTATTCTAGTATAGGTTCTAGCAGGTATGGAGTTGCAAAATTTTCTGCTGCTGCAAAAGTTAGAAACATGGTTACTGACAGTGCGGTTACTGAAATTGTTAAAGAGATTTCTAGAATCAGACTGGAAAAAGTTGATCCTGAATTATTAAAAAATGCAAAGGCTAAATATGTTGGAAGTTTTATTAGAAGAGCTGAAAACCCACAAACTATTGCTGGTTATGCCTTAAATATTAAATTTAATAACTTACCTGAGGATTTTTATGAAAATTATTTAGAAAATATTAACGCTGTTAGTCAAGAAGATGTGATGAGGGTGGCCAACAAATATTTCAAGATAGCTAACTCGAGAATTATTGTTGTAGGTAAAGGTAGCGATGTTGTACAAAACCTAGAAGAAGTTGGATTTCCAGTAAATTATTTTGATGAATATGCAAATCCAGTTCCAAAACCAGTATTTAACAAATCTATTCCTGATGGCATGTCTGCTTTAGATGTCATGAATAATTATATTAAAGCAATTGGAGGTAAGACTTTACTTTCAAGTGTTAATACCTTAGTTACAAAAGCTAGCGTTACTCTTCCAGGGGCACCATTTAAACCAGAAGCAATTTCCAAAAAAATGATGCCAAACAAAAGTATAGATGAATGGACAGCTCCTATGGGTCTTATTCTTAAACAAACCTTTAGCGGTGAAAAGGGCTACAGAGAGGGATTAATGATGGGTGGACAAAAAACTATGATGACAGATGAAGAAATAGAAGAAGCTAAAAATGTTGAAGGAATTTTTGATGAGATATACTTTACAGCTGACCAAATTGAGCTCATTAATATAAGTGCTATTGATGGAGAAGATGTTTATAAAGTTAAAGTTATTAAAAATGATAAAACGTCCTATAGATATTACAGCACAGAAAGTGGTTATTTAGTAAGTGTAGACTCTGAGGATGCTAATAAAAATATAGTTTCTGTAAAATATGGAGATTATAAAAATGTTGAAGGTTTATGGGCTCCTCACTTAATGCAAATAAATCAAGGTGGACAAGTGATTGAATTTATCACAACAGAAGTTTTGATTAATACTCCTTTGAAGGATTCTGACTTCTATTAGTGATAGACATATCTTTTTTAGAAAAAACTCATCTTAATCGATGGGTTTTTTTTTGTTGGATAAATAAACCCCTATAATAATTAATATTGTAGCTACTGCTTGATAAAAATTAAAAAGCTCCCCATCCAATACTCCCCATATTACTGAAACAATTAACATAGAATAAGTGACTGAAGAAGCAAAAACAGGTGAAGAGATTTGAATTAGTCTATTGAATAATATTTTTGCCATGGCTGTGCCAAAGAATGATAAGAGTAGCACATAGATTAATGAGTCATAAAGTAAATCATTATCTGTAAATTCTAAATTAAAAAATCCAGAGTAAAACAAAACTATTATTGAGGGAATAAAAATAACTATGAATTGGCCTGCAGCAATAGAGACTGCATTTACGTCAAAGAGATATTTTTTAATTAAGTTAACATTAATCGCATATAAGACAGAACAAATTATTACAAATCCAGAATATAAATAATTTTGATCTGGATTCAAATCTGCTCCTGATATTATCAATGTACAAGTACCTATAAAACCAATTAAAACACCCAAAGATTGAGTTTTAGTTGTTGATATTTTAAAGACTGCAAATCCAATTAAAACAGTATTCATCGGAACTAATGAATTTAGTATAGATGCAACTGCACTGTCAATTTGAGTTTCTGCATATGCGAATAAAAAAGCAGGAAAAAAAGTGCCAACAATAGCAGATAACGATACCCATTTCCATTTATTCTTGGGGATATTTTTTATTCGATTAAATGCTATTAAAAAAATAATAATTGAAGAAAAGACTATTCTTAATGAACCAACTTGTAAAGGAGATAAACCCAGTAAACTTTTTTTAATTAGGATGAACGAACTACCCCAAATTAAAGACAAAGCAATTAAATAAATCCACTTCTTTTCTACTCCTACATTCATTTATTAGCACTCCATTTTATAGATTCAATAAGATGATAAATGTCATTCCTAAGGTAGTCTAAGGCCGGTAAAACTGAATCATACTTAGTCTTAGATTTTAAACTTAAAATTCCAATTATTAGATTATTTACGCTATCAGTAGCATAAAATTGATATGGTGAAGTTACATCCCCATTAATATTGATAATCGATGCATAAACTTTTGTATTTTGGTTTATAAACTCTTGAATTTTTGGAGGTTTTAAAGATTTTTTCAAATGAATTGATGTAAAATTATTTAGATTTTTGAGTCTATGATTTAATTTATTATAGCGGTTCAAATTATAATATTCTAATTTTATTTCAGCATTAATCAAAGGGTAGAAAATAGTTTTTGAAATTAATGAATTGCTGATATTTTTAATTTTTGTAAAATATGATGATGCAGTATTTAATTCTATAGTTGTACCATTAGCTTCAAAATTAGCTTCTTTATATAAAGGAGAAGGAAAATCTAATCTTAAATATGCATTTGG
>Ga0257110_1001212_pt1 | contig 12126 bp, 10 predicted proteins | sample LP_taG_7_FD_190184 | JGI IMG/M metagenome (GOLD analysis project Ga0257110, IMG submission 190184) | Marine microbial communities from Northeast Subartic Pacific Ocean, Canada - LP_J_2015_P26_10m | ecosystem: Environmental > Aquatic > Marine > Oceanic | place: Canada: Northeast Subartic Pacific... | reverse complement strand
ATTACTTGAGTGTCATTCGCGTACTTTGGCCGACGAAAAAGATCTGAAAGATAAGTGGCCAGAATTTGGTAGTGAGCCGCTGATTGTGATTTTAGATGAAATAACAGACCCGCGTAATTTGGGCGCTTGCCTGCGCACAGCCAATGCCGCCGGCGTTGATGCGGTGATCATGCCCAAGCGTAACAGCGCGCCCTTAAGCCCGGTGGTGTTAAAAACCGCTCAAGGCGGCGCGGAAGATTTGTTTTTAGTCCAAGTGACCAATCTGGCTCGAACCATTGCCTGGTTGCAAGGCCAAGGTGTCTGGGTACTTGGCGCCGATGGAGAGGGCGGTACTGTCTGGGATACCATGGACTCAAAAGGCCCCACCGCTCTGGTCATGGGCAGCGAAGGTAAAGGCTTACGCCGGTTAACTCGAAGTCTGTGCGATCACTTGGTCAGTATCCCTATGTTTGGCAGCGTTGAGAGCCTAAACGTATCGGTAGCCACTGGCGTACTTTTGTATGAAATGGTCCGTCAACGGACAGTTGCAGCAAAAACCGTCGCTCCCTAGTCTGCATTGTTGGTTGCAGGTCTATTACCCCAATAAGTGAAACCCCAAAAGCAGGGTTGATACCAAGCAAACTTACGCAAAAGCCTCGCTAAACCGTGGCTTTAAACCGAATCAAAGGCCTTGCGCGCCAGTGCAGGGCCGCCTACAATGCGCGCCCGCAAAGTTTTAGGCTTGGCGGGACTCATCCTTGCTTCACAATGGTAGCGAAAGCTTAAATCCTTGGAGGCAACTCGTCAGCTTGACTGACGTCAACCATAAGGAAGCGCAATGCGACATTATGAAATTGTTTTTATGGTACACCCTGATCAGAGCGATCAAGTACCAAGTATGATCGAACGCTATCACGGGATGATAGAACGCGGTAACGGCACGGTTCATAGAACTGAAGACTGGGGCCGTCGCCAACTGGCTTTCCCAATTAACAAAGTGCACAAAGCACACTACATCATGCTCAACATTGAAGTGGGTCAAGAAATTCTTGATGAGCTAGAAAGCGCATTCCGCTTTAACGATGCAGTGATCCGCAGCATGGTGATCAGACGTAAAGGCCCTGTAACGGGTAACTCTAAGATTTACGAAGAAGAGTTGCGCGACAAAGAGAAAGATCGTGAACGCGACCGTCGTCGCGAAGAAGAGTCTGCTAGCAGAGCCGCAGAGCCAGCTGCTGAAGAAGCACCTGCTGCAGAAGAAGCTGAAGTGGCGCCCGAAGCCGCAGCAGAAGCACCCGCAGTTGAAGGAGAAGCATCATGATGAGAGGCGGTGGCAGAAGAGTACAAGTCCAGTTCAAAGAAATTGAAGTGGATTACAAAGATTTGGATTCACTGAAGCAGTTTATTGGTGAAACCGGAAAAATCGTTCCTAGTCGTATCACCGGCGCAACAGCCCGATTCCAGCGTAATCTTGCAAAAGAAGTTAAGCGCGCTAGATATTTGGCATTGTTGCCTTATACCGACCAGCATAAATAAGCGGGCATAAGGAAAGTCAATGAACGTTATATTATTAGAACGCGTAAACAATCTTGGTGATTTGGGTGATGAAGTTTCTGTAAAGCCAGGCTTTGCACGTAACTACCTAATTCCAAATGCCAAAGCTGTTCAAGCGAATAACGCTAATCGTGAAGTTTTTGAGCAACGTCGCTCTGAGCTAGAAGCGAAAGCGCAAGGCATATTGGGCGAAGCTAAGGCTCGCGCAGAGAAGATCGAAGGCCACATCTTGACCATCATGGTTAAATCTGGCGAAGAAGGTCGTTTATACGGCTCCGTTGGTACTCAGGATATCGCAGATGCCCTAGTAGCCGATGGCCACGAAGTAGAGCGTAGCGAAGTTCGCCTACCAGACGGTGCTATCCGCGCCCTTGGTGAGTACGAAATCGCCGTACAACTTCACTCTGACGTAACAGCCGGCATTAAAGTCGCTGTTGTTGAAGAGTAGCCGATAGATTAAATAGATCTATTGTGAAGGTGCCCCGGTGCTTGCATGCATTGGGGCCATCTTCAGCAAAAAAGCGTTTAACTAAATGCTTATTTAGCAAAGCGCGAACGCCAATTTGTAGAATTCCGATGCAGGTAACGCTAAGCCATCAACTCAATGGGTTGCAATCCCAGCGTTTACTGCTCAATCTCCCTATCCCATATTAAAGAGTGACCTGCTGACTTTTTCGCCGTTCTAGTCGCAAAATAAGCGCCAAGCCCCGTTCGAATATTCGACGCCAGAAAAGTAGCAATTAAAGAACTGAATCGCCCATGTCTGAGTACGACCCAGAAAATAACGCCGTAAGCGCGCTGAAAGTGCCGCCCCATTCTAATGAGGCAGAGCAGTCGGTACTGGGCGGCTTAATGCTAGACGACCAGTCCTGGTTTGATCTCATAGAGGTGGTGGCAGACACTGATTTTTATCGCACCCAGCACCAAATTATTTTTGCTGCCATGAATGAGTTAGCCACTGATGATGCGCCCCTCGATGCGGTGACCGTATCAGAGCGTCTGCAATCACGAGGCCTGCTAGAAAAAGCTGGCGGCATTGCCTATCTAGCAGAACTGACAGAATCTACACCGGGCACCAGTAACATCTTGGCCTACGGCAAAATTGTCCGCGAGCGTTCTGTTTTGCGTCAGCTAATTGGCGCGGCTAATCAGATCGTAGATTCGGCGTTCACCCCAGATGGACGCGATACCGATACCCTGCTTGAACTCGCCGAGCAGTCGGTTTTTCAAATTGCAGAAAACCGTGTTAAAGAAAATGGCCCAGAAAAAATTGCGCCGTTGTTAGCCAAAGCGGTCGAGAAAGTAGAATTTCTTTTTGCCTCTAAAGGCGCCATTACCGGCGTTTCCTCTGGGTTTAAAGACCTAGATAAAAAGACTTCAGGCTGGCAACCCTCGGATCTCGTCATTTTAGCCGCACGACCTTCCATGGGTAAAACTGCATTCGCGGTAAACATGGTTGAACACGCGGCGATGTCTGGTGGCGCTGTGCTGGTATTCAGTATGGAAATGCCCGCCGAACAAATTGTCATGCGTATGATTTCAAGCCTAGGCCGGATTGACCAAACGAGATTGCGTAACGGTGAGTTGAAAGACGAAGATTGGACCCGCTTCACGGGTGCGGTGAGCCAGTTGAAAGATAAGCGCCTTTACATTGACGACACCCCGGCGCTGACCCCAGGCGAAGTGCGCTCACGAGCACGACGCGTGTCTCGAGAGGCCGGTGGTCTGGACATGATCGTAATCGATTACCTGCAATTAATGCGTACGGCCAAAGCCAGTGAAAACCGTGCTACAGAAATTTCCGAAATTTCCCGCTCGTTGAAAGCTTTGGCCAAAGAAATGAGTTGCCCCGTGATTGCACTCTCTCAGCTCAACCGTCAGTTAGAATCGCGGCCAGACAAGCGCCCAATGAACTCGGACCTACGCGAATCAGGCGCTATTGAGCAAGATGCCGACGTAATTCTCTTCATCTACAGAGATGAGGTGTATAACGAGAACAGCGAAGATATTGGTTTAGCAGAGATCATTATTGGCAAGCAGCGTAATGGACCCATCGGTAAGGTGAAGATGAAATTCACCGGCAACCTGACCAAATTTGAAGACCTCGCCCACGAAATGTACAACGACTTTGCTGAGTAATATCAGCGGCCTCGTTAACTACCCAAACAGTTGAAAGAAATCGGATAAAAGGCGACATGGCCAAGAGTAAAACTAAGTCCGCATTTGTTTGCGAAGAGTGCGGCGCTGAGCACGGCAAGTGGCAGGGCCAGTGCGGCACGTGTAATGCTTGGAATACCCTAAGTCGAGTCAACATAACGCCCATTGCCAATGCAGCCGTAGGCTATGCAGGCGTTACCGCCCAAGTGAAAAAACTCAGTGAAATAGAAGCTTTAGAAACACCGCGCATCGCCTCGGGTTTTAAAGAGTTAGACCGCGTGTTGGGCGGCGGCTTTGTGCCCGGCTCCGTAGTGTTAATTGGCGGCGACCCCGGCGCAGGTAAAAGTACGCTACTGCTGCAAGCGTGTACCACTTTGGCCCAAAACAAAGGCGTACTGTATGTCACCGGTGAGGAATCATTGCAGCAGTTAGCCATGCGCGCAAAGCGCCTCAACTTGCCGTTAGACGGCCTCAGTGTGGCAGCAGAGACCCGTGCAGAAATCATAGCCAATCTAATAGAAGAGCAAAAACCAGCGGTAGTCATACTAGACTCCATACAAGTCATGCAAATGGAGTCTGTAGATTCCACCCCAGGCTCGGTTACCCAAGTAAAAGAAACCGCCGCATACTTTACCCGTTTGGCAAAACAAAAAGACGTTGTAATAGTGCTGGTCGGCCACATCACCAAAGAAGGCGGCATTGCTGGCCCCAAGGTGTTAGAGCATATGATCGACTGCTTTATGATGCTCGACAGCCCAGCAGGCAGCCGCTTCAGAACCCTGCGCGGACACAAAAATCGTTTCGGCGCGGTGAACGAGCTAGGCGTCTTTGCCATGACCGATATGGGCATGAAAGAAGTGGCCAACCCTTCCGCCATATTTCTTCAGCGCGGCGACGTAGATTCTCCCGGCAGCATTGCCACCGTCACATGGGAAGGCACTCGGCCTTTGTTGGTAGAACTACAGGCGCTGGTAGATGACGTAGCCGGCGGCCACCCCAAGCGTGTAGCAGTGGGTTTAGATCAACAAAGACTCGCCATGCACTTGGCAGTATTGCATCGGCATTGCGGCATCGCTTTGGGCGACCAAGATGTTTTTGCTAATGTAGTAGGCGGCGTGCGTATTACAGAGACTGGAGCAGATTTAGCAGTACTGTTAGCAGTGCTTGGCTCTTTCCGCGATCGCGTATTACCCAGAGACCTAATTGTCTTTGGTGAGCTAGGACTGACCGGAGAGTTACGCCCTGTAGCCAATGGTCAAGAGCGCATGCGTGAAGCTGCCAAACATGGCTTCAAACACGCCATAGTACCCTTCGCCAATAGCCCCAAAGAAAAGCTCGGCAACATGACAGTGCATGGCGTAAAGACCCTAGCCGCAGCGCTAGAAGTGGTCGCAAGTCTGTAAGTTGAACAATCCCGCCGGTTAGTTCCTCTAACCGGATGCCGTCTGGCGCAAAAAACATTCCAATTGTCCGATTTCTAGTGAGCGCAAAGCGCTTTCATAGTCCTCTGTTCGTGTAAAGACCTAACGCGCATCGCAGAGGGTGTTATTGCGCATGCGCACTTTTTTTGGAAAGGACCGTATTGTTTTGAATAAAGCCCAACAAAGTCATGCGCTTAGTGACGCCTTCTTAAACAAAAGAAAGCAGCCAAATGCGCATGCGCAATATGCAAATGTTAGGCAACAATGGAGAGTGAGTTCCGTATATGAGGGTTTCAGAATATTTCAAGCTAGGAAAGAGTCAAGCGTACTCAGACTTTGTTGATGTGCCAATCGACACTGACATTGAAGTCTTTATAGACCCGACAGCCCTCAAAACACTGGTTTCTCCCTGGAGCAGGGAGTGTACGTCGTTGGTTCAATACTATTTCAAAGCTGTCCTGAAAAGAATGAAAGCCGGACAAGATCGAGAAGCACAGTCTCTAGTTGCCGCTCTTAATGAAAGAAACGAATTTCATTTGGGCTTTTCGTCCGGAAAATCTAGGGGACATGGTTTCGGTTCCAAGTCGGCCGAATCCGTTTGGGGAGCATTATCAAAAAGCGATGCGTCAAAGTCTGGCTTGCTAAGAGATTTGGAAGATACGTGCCTCCTAATTGAAGGGATTGGTAAAGATATGGTCTCGGACGCTGTGTGCAACATCATCCGAGGGCCATTGATCGAATACACTCAAGCAATGTGCTTATTCTATGGTATTCCGCTGACTCCTAGTGTTACATCTGGACCAATCTGGAACCCTCAGAAAGAGGACTGGGAACAAAAATTTGTACCGCTTCCTATGAGTACTGAAGGGAAACTCATTTTTGTTCCTAAGATATTCGTCAGACACAGGCTAAGTTATGAGTATCAAGGTTACTATCAACATTACTTGCTTCCAGAGATGCAACGTGACGAATTGCAGCGAAACGGTGGACTAGTTGAACTTCTCAAGGATGGTACCCCGCGTGTTACGAAAAAAGCCCTGAAGGAGAGGTACGGGGATAACAAGCTAGCCGTTGTTGAGCAAACCTTGAGGTTTCCCCATGTCCTAGATAAATATAGAGATGAGAAACTTAATAGTGTTCCACCTCCATTAGATCACAAGCAGTTCGCAGAAATTGAAGGTGAATCACCACCAGATTGGGACAACCTGAAAAATAGGCTAGAAACTATGCCGACAGGAAGAGAATCTGCAACTGCATATGAAAATTTAATCGAGGAAATATTTTCGTCGATTTTTTATCCTTCGCTGTGCAATCCAACAAAACAAGAAGTGATTCATGATGGAAGGAAGCGAATTGATATCACCTATACAAACGAAGCCCGTTCGGGTTTTTTCAAATGGCTCTCGCAACACTACCCGTCCGCCTTCATATTTGTGGAATGCAAAAATTACGGTAACGAAATCGGAAATCCTGAGGTAGATCAATTATCCGGGCGCTTTTCACTGAGTCGTGGACAGTGTGGAATTTTGGTTTGTCGTTCTGTAGAAGACGCAGAGAGGCTTAGTGCTAGATGCTCAGATACAGCGAAGGATTCGCGTGGCTACATCATTGCGCTCACAGATGATGATGTTTTGGAGCTATTAGAAAATGCCAAGCTTGGTGTCACCTCTCACTCTTTTCCATTGCTAGCAGAAAAATTCAAAGGGCTAGTGAATTGATGCCTAACGAGTGGGTCAATTGGACTCCAAAAACCTGCGGTTTTTTCCGCAAATTACCCAAGCGTTAGGTGTAATAGTCATGAAAACTAGTAATGCGGATGTCGATGAGGCCATAGAGTATTGACTGGGCTGCCCGCGTGCACCAAGCGACCATGATAAAGGTAGCCTTACTCCGGCTACCTCTACCTATCCCAACCTATCCCCTCCCTATCGGTGAATAGGCTTGTACTGCACTCGGGTGGGTGCTGAATCGCCTAAACGTTTCTTGCGGTCCACTTCATACTCGGTGTAGTTGCCTTCATACCAAATCACATCGCTGTCGCCTTCAAAGGCGATGATGTGTGTGGCGACACGGTCGAGGAACCATCTGTCGTGTGAGATCACCAGTGCGGTGCCGGCAAACGTCAGTATGGCTTCTTCCAGCGCGCGCAGTGTTTCCACATCTAAGTCGTTAGTGGGTTCGTCCAGTAGCAATACGTTTGCGCCTCTGCGCAGTAGTTTGGCTAGGTGTACGCGGTTGCGCTCGCCTCCTGAAAGCTTGCCCACAAACTTTTGCTGGTCGGTGCCTTTGAAGTTGAACCGGCCTACGTATGCGCGGCTGGCTATTTCGTGCTTACCAATACGCATGATGTCTTGGTTGTCGGACACTTCTTCCCACACAGTTTTTTCATCTGACAGTTCGTCGCGGCTTTGGTCTACGTAGGCCATTTGCACGGTTGAGCCAATTTCAATGTTGCCGGTGTCTGGGGTTTCTTGGCCCGTGAGCATTTTGAAGAAGGTCGACTTACCTGCGCCGTTACCGCCAATGATGCCGACGATTGCGCCGCGTGGAATGATGGCGTTGAAGTTGTCGATTAACAGCCGTTCACCAAAGCCCTTGCTCAAGTTGTTGATCACCATGACCTTCTCGCCAAGACGTTCGCCGGTGGGGATAAACAGTTCGCCTGTTTCGTTGCGTCGTTCTTCTTCGGCTGCAACCAGGTCATCAAAGCGCGCCAAGCGTGACTTGCTCTTCGTCCGCTTACCTTTGGCGTTGGACCGCACCCATTCTAGCTCGGCCTTAATTACGCGTTGTTTGGCTTCATCTCGTGATGCTTCTTGTGCCAGTCGTGCTTCTTTGTTTTCTAACCAATTGGTGTAGTTGCCTTCGTAGGGTAGCCCGCGTCCGCGGTCTAGCTCTAAGATCCAGCTAGCGACATTGTCGAGGAAGTAGCGGTCGTGGGTCACCGCCACTACGGTGCCTGCGTATTCGTCAAGAAAGCGCTCTAACCAAGACACGCTTTCTGCGTCTAAGTGGTTGGTGGGTTCGTCCAATAACAACATGTCTGGCTTAGACAACAACAGTGAGCATAGGGCTACACGTCTGCGCTCACCGCCTGATAGCATGTTCACGGGGGTATCCCACGCGGGTAATCTCAGCGCGTCTGCGGCAATATCTAATGTGCGGTCGATTTCCCAGCCATCTACGGCGTCTATCTGGGTAGACAAATCGCCTTGGCGTTCCAGCAGGCGAGTCATTTCGTCATCGTCCATTGGCTCTGCGAACTTGTCCGAAATCTCGTTGTACTCTTTCAGCACAGACATGATCTCAGCTACGCCCAGCTCTACATTGCCGCGTACGTCTAAGGCTTCATCCAGCGCGGGTTCCTGTGGCAGGTATCCTACGCGAATGTCTTTTTGTGGTCTGGCTTCGCCTTCAATATCGGTGTCTTCCCCTGCCATGATTCGCAGCAGGCTAGATTTACCTGAACCGTTTAGGCCAAGTACGCCAATTTTGGCGCCGGGGAAAAACGAAAGGTGGATATTCTCCAGAATAGTTCTTTGCGGTGGGACAATTTTGGTCACCCCTTGCATGGTATAGACGTACTGCGCCATTAATCTTCCTGATAAAACAAAAGCGGAAGTATACGGTCATCTAAACGCCATGCCATCCCCTATGCGGTGAACTGGTGAATTTACTTTGCGATGACTTTTGCACGACATCTGCTTTTAGGCCGGTTTCAGCGCCTTTGTCAGGTCCGTACGTTAGGCGAGTTTGTATTGGATTTTGGAGTCTTCCTTGAGCGCGTGTCTAACCAATATGAAAGAATTTCTACCAAAATGGCGCTTCTTTCACCTCAATCATCGTGAGCTTTAAGTTATACTTTGCGCCCTCAGAGCGGAGCTGTCTTTCCCGCCATAAATTTTCAATTTGCCCTATTGATAAGAGGTTTATCCATGTTTTCAGGAAATGAGACCATTGCTGGTTTTGATGAAGAAGTTGCTTCCGCTATTGCTCAAGAAACTGTTCGTCAAGAAGAACACATTGAGCTGATTGCCTCAGAAAACTATGCCAGCCCCAGGACAATGGAAGCTCAAGGCAGTGTATTGACCAATAAGTATGCCGAAGGGTATCCGGGCAAGCGCTATTATGGTGGATGTGAGCACGTTGATAAAGTCGAAGTGCTGGCCATTGAGCGTATTAAAGCATTATTTGGTGCGGACTATGCCAACGTGCAGCCGCACTCTGGTTCGCAGGCTAATGCCGCAGTGTACTTGGCCTTATTAGAAGGTGGCGACACGGTTTTGGGTATGAGCCTTGCCGACGGTGGCCACTTAACCCACGGCGCGTCAGTGAACTTTTCTGGCAAACTTTATAACGCGGTTCAGTATGGTATCGACATTGCGAGCGGCGCAATTGACTACGATGAAGTGGCACGCCTAGCCCTTGAGCATAAGCCCAAATTATTACTTGCTGGCTTCTCTGCGTACTCGCGTCAAATTGACTGGCAGCGGTTTCGCGAAATCGCCGACTCTGTAGGCGCATACCTTTTGGTTGATATGGCCCACGTTGCGGGCTTAGTTGCCGCTGGCGAATATCCGAACCCTGTGCCATTTGCAGACGTTGTGACCTCCACCACCCACAAGACTCTGGGCGGCCCACGTGGCGGCATTATCTTGGCACGTTCTAACCCAGATATTGAGAAGAAGCTGAATTCAGCGCTCTTTCCCGGCAGCCAAGGTGGTCCGTTGATGCACGTCATCGCGGCTAAAGCTGTCGCTTTTAAAGAAGCGATGACCCCAGAGTTTAAGACTTACCAAGCGCAAACATTGGCCAATGCCCGTGCTATTGCTGCTGGCCTAATGGATCGGGGTTACTCGGTTGTATCAGGGGGGACTGACAACCACTTACTGCTGCTGGATTTGGTCGACAAAGACATTACAGGTAAAGCAGCGGATGCAGCTCTTGGTAGGGCGAATATCACGGTAAATAAGAATGCAGTGCCTAATGATCCGCGCTCACCTTTTGTCACCAGTGGCGTGCGCATTGGATCTCCAGCAGTGACTCGCAGGGGCTTTAAAGAGGCGGAATGTCATTTACTTGCAGGCTGGATTGCCGATATCTTAGATGATATTGAAAATGAAGAAGCGAATAAGGCTGTGCAAGCCAAGGTCCTTGAGCTTTGTGGCAGATTTCCGGTCTATCCGAAAAACTAACTCAAGGCTTGAGTCATAGCTCATTCGAAAGGTAACTGGCCATGCATTGTCCCTTTTGTAGTGCAGAAGACACAAAGGTAATAGATTCCCGGCTTGTAACGGATGGCGAAGCCGTGCGCCGTCGCCGGGAATGCCTTACCTGTGGTGAGCGTTACACTACTTTCGAGACCGCCGAGTTGGTGATGCCTCACCTGATCAAAAGAGACGGCCGTAGAGAACCTTTCGACGAAGAAAAATTGCGCTACGGTTTGTCCAAGGCACTGGAAAAACGTCCGGTGAGTGTGGACGAAATTGAAACCTCCTTAAATCACATCAAGCATCGTATGCGCTCCACCGGCGAGCGCGAGTTGCCCTCGCTGCAAGTGGGCGAAGAGGTGATGACAGAATTACGCGCCCTAGATCCAGTGGCTTACGTGCGCTTTGCCTCGGTCTACCGCGACTTCCAAGATCTGAGCGAATTCGCCGATGAAATTCAAAAACTCAGTCTCGCTAAAGAATCCTGATCAGCTATGAAAGCTTCTGACCGACTATATATTCAGGCAACTGTTCAGCTTGCTGAAGGGGGGCGTTTCACCTGCGCGCCTAACCCAACAGTTGGGTGCATCATCACGCGCAATGGTCAGGTTATTGGTCGTGGCTACCACCAGTACGCGGGCCAAGGCCATGCCGAGGTCAACGCAATTGCAGATGCCGGGGGCGATGTGCAAGGTGCCACGGTTTATGTCAGCCTAGAGCCATGCTCCTTCTTTGGTCAAACCCCGGCCTGTGCACAAACACTAATTGATGCTGGCGTAGCCAGAGTGGTTATTGGGATTTTAGACCCGAACCCACGAGTGGCAGGCAGCGGTGTTGCCATGCTCGAAGCCGCCAACATTAAAGTGACATTGTTAGATTTAGCCGAGGCCCGGGCCTGTATCGCAGGGTTTGCTAAGCGCATAACCTCCAACCGGCCTTTGGTGCGCCTAAAAACCGCCAGCAGTATTGACGGCGCAATTGCGCTAGCGAATGGCGAAAGTCAGTGGATTACCGGTCCAAGTGCCAGGGCGGATGTGCAGTACTGGCGCGCGCGCAGCGACGCGGTGATTACTGGTGTCGGCACGGTCATAGCGGATGACCCTCAACTCAACGTCCGTGATGCAAATTACGCGCATTGTCATCAGCCCCTGCGAGTGGTTTTAGATTCCACAGCGCGCACGCCTTCATCTAGCAAGCTCTTGTGCGATGGTCAGCCGACACTGCTTATTCACAGCAACACAACAGACATCCCGGTTAAAGAAACGGAGGTGCCTATTGAAGATCAGCACAGTGTGAGCCGACTTTACCTAAAAGACGGACCATCTGATCTTGCAGCGTTGTTAGATGAGCTGGGCAACCGGGGGTGTAATGAAGTGCTAGTGGAAGCAGGCCCGGGTGTGGTGGGCAGTTTTCTTCAGGCTAACTTATGGGATGAATGGATTTGTTATTTGGCACCCAAGGCCTTGGGCCGCAATGCGCGCCAGTTGGCAGATTTTAATATTGAAAAACTTGCAGATAGCATAGATGCCAAAGTGGTGGATCAGGCTAGAATAGGCGACGACGTGCGGCTGACCCTGCGTCCGACAAGCAAGTAGACCCAGCGCTGGCGCTTGGGGTCGTTTGACAGAACATAAGAGATCAAAAATTACATGACCGATGAAGTGCCCGATCAAGTGGCTGATAAAGCGCCCGAGAAATCACCAAAGAAACCCAATATGTGGGCGCGTCGCAAAGCCCGCAGAGCGTTGGTTCAAGCTGCTTATCAATGGCAAGTGTCTGGCACCAGTATTGCTCAGCTACGCCGA
>Ga0257110_1001205_pt1 | contig 12183 bp, 13 predicted proteins | sample LP_taG_7_FD_190184 | JGI IMG/M metagenome (GOLD analysis project Ga0257110, IMG submission 190184) | Marine microbial communities from Northeast Subartic Pacific Ocean, Canada - LP_J_2015_P26_10m | ecosystem: Environmental > Aquatic > Marine > Oceanic | place: Canada: Northeast Subartic Pacific... | reverse complement strand
ACGTGGATTCGGAAGAATTGGCGATTGTGCTCGTGATAATGATGTTCGCATCAGTTTCCATCCTGGCCAGTTTTGTGTTCTTGCTAGTGATCGCCCTGATGTAGTTGAACGCAGTATTGACGAATTTGAGTATCATGCTAACATGGCAAGGTGGATGGGTTACGGTCAAACATTTATGGATATGAAACTTAACGTTCACATATCAGGTAGAAAGGGTTATCAAGGTATCATTGATGTATTGCCTAGATTATCACCCGAAGCAAGAAATACTATTGCTATTGAGAATGACGAAATGTGTCATGGCTTAGACGCAAGTCTTATGCTGAAAGATCATGTAGCACTAGTTTTAGATATACATCACCATTGGATTAGAGATGAAGAATATATACAAGCAGATGATGACCGTGTTAAAATGGTTATTGATAGTTGGCGCGGTGTTAGGCCTACTTTACATTATAGTTATAGCAGGGATGAATGGCTCGATCAGTCAAGCAGAATTGATGAAGTATCACGGCATCATACCTTACATAGCATACCCGAATTATTAGAGACAGGTGCCAAGAAACAAAAACTTAGAGCACACTCAGACTACTATCCTAACGAAAAAGCAAACGACTGGGCATTAACCTTTTGGGATGATTTTGATATACAATGCGAAGCAAAGGCTAAAAATTTAGCAAGTGAACAACTATACAACCGTGCAGTTGATAAAGGGGTAATTGAGGCGGATGTATTCTGAAGTGTCTATATTAGAGTATCATCAGAGGGACTCGACTAATTCAAAGGTTGTGAGAATGTTATCACAACCCCAATTACATAATATATTTACAGGTTCTGCCGTAAACCGTTTTAATATAGGTCAAATATAGTTAAATATGACTCATAATAGGAAAAAAGCATGTCAAACATAGTCGCTATGGCTCTATGCCGTATAAAGGACAGTAACAACTTAGAGTACAACAAAGATACAGGTGCGGATAAGACGTATATCCTATATTCTAGTATGTGCGAAATACTATGCAGAAGTGCTGATCGTTTTATACCCGGTGACTGGGAGTTTGAAATAATTGAAAATGAAGTAGATAACTATCAACAAATATTTGACACTAACTTTAAAGAAGTATACGAAATGTGGGACAATGGTAAGAATAATATATTGTTCTTAGACCTTGATACATTCATAGTTAATACAGTAGACGTATTTGATAAGTTAGAACAATTTCAAATGTTTAATTATACAGATCCAAAAACACTTAGTGGCAAAGATGCTGATAACAAATACGGATTACAACATGAGCATTACTTAAATGCTGGCGTTAGGTATTATCCTAAAACTATGTCACAGGATATTTGGGACCTTGGTTGGTCATACGCAAAAGACTGGGACTACGATATTTGGGGAACAGAACAAATTATTTTCAATGAAATGATGTACAGTCAAGATAAGGATCATACTAAATGGATTATACCAGAAATGAATTATCAAATGATGAATGCTATACCAGAACTATTGGATAATCCAAATTACATAGGTCAACTTAATGCGTGGAACAACACAGAACTAAACAACGCAAAGATAGTACATTTACATGGTACCCGCGGAGCAGAACAAACATTGCTCACACAGGTAGCACTATGGAAGAAACTTACAGGCGAGGACTTTGAGTTTGAGGATATTAAAATTATTAACAATAGAGTGGAGTACAAATAATGGATGGAGTAATATTAGCGGCTGGTATGATAGCAAGTGTAATTGCTATTGTGGGTTTACTATTTGGTGCTGAAGGTAGCAAAGGTATAACAAGTGAGTATACAAGCAAAGACGGTGTAAGACGTACTGCAAAACAAAGCAGAGGGCAACACATAGTATGAAACTTAATTACAAAGATTGCGGCAATATAGGATTTACATGCAGTACATTTGACTTGCTACACGCAGGACATATTACAATGCTAGAAGAAGCCAAACATCATTGTGATTACTTAATAGTAGGTTTACAAAATGATCCTACTGAAGACAGGCCCGAAAAGAACAAGCCTGTACAAAGTATTGTAGAAAGACAAATACAGTTAGCGGCTGTTAAATATGTTGACGAGATTGTTATTTACAATACTGAACAAGACCTAACCGACCTACTACTAACGTTACCTATTAATGTTAGAGTGTTAGGAGATGAATACAAAACCAAAGAGTTCACAGGCAGAGACATAGCCAAGCAAAGAGGCTGTAAAGTTATATATAATGGCAGAGATCACTCCTTTTCTAGTACCAGTTTACGAAAGCGAGTATACACAGATGAGCAAGCCAAAACAACTAAATAGTTGACACATATACACAGATCTGTTATAATATACACTTAAATATAAAAAAAACATGGGCGGTAACATGAAAAGATATTTTATAATTGCATCTCTTATATGTATAGGAGCAGGCGCAATATTTGGACTTACTAAGTTCGTCGTAACAGAACAACAATTTGTGGGTCCTCCTGCAGAAGTCATCGAAGAATCAATAGATATAAATCAAGCACATTGTTTAGCCACAAACATTTATCACGAAGCACGTGGCGAAAGTTATGCTGGCAAAGTAGCAGTAGCAAATGTTACAATGAATCGTGTTCTATCTCCTAAGTTTCCTAATACCATATGTGACGTTGTATATCAATCACACACAAAAGAAAACTGGAAAGGGGATACTGTTCCAAAACGTAACAAATGCCAATTTAGTTGGTACTGTGATGGTAAGTCAGATGACATAGTTCTAGTAAGTAACAAAGGTGAAGTTATTAAAGAACGCATGTTAGCATGGGAAATGTCTCAATTAGTAGCCAATCAATCTGTTAGAGGAAATCTAATAGATATCACAGATGGCAGTACACATTATTTTAATAGTGAACTTGCTAATCCTTATTGGGCATCGGCCTACAAACAAGTAGTACAAATCGATAGCCATTCCTTTCTCAAGGAAGACTAAGTCAAATAGATAAATACTCTTATAATCCCGTAGGTGGGTGTAGGAGTAAAACAATGTACGAGTATAGATGTAAAGTACTCAAAGTTGTTGATGGCGACACAGTAGACGTAGACATAGAGTTAGGTTTCGGTGTAGTACTCAGCGATGAACGAGTAAGAATTATGGGTATCGACACCCCAGAAAGTCGAACAAGAGATCTAGTAGAGAAGAAGTTTGGTTTAGCCGCAAAGGAAAAACTTAAAGAACTTCTTAAAGGTAGACCAGTTCTTAAAACACAAATTGCCGGAGATGGTGAAGACATGAAGGGTAAGTTTGGACGTATCCTAGGTGACTTTATTCTAGATGAAGATGGCGACGGTGTTATAGAAGATGGCGAAGGCAGACTAGCAACAGCAGTTATGGCAGAAGAAGGACATTGCGTTCCTTACTTTGGTGGCTCTAAAGAAGACACTCAAGCCGCACACATGGTTAACCGTAAAAAGTTAATTGAAGCAGGTGTTGTTGACATGACTCTTGAAGAAGCAGGCGTTATACAAATCCAAGAATAATTAAATATAGGTTGACTTATGCCTAAATATACCTTATAATAATACAATTATTGAGGCATATAGAACATGGGCAAAAGATTTTATTCAGGAAAAACGTATACACATAATACTGGTCACAGTTGTGCGTTTAGGCAATGGCGGGCGACCAGTCATTGTAATTTAATTCATGGTTACGCATTACAGTTCGAGTTTACCTTTGCGGGTAGCGACCTAGATGAGCGTAACTGGATAGTAGACTTTGGTGGACTGAAACCACTAAAGGAATGGTTAAAATATATGTTTGACCATACTTACTTGGTAGCCGAAGACGACCCAGAGATGGAAACAGTTAAAATGTTACAAGAGAAAAACTTGATTGACATGAGACTTGTTACTGCCACAGGGTGTGAGAGGTTTGCCGAAATGGCTTTTGACAAAGCAGACGAAATTGTTAAGGAATTAACTGATGGAAGATGTTGGGTACAAAAAGCAACAGTGAGAGAACACGAAGCCAATTCTGGTACAGTAGAACTTGCTGATCATCAAAAGATGATATTTAACCAATAAAATAAAATGAGAAAAGGTTAGCAACGAGGCCGCACCCTTAATTGCTCAAGTTAACTAACTAATGAGAATAGAACAAAATTAGAAAAGGTAACAAGGTGCGTTACTGAATTTTCCTAAATTCGAAATCATCTCTTTCTCTTTTAGTAACATAATCATGTGTTATTTGCAACACTAATTGGTTAACCATATCTTGGTATAACTTTTTACTATAAAATAATCTCAAATTGTATTCAGCAATTTCTTCTAATTCTTTTTTAGGATAAGGACCAGCAATAAACTTTTTAATACTGCTCAGTACTGCTTGGTAACGTGCTTCCGGTTCGTCTATTAGATCATATGATTCATCTATATAGGGCTCAAATGTTTTGAATCCTAACTGCTTCATATGTGCTAATGATCTACACGGTCCAAGTACAATAAATGGCATTGCCCATGCTAACGGCTTATGTACTTTTTCACTAACAAATAACATTTCATATTGTGAGTACCCTGGTAGTGTATCTGTACATTCGTACATTTGACTTTCAGTACTAATAAACAGTTTAGAATTTTTTGCCCAATCAATATTTGCAACACTATCATGCGACATTCTGCCACGCCTAATATTGTGCTCAGGCTCACCTTTAGATAATATTGGCATACCAAGATCTTTTACAACTGTATATTCTTCCTCATCTTGTGTAACAATTTCTGCTAAACTAAAATAACTTCTATTTAGTATACCTGCTTCCCATAGATCATTTATTATTTTAGGTCTGTGATATTTGTATGATCTATTTAAACATACAAAATCTTTTATTTTATTAGCAGAAAATACTAGTTCTAAATAAAGATCTATATCGTGTATATCGTTTGTTTCGTATCGTGAACTTTCACTAACTACACCGCTTTGATTCCAAGTATCAAATATAAAGTAATCAAAATTATAAAATGAAGTATTTGGTAACCCAGAAATGTTTAGCCACTTGTTCATTTTAGGACTGGCATTTGGTTTTATTAATGATTGATAAAAAGGTGCTTCGGGTACCTCGCATTCTTTAATATAGTCTAGCACATTAGTCATAGACAAATTATCTGAAACATGTAAAAATTTTGGTTCCCACACATCACTTATGACAACATTAAAGTTAGGCAATGTCTTAAACCAAAACTCTCTATCCATAACAATAGCAGTATGTTCACTAAATGTTAGATGTATAACTATGTCGCCGCCAAACGTATTCTTTAGTTTTAATTCTAAATTATCTAGTAAATCAATATCAGTTAAATATGCTTTAAAAGGTGAAATTAAAAATTGTTTTTCGTTATTGTAATCACCGTCTTGGGTCAAAGCAAATGTAGATAAGAAATTAAAAACATCTTTATGTAAAAACTCGTTTGGTCCTACAACTTTATGTTCAAAGCATTCAGCAAGTTTATCTTGATCTATATAATGGTGATCTAAGTTAGGACCAATGTCTAGCGGTACAAATACATGGATCATTGAACTGAATCCCATTTCTCTCTTGCTACTTCTATTTCATCCCACATAATTCGTATTGGATCTACCATCCTGCTCATAATCCAAAAGCGATCATGTATTCTATTAAAATTGTGTTCTAACGCAGGCAGTATTTCTTCTATGCTGTGATCTTCTAATAAAAATGTTTCATATGAATCTAGCATTGCTTTTGTACGCAAACTAAAATTTGACTCCTCGTCATAACTTTCATCAAACCATTCTGGGAATGTCTGAAAGCCTAGATCACGCAAACGTTGTAATGAGCCTCTGTTACCTATAACCATAAACGGCATACCATATGCCAATGGTTTGAATATTTTTTCTGTTAAAAATCTTACTGGCTGAGGCGGGTCCATTTCTATAATAATATCACGTGCCTGACTTTCTGCTACAATATTAACTTTACATTCAATGGGCCATCTTAAGTTAAACACTCTATCGTGCTTGTGATTTAATGGTCCGTCATCTATATTTCTATAAGGTTCGTGTTCCGCTTGTTTAGGAAGTAACGAAATGAATTGATTTGTTTTTTTATCGTTTTCAGGTGGACGAGGTGTGTCTTCTTCCCATCCACAACTCCAAACCATATTATCAAGCAAGTTACGTTTGTTTGCTTCTAATAATGCTGATACCCGATGTCCTTTAGGCATTCGATTAAGCCACATAGCATCGTATACTTTGTCGTCAGACCAAATCTTCTCCATAATTTCTTTTGTGGAATGATTTTTATCATCTAATGCTTCTTCCCAATCCATCATTTTTGTAGTTGGTGATGCTATACCACATTGTTTAAATGTATCGTACAAAAAATATTCTATAGCAACTGGGGTAAATGATATACCTTGTTTTTCTAAAAAGATATGAAAATCCTCACTGGAATTACATTTAATGTAAAAACGTTTATGTTTATATATGCCTGGCGGTTTTAAATAACGCAGACATTTTTCTACAAAATTATCCCATACTTCGTTTGTTTGGTATCCTTCTAATTCAGTTTGTGGACCACACTCCCATATATCGGATATACATGGTGAGAACTCAGAATGATTAAAGAACTTGTCAAATGTATTACCACTTAACATTAGTGCCGCTTTTTCAGATATTGACACTACAATATTCTTATCAGGTAATGGTTCAAAGCGATGTTTAAGTTCTGTCCAAAACTCGCTTTCTATATCTAAGATTTCATTTATGTTTACACTAACAGGATAAAGAAAATTTTCTTCAGTCATATTAGTTTTTACTTCTCGTCTATAAGGTCTTGGCAAATGTAATAACCAACTAAAGTAGTCGTGCTTATTAGCATAATTTACTACATTATACTCTTTTACATTGTGTGCTTCGGCGATAAATGCCTTTGCTATTTTCTTTTCTACTACCTGTTGATCAGTGGGATCAACAATGGCATGTACAAAAATATTTCTCATGTGTTACGTTTTCCGATAAATATGTTTATGTTATTTGGTATCCTAACATTAATTACTGCACTGGCTATTGCCGGTGTTGCCGCATGGTTTTCCATTGTTGGCTTAATGCTACTATTTAGCGGTATGCCTATGAGTATAGCCGTAATGGCTGGCACACTCGAAGTGGGTAAACTCTTAACCGCTAGTTGGCTGTACAGATATTGGAACGAAACTAGTATAATGCTACGCACCTATCTCACTGCGGCAGTTGTTATACTAATGGTTATTACAAGCATAGGTATCTTTGGGTATCTCAGTAAAGCCGCAGGCGATCAAGCAAGTGACACAGGCGATGCTGTAGCAATAGTAGAACGGGTAGATGCTCAAATAGCCAGAGAAGAAAACAAAATAGCAATACTGGAGGACAGAATACAAAGCATTGGTGGTAGTATAGATGTTAGTTCTAGTATATCACAACAAGAAGAAATTAGAGACGGTGCGTGGACTAGAGTACAAGGCGATATTGATTATAATCAAGAACAAATTACTAGTGTAAGATCGCAACTTACATTAGATATTACTACACAGTCCGGTAGACTAACAGCATTAGATAAAGCAGTCAACGACATGGCGTCAAAAAGCACAGAAAAAATTGTGCTTAATCAAAGAACATTTGGCGCAGACGATGTACAAATTATAGACTACGGAATACGAGCAAAAGAATTAAAAATATCTCAACAAATAGAAAGAGACGAGATCAGAGATGAAAAGATAAGGTTAAGAGATCAAGCAAGTAAAGATATAAAAGTTTTTCAAGATGCTATAGACAATTATAGAGCCCAAGCACAAGATACTATTAAAGGTGCCAACGCCGAAATTAATAGATTACGTGGCCAAAGTTCAACACAGGCAGATGATAACTTAATAAAGATAGATACCTTTAATGACGGCATAGACGTAATTTACGATAACATTGTAGCACTTAAAGACGAGAAATTTGATGCGGAACAAAAGGTTAGAACATTAGATAGGGAAGTAGGTCCTATTAAGTATCTAGCACAATTAATATATAGCAGTGACGAACGAGAAGTATTAGACCAAGCCATACGTTTATTCATACTGTTATTAGTTTTTGTGTTTGACCCATTAGCAGTAATGCTAGTTATTGCCGCTAACCAAACACTATTACGTCATGGTATAAACTTAGAAAGCAGTGGTCCACCTATACCACCTATAGAGCCAGAGCCCAATACTGATAAGTCATGGGAGGAGTTCCTAGACGAAGAGCAAGGCATGGAACCACACGAAGAGGCCGCAGAAGAATGGTTTGACTCAGATTTTGAAGAGCAATCTAGAGAAATATACGGCGACAACATGCCTGATATAGGACCTGTGGATTCTACTCCCTATAGCCACAATAGAGAGATAATAAAAAATGTTCCTAGTGCTGTAGACGATGCCGCAGACATAATGAGTAGTTACACTGGCAATGATAAAACATTCTTTGAAAGTATCAATGAACCTGCGTCAATGCCTGAAGTTAAAAATGTAGATACGCAAACTACTACAGACATTGTAGAACAAATAGCACAAACTAATAAATCAGAACAGGACTTAAATATGATTTTAAAAGGCAAAACTAAATCACAATTACTATCCATGGCTGAAGATGGCGGTGTTGAAATACCAGCACAATTAAGCAAGGCAGAAATAGTAGCAAATATTATTGCTAACTACGATAGTATAACCAAAAAAAAAATCTAAAAATACAAGAACTTGAAACTGAAAATAAGGACCTTGAATATAGGTATCAAAAGCAGTTAGACCAAGTTAACGATAAGTATAAACGAACACTAGAAAGTCTCGAAGATGTCACGAATTCGCTTGACATTGCTCCAAAAGAAGTTATAATAGAAAAAGAAGTTATTAAAGAAATCATTAAGGAGGTTCCAATTGAGGTCACGGTCGAGAAGATTATTGAAGTTGAAAAGCTCATCGAAGTCCCAACAGAGGTCGAGAAGATTGTCACTGTTGAAAAAGAGGTTCCAGGACCCGAGCGAATCGTTGAAGTTGAAGTCCCCGGACCAGAACGAATAATTGAAGTTGAAAACACTGATAAAATTCTCCAAGTAGTAATGGATCTAACTACCGTAGAAATGGAAAGAGATGCGTTACAACGTCAAGTCAACGAATTACTCCAACCACCAAAGGAACCAAAAGAAGTTAAAAAAGCACCACCGCCTAACAGTTGGACATTTACACCCAAAAACGCGGAACTGCCAGTTGATAACGCAGATCAAAATAAAAACAGTAAATACTACATTAAGAAACCATAATGCCAGAAGACATAAACAAACAAGATCTAGAGTGTAGTTTTTGCTCAAAGAAGCGAAGCGAAGTTACCAAACTAGTAGCAGGACCTAGTGTCTATATATGTAATGAATGTATAGATCTTAGTTATAAAATCCTACATGATAATTACGCAGACGAGGAAGTAGGTCTTGGAACTCTGTTTGACCCTAAAGAAATAAAAGCATTCTTAGATGAATATGTAATCAGCCAAGACAAAGCAAAAATAACATTAAGTGTAGCATCATATAATCATTATAAAAGAGCAAACAATCCTGTAGTAGACGGTGTCGATATTGAGAAAAGCAATATGCTATTACTAGGACCAAGTGGATCAGGTAAAACATTACTAATAAAAACACTAGCAAAAAAACTCAGTGTACCATTTGCTATTGCCGATGCTACTACATTAACTGAAGCAGGGTATGTAGGCGAAGACGCAGAAAGCATGTTAGAAAGACTTATACAATCAGCAAACGGCAATATAGAGTTAGCACAGCAGGGTATAGTTTACATAGACGAGATAGATAAAAAGGCCCGTAAGAGCGAATCTAACACGTCTACACGCGATGTTAGTGGCGAAGGAGTACAACAGGCCCTATTAAGACTTATAGAAGGCACACAGACATACGTTACTGTTGGCGCACCTACTTTAAGAAGCGATAAAATAGAATTTGATACATCTAATGTATTATTCATTATGGGCGGAGCATTTGTTGGCCTAGAAGAAATTATATCAAAAAGAATTAATAAAAAATCCACAATAGGATTTAAAACAGATAACACAGTTAAAAAGGAAAAGAATCTTTTTAATAGTGTAAAGCCAGAAGACATTATTAACTTTGGATTAATACCAGAGTTAGTAGGCAGAATTCCAATTCTAACTAGTCTCGAGGACTTAGAAAAAGATGACCTCATTAGTATTTTAAAAGATAGTAAAAATAGTGTCACTAACCAGATCAAAGCAATGTTTAAATTAGAAAACATAGTAATAGGATTTACTGATGAGTTCTATGAAATTGCCGCCACGCAGGCAATAGAACAAAAAACAGGTGCTAGAGGGTTGAGAAATATTTTAGAAGAGTTCTTTATAGAATTCACTTATAACATAGCACAACTAAAGGAAGATAGGGTTTCTGAGATATATATAAACGACTTAGACAAAAATAATGTTAAGTTTGTTTATAGAGAGGAAGAGGTTGACACGGATGAAGAATAATAGTATAATAACAAATACTGGAGGAAGTATTGAATAACAAGTATAATAAAGGTGGTGATTTTAAGAAAACTTTTAATCACGATTTCAAAAAGAAAAAGGACTTTAAGAAAAAGTTTGAACAAAAAGATAAATTTGATCCTAGCATTGAAGTTAGAAACGGCAATGTGGAACAGGCTATCAGAGCGTTAAAGAAAAGATTACTTAAAGCAGATAGACAAAAAGAATTAGCAAAAAGAGAATTCTATGAGAAGCCGACTGCTGAAAGAAAACGTAAAAAGAATGCTGGAATTAAAAAGCATCAAAAAGAACAACGTGATAAAATCTTAAGAGGCGATATGATACCAGCAGAAAAAGTTGGTCAAAAGCATCTAAAAGGCAAACGTCAAATTAATAAGTACAAAGCACAAAAGAGACTTACATCGATAAGAGACTTTAACAGAAAATAGGTTATAGTATGAAACTATATGATTATGCCTTAGTAAGCGGAGGATTTGATCCGGTACACATAGGCCACCTACAGATGTTCCAAGAGGCTGGAAAACTAGCAGATAAAGTTATTGTGCTATTAAACAGCGACGACTGGCTTGTGAGAAAGAAAGGCAAAGCATTCATGGATGCCGCACAACGCAAAGGCATACTAGAAGAAATGGAATGTGTAAGTAGAGTAATCATACAATCTGGTGACAGCGACGACAGTAGCAGTAGTGCTATTATGAATTTTGCGTTACAACACTCAGAAGCAAAAATATGTTTCTGTAATGGTGGTGATAGAAAAGATAGCAACACTATCAGAGAATCAGCAACATGTAACAAATATGGCGTAGCATTAGAATACGGTATTGGCGGTGACTACAAAGCCGCAAGTAGCAGTGAGTTACTAGACAACTATGTTTCAACACCAGTAGAACGACCATGGGGAAGATATAAGCAATTATACTTAGGCAATGGCTACATAGTAAAAGAATTAGAGATAGATCCTGGCAAAGAACTTAGTGACCAGTTTCACTTACACAGAACAGAGCATTGGATAGTATTAAGCGGTATAGGACATTTAAAGCAAGGTGCTACACGCCAACTGCCAGCAAGAGAGTTTTATGTACCAGCAGGCGAGAGTGTGTATATACGAACAGCACAAACACATAAACTAAGCAATCCAGGTAAAACACCGTTAAAGATTGTAGAAATTTGGGCAGGCGAAATACTGGAAGAAGCAGACATAATCCGACTAGATGTTGGACCAAATTACGGAGAACAATGAAAGAATTAGGAATGAGTTTATTAGGGTGTTTAGTAATAGGAATTTTCTTTGTGACTAAAGTTTATCCGTCTTTAGAGTATACTGGTTACAGCAGTAACAGTTCATGCTACGGAGAATGTTACGAAGAATATGTTAGAGTAAATGGTACATCAGTAGATCAACTAAGAGCCCAACAGGCCTTAGCCGCAGGTGACCCATTCAGTGATATCAGAAGTTTATGGTCAGGTTGTGCCGCATGTCACGGAGCAGATGGTGGCGGTGGCGTAGGACCTAAACTTGCTGGACAAACAGCAGACTACATAAGTAGCAGACTAGTAGCATACAAGAACAACGAACAAGTAGGACCAATGAGTGCCTTGATGTGGGGACAAGCGGCAATGCTG